>Ga0136651_10000591_pt1 | contig 20103 bp, 16 predicted proteins | sample Mar14236cmmetaG_FD_94867 | JGI IMG/M metagenome (GOLD analysis project Ga0136651, IMG submission 94867) | Marine hydrothermal vent microbial communities from Guaymas Basin, Gulf of California to study Microbial Dark Matter (Phase II) - Marker... ... | reverse complement strand
GTTTAGGCACGCCTCGCAGTTGCCACAGGCGATGTTGGGTTCCACCGCCACGCGATCCCCCACCCGGAAACGAGAGACGCCCTCCCCCACAGCGACAACCTCACCGGAGAACTCATGACCCGGAACCAGCGGGTACTCCCCCATATACTCGCCACGAAAGATGTGGACGTCCGTCCCGCAGATACCACAGGCCGCTACCCGGATCAACACCTCGCCAGGGCCTGGAGAAGGCATCGGGACCTCAGCAACTTCCGCGACACCTGGCGATCCAATGACCAGCGCCCTCATACGTAGCTATCCCTCAAACTCCGGATACGCAATGCCGCCGCGATGGCGTCCACCCCCCAGGGCTCCTCCAATCTCAGAGAGACGCGGTGAGATCGCCCGGCGGGGATATCGAAGTAGTTGTCGCTGAACTGTCCAAAATCCCCCGCCCAGCCGTCCAACGAGAGCTGCACATAACGCGCCAGAGTCTTGGCAGAGATCTCTATCTCGAACCCGTCAGGGACCTGGCTGACCGTCGCCGCACACTCAGGGGCGGCGAGCTCCAGGTGTTTGTCTGGCACAAAGGGAAGCACCCCTCGGGACAGGACCTCCGCATCCTTGAGAAGCTCGTATACCAGCACAACCCGACGCTCGTTGTCCCGATTGATCCATTGCGTCAGGTCCAGCGTGCTCACGTGCGTCGTGCTAAGGGGATCAACGGACACATGAAGCTCGTCGTCAGCCAGTACCTTGCCGTTCACGTCCTCGAGGGACCATCGCACAAGCCCCTGCCACGTTTCCGTGTAATCACTGGTGAGCGAGAGATCGACCCGCACACCACACCACGACTGAGCAAGATAGGGACTCTGGGGCTCGCGTGGTTTCAGCACGGCCGAGAGCAAGAGGGGGGCGTAGAAGCGCCGAGCGACGTAATGCAGGGCTTTCCAACGGCCGAAATAGTCAATACTCGACCACGAGACCACAGGCCAGCAGTCATTGAGTTGCCAGTACAAGGTGCCGGACGTGCAAGCCTGGTTCCGGCGCCAGTACTCGACACCGAACCGCATGGCTTCAGCCTGCAAGATCTGAGAGAGGTACACCAGGGATGGGAAGTCCTTGGGCAGCCTGAAATACTTGGTCATATAGGTGACGATCTTACCGTTGCCCTCACCGTTCCGCTGATGGTGCTCCATTATGTAGGAGGTCATGTTCCAGTCTTCGGGCGCCGCAAAGGCCTTGATCGTCTCCATGGGGGGCAGCGACTGGAAACCGAACTCACTCACGAAGCGAGAGGGATGGTTTCGATAATGCTCAAAGGGGTAATTCCCATGCCATACCTCCCAGTTGTGGGTGTCTCCAGCCCGCACACTGTTGGGGTCCTCAAATGGCACACCTGAAGACGGAGAACTGGGCCAATAGGGCCGATCCGGGTCGTAGGTCGCACAGAGCTGAGGGAGCAGATGATGGAACATCCGGTCATAGGCTTCCTTGTACCGAGGATCCATGCGTTGCGCCCAACCCCAGTCGACCCAACCCCACTCCATCTCGTTGTTGCCGCACCACAGTGCGAGGGAAGGGTGATGGCGCAATCGCTTGATGTTCTGAATTGCCTCCTGACGCACATTCTCGAAGAAAGCGTCATCAGTCGGATAGACACTACAGGCGAACACGAAATCCTGCCATACCAGGATCCCATAGCGATCGCACAGAGCGTAAAAGCGCTCGTCCTCGTACAGTCCCCCTCCCCAAACTCGCAGCATAGTCATGTTCGCCGCAGCCGCACTGCGGATCAAATGCTCGAGATGGGCATCCGTGATCCTCGTTGGGAAGGAATCGGCCGGAATCCAGTTCGCACCTTTCGCAAAGATCGGCACGCCATTCACAACAAAGGTAAACGATGTCCCATAAGAGTCAGACTCCTGCCTCAAACTCAGCGTGCGCAACCCAATGTGCCAGGTGCCCCTATCAAGCTCACGTCCCTCCTGTTGGACGAGCACCGTGACCTCATACAGCGGCTGCTCCCCATATCCGTTGGGCCACCACAGCTCTGGATCCGGGATGGTCAAGGAGAGAGCCGTGACGTCTTCCTCACCTTCCACGACCACAGATGTCGCCCGACGCACACCCTTTGGAGAGACCACCTGGAGAACAACCGTCAAATCAGCACTTCGCCAACGCTCCAGGTCAACCCTGACATTCAAGGTCACTTCCTGCTCAGCATGTCGCTGGCGCACGTGCACATCCGCCAGCCGCGCAACACTATACACCTCGAGACGCATAGGTCGCCAGATTCCAATGGGAGGGAGTTGAGGCCCCCAGTCCCAACCGAAATGACTGGGAGCTTTCCGCACGTGGGAGCCCCCCGGGATGGCCTGCGTCGGTCCAACAAGAGGTTCCTCCTGCTGACGCTCGAGTATATAGCGTACTGTCGAAGCAAACCGCACGTGCGCCTCATTGCGCCCCGCCTGCGCCCAAGGCGTGACATCCCAGCGGTACTGGCGGAACATATTGTCTGTATGGCCCAGTACATGCTGGTTGAAACCAACATCTGCCAGCGTATCCAGACCATCACAGACCAAGAACACCCTGTCATTCTCCAGGAAAGCAGGATCAACATCGAAAGAGACCCTGTATTCCCAGTCTCGCTCTGCAACCCACTGAACTGCCAGTTCCTCATCTCCCACAAATGGGTCTGGGATACGTCCAGCTCTCAGAAGATCAACATGTACCGATCCCGGAATCTCCGCTGGCAACCACGGTTTATCTGTAGATGTCTCGCGAAACTCTGCATGATCTGGTCGGATTTCTCTCATCATAACGCCACCTTTGGTTCTAGATAGGGTCTATGTCTATCAATTCGATAATGGATCGAACAAGTCACTCTTGAGGTCGAGCGGGGGAACCGCGTTGGTCTTCTCCGTCGGCCGTGCAAGCTCAAAGCACCAAACGCTCATAAAGTGCTTCAGGGCTCAAATCTGGGCAGACAGTATCCTGACATTCGAGCGTACACGCTGCCGCCGCCATGCCAAGGCGCACGGCCTCCTCTGGCGATACCCCCTCCAGTAATCCGTATGCCACAGCAGCCGTCAAGGCATCTCCAGCCCCCGTTGGGTCTACCACCTCAACCGGCAGCGCGGGCAAACGACCACTCTCCTCGGATGTAGCATAATAGAGGCCATCGGCCCCCAGCGTGATGATCGCCAATTGAACCCCCAATTGAACGAAACGACGCGCCCCCATGCTGATGGCATCCTCGTTATCCATCCTCATCCCTAACAGTGCCTCGGCCTCATCGCGGTCTGGCGTGATGATTGCAATACGCGGTAGGTAGGCATGCAATCTGTGAGCGAGCAGCGCAGCCGTCGGGTCCACACAGACAGGGGTCTCGTATTGCTCGCACAGGCGGAACAACGTTCTCAAGGCAGGTTCGGAGAGGTTGGCATCGATACAGACCAGGTCGGCCTCACGCACCGACCGACGCAGACGATAGAGATGAGCGGGGGTAATCTCTCGGATGACGGCCATATCATCGAACGCCACCCACAGCCGCCGATCAGTATGGTGAAGCGCCACGTAAGAAGCCGTGGCCCTCATCCCCGAGATCACACAACCACTGATATCGACACCAATGCTTTCGATGTCCTGCAACAGGGCATGTCCCCACCAATCGTCACCCACAGCGGTGACCAGTCGGACATCCACCCCCAAGCGTGCCAGGTTCTCAGCGATGTTCCGTGCCACCCCTCCCCAAGCCCAACGGATGGTCCCTGGGTTGGAACGCGCCGGTTCCACCGCCGGTTCTCGAGGGAATACCTTCAGATCAAACCCGGCAGCCCCAATGACGAGTACCTGGCCCCCCCCTGTTCGCATGGACCCTCTCCCTTCCAGTCTTCCCAAAATACTGACGTCCTTTCCCCTCGACAGAGCCACCCAGCCCGACAGCTTCTCCTCATACGGAAACCACAAAGCACTACGCCATCCACAACAGAGCTACGATCATCTCCCACAAACATTGGGCGCAGACAACCCCATGATGATTTTTCATAGTTTCGAATGGCTGACAAACCGCTGGGGATCTCTTCGGTGACCTTCTGGGAATCTCCATGAGAACCTTGCCCTCGGTCACCCAATACTAACGCTGATCGGACATGGCACAACCTCACAGACCATCATCCAGGGTCACGGACAATCAAGACACCCTGACCTGGCTGCAACGAGTGAAACGCTAGGTCACGGCGGAAACTTCAAAACCGTATTCAGGTCCTGGCATCTCTCTCAAGCAGATCAGTAAGCTGTCTCAAAGACTCACCCTGCTTCAGATCCCGCAGGCTTTGCAGGAAGGTTGCGATCACGAGATCGTCCGAGAGCCCCCCCTTGCGGCGGGCAAGCTGATCCAACTTCCTGACGAGATGAGCAATGAATAGCGCTCGTGCCCTACGCTGTCCATCCTCCACCAAAACGCGCGGCCTTGTCTCTCCTGGAGCCGCTTGAAGCTTTGCCCCCCAATGATCTAACCATTGCTTCGACACAGCCTCCTCCTCTGGATAGACCACACCCACTTCAACGCGCTCCACCGCGACCCCATACCGTTGCCCCAACCGTCGCACCTCCCACTCGATCTGCTTCTCGATCTCCGACATAGGTTGGGGCTCCAGAATAGGCTCGCCCTCATCCCCCCTGGCCATCCAGTATTGTGGATTCAGGAACTCATCCAGATGCAGTCGCTCAAGCCGATTACGCACGGTTCGAGCAAGAACTTCATGGGCAAAGTCTGAGGCCCAATCAGACAGAGAGACATGTCCTCCATCATCAACGAGACATCGTGCTGTTGACACCTTAAGGGCCATCTCCTTGTCGCAGCCGAAAGGAAGTAAAGTCGCTTCAGCCCCTTTGAGGCCACTGGCAGCTCCGCTTCTCGAAGCCACCCGACAGACCACCGTGGCCTGACAAGAGGCCGGGATCCCATCGCGAGTCATGAAACGGACCTGAACTGAGCGGCGTTGGGGACGGAGATCCAGTACGTCCCACACTCGCTCATAAGGCTCTAGCGCATGGGCCCCTGGCCCCACGACCCGCCACAGCCAGCCCAACCGGCTAGTGACAACAGCACTGGCATGATCCACAATCAGTCTGGCTGGCCCTCCCACGCGATAAAGCAGAGGCGGAGCCTCCATGTCCAGCCTGCCAGATCGAATATGCATAGATAGCCGTCCCTGAAGGAGGCCATTCCCCAACAGGCGCGATGTCAGCTCTCGGGCATCCGCTGGTTCCAACCCATGGATGCGTTCCACCGCGAACTCAAGCCAATGAAGGGCCTGGTTTCGATTGATCCACAAGGCCAGACCGAAGGCCGCCACCAGCAGACCGAGATCGAACCATCCAGAGAGCCCGGGACGCATAAGCTCCGGCCAGAACGCGAGAAGGGCAAGCGTCACGAAGGCCAATGGCAATACGAGCGTCCCTAGCAGGAGGACCTTTCTCTGCAAACTCATTGCCCTCCCCCTTCCTCGCCCTGGCGCGAGATGAGTGTGGCATGCAGGTCTTCGAGGAACGAAACTGCATGTTCGGGCAGGAAGTCCCCCACATCCGGTTGCTGCGCAAGCTCAATCAACGACGTCAACAACCGCGAAGCAACCCAACTACGGCTCTCGCCCTGGCCTGCTTCTCTGGCAGAGTCCATGAGTCTATCCGCCAACTCCGCTGCAAAACGCCCATAAGCATGGGGCCCATCCTCTGTCTCCGCTGTGCCCTGGGAACCAGGTTCGGACATAGCTGTATCCGCCATCACCCTTTCAATGAAGCGAGACTTCCACGCCTCCACCTGACGCACAATCACCTCACGGTTTACCGGCTCTATCCTGCCATCGATCGCCACATCAATGATCTGAAATCCACGCGCCTCCAACACCTTACTCACGGCTCTGTGGATCAGTTTCTCCACCGTCGAACGGGTGAGCGGATCCCCCAGGTCGCGGGCCGGAAGTAGATCCAGCGCCGCTTCTGCTCTCCGGTGCACTGCCAGTAGCTGCTCCCGGGCATCATCATCGAGCCCCCCACTCTGCAAGCCCAAGATCCCCCCAAGTAACTGCTCCATACTGTACAGGGGAATCACCTGCTCGAGCTTGTGCACCGCAATCTTGATGGGAAGTTCATCCCAGGAAGCCACTGTGCGGCGTTCCTCCATAGAGTCCATCGTGAGATCGACTTCCTCTGAGAGGAGCACATGCATCACATCCCTGGCAGAACGATAGGGCCAGGGCGCGCCCAGCCGCACCGACCGGTGCGCCCTATGAACGCGGAAGCGCACAGTCAGGGGCATCGTGACTTCGATACCATCGCGCGTGACCGTCCTCACCTTTTCGGTGCGTCTGTGGTCCCGTAAACACACGACGCGATGAGGTATCTCACCCTGTGACATAAGGACAATCCCTGGGCCATCAACGCGGGCCAACTGCGCACCACGCTGGAGCACAACCACCGTCTCAGGCTCTGTCAACACCAAGCCCGGTCCCATACCGTCCACAGGATCGTCGACCACGCGATCCTGCAGGTGCCCCTGCTCAACAGCCCAGATACCCTGAGAGCATCCCCCCACTACCCCCAACAGCACACTCAGAGCCTGCTGAGCTAGTCGTCTGGATCCATTTCTCAAAGGGACAACGGTGGGAGCCCACAGCCACAGCAGCATGACCAACACCACAGGCGGAATCCCCAGATGGAGGCAGAAAAGCAGCAACTTCACAGGTGGCACATGATACAACCCGGGCGCCAATCCTACGGCCACAAGTGCAACCACCACCAGCAGCAGCAGAAGGATGCGATCTTCCTGAGAGCCAACTCGTCGTACAAGATCGGGACCTGCCACCAGGGCAAACGCGAGGATCACAACAGAAGCTGGCCAGACCAGGCTGAGGAACGCGAGATAGGGGAAGGGAAGGGGAAGCCAGCCAATCCACAACAGGCCGGGCAAAAACCACAGAGTGGGAAGGGCAACCCACAGCAGCACCTGCCGTGACGCCCATTTCGTATCGCTACCCAAGCGGCGCGCGATAAACTGTTGCACAGCAAAGACCGCAGCACCATAGAGCACAAGGAAGCCGAGCCGAGCCAGCGTCACCGCCACTATCCCCCTAACCACCGATGCTGTAGCTCACTTTAGCACATATCGGGCGATCACACAATACACCGCGCTTCCGTGATCGTTCACGGCTCTGCCAATGCGATAACCGTGCCTGCGACGACCATGCCGCGGAAGGCATAGAAGACATTCTGGAGCCCCGCATCTTCGCCCACCTTTGGATGGGAAGAGGACCTGTCATCAAGGGTCTTCGCTTGTGCACTCTTTGTTCACCGCTAGAATGACCTCGGTCTCCATACGCAGCTGCGGGAGGAGAAACTGCGGAGACCAGAGGATCTGTTCATCTATATGCACTGTACCATGATTATCCAAGTGGGAAATCGATGAACTATGAAATATCATGAGGTTTTGCGCTACCTTTATAGCCTGATAGACTACGAAAAACGTCGCATCGAACGCTACTCCCCCCGGGAATTCAAGCTCGAGCGGATGATTGCCCTGCTCGACAAATTGGGCAACCCTCACAAGGCCTACCCAACAGTGCACATTGCAGGCACCAAGGGAAAAGGCTCCGTATCGGCTATGCTCGCCGGAATGGCCCAGGCATCAGGGCTGCGCGTTGGGCTCTACACGTCTCCCCACCTCCACACTTATCGGGAACGCATCCAACTCGATCGAGTCCCGATTTCACGCGAGGACATGACCACACTGGTAGAAGAGATCCGTCCAGTGGTGGCAACTGTCCCAGGGCTCACGACCTTCGAGGTCACCACAGCCCTGGCCTTCCTCTACTTCCAGAGAAAACAAGTAGATCTGGCTGTCATGGAGGTGGGACTGGGAGGTCGATTGGATGCCACCAATGTCGTGATACCGGAGGTCAGCGTCATTACCTCGCTAAGCCTGGATCACACAGCACTGCTCGGAGACACCCTCGATCAGATCGCCTACGAAAAGGCCGGGATCATCAAGTCAGGGATACCAGTCGTCACTGCGCCCCAGAAGCCCGCTGCCCTGAAGGTGCTCCAGGACGTCGCAGATGCGCGTAATGCTTCTCTTACCGTGGTTGGGCGGGACTGGACCTGGGTTGCCGAATCCCGTTCAGTTGATGGGCAAACCGTGTCCATCCGACAGACCTCGGGGGCCTCTCCCTTTACCGGAAGGTACCAGGTCTCCTTGCTTGGTGACTTCCAGCAGGAGAACGCAGCGGTTGCTGTAGCCACTGCCGCCGTGCTTGCTCAGCGTGGACATCTCTGGGCCACACCGGAGGCTATCCGGCATAGCCTGGCATCTGTACGCTGGCCCGGGCGGATGGAAGTCCTCAACCGGGAGCCCCTTCTAGTGATCGACTGTGCCCACAATCCATACTCCGCCCAGACGCTCGTAGCCTCACTGAAAAAGTGGTTCCCCGACACGTCCTGGATCCTCATCTATGGTGCCTCAAACGACAAGGATATCAGAGGAATGCTGAAAGCACTCCTTCCCCTAAGCCAACACGTCATTGTCACCCGATCGTATCATCCACGTGCGGCCGCGCCTTACACATTGGCCGATCTATGTGCAGAATTGGGGCATGGCGCTGAGATCGCGGTTAGCGCGCGACGGGCACTGGAACAGGCCTGGCATCACCTGACACCGGGGCGTGGCATCATTGCCACGGGATCCATCTTTCTTGCCGCTGATATCCGCGAGGCATGGGGACAACACGCCGACCTGGATCTCCCCCTTGGCGATTGGGTTGATGAGCCCTGGGAGTAGCATGCATAGATGAGGCGCATGGCGTAGGAGCCATGCGCCTCATCACACCCACCTGAGATAGCTGCGCCTCAGTAAATAGGCTTTAGCACCCCGTAGTTTCCATCGTCCCGGCGATACACAAGGCTAAGACGTCCATCCTCTGCATCTACGTAGAGGAAGAACCGATGTCCGAGCAACTCCATCTGTTCTACCGCATCCTCAGCCCGCATGGAGCTGACCTCGAACTCCTTGACCCGCACAATAGCCGGGGCTTCACCTTCCTCAGCTTCCTCTCCCTCGGCTAACGCTATCTCCTCCAGCAGTGGTCCCTCGTGAGCCACACTTGCAGCACGCCGACTTGACCGTCGACGCCCCTTGTACCGTTCCACACGTCGATACATCTTATCAGTCACCAGATCAACTGCAGCGAAGATGTCCCCCGCGCGCTCCTCAGCTCGTAAGATCGCCTTAGGGACGTAGATGGTGATCTGAGCTACCATCCTCCGTGAGGCATCCCGCGCATTGCTCTCAGACAGATCCACCCGAATACTGTCAAGGTTCGGCAAGTACCGCTGGAGTTTAGACACTTTCTTCTCGACGTACTGACGAAGACGATCTGTCAACTCCAGGTTCCTGGTGTAAATCTGTAGCATCTCCATACCTGAATCCTCCTTGAGTCAAGGTAGTCATAAGGAGCCGAACGAAACCCGCCATCTCATCAGAGTATACCCCTACCAAAGCCCCTGAGTTACACCGCATGGGCCAACGTGATGGCGTTTACCTCTCTGGCCCCCCGAGACAGCAGGGCTACTGCACAGGCCTCCAAGGTCGCGCCTGTGGTGACCACGTCATCGATCAACGTGATGTGCAAACCCGTCGGGTCACACTCATCATAGCACATGAAAGCACCCTGAACATTGCGCCACCGGGCCTCACGTTCCAGTCCCACCTGAGCCCGTGTTGGCCTGACCCGAAGCAACACATTTTCCGCCAAAGGACGATCAATCTCAACGGCCAGTGCCCTCCCCAGGAGGACAGACTGATTGTAACCCCTCATTCGCTCACGCTCCCAATACAAGGGCACCGGTATCAGGACATCGGTCGCAAAGGCGAAACGGTGCCAGGCCTCAGCCATGTAGGGCGCCAGTAGGAGGGCAATCGACTGCGCTCCCTGATACTTCAATGCGTGGATTGCATCACGAACCACACCCTCGAACAAGAAGGCAGATCGTACAGGCGCAAGGTGTAGCGGCGTAACTCTGCACCTTGGACAAAGCCCCCCGCCCATCCAACCATCGCCGCATCTTGGGCAGATCGGCCGATCGCTCAGGGCCAATTGCTGAGCACACCGCTCACAGAGCCACACACCGACCCGGCCGCAGCCAACACAGCGAGGAGGAAGGAGCAGGTCCAACACAAGGGACCGCATGCGTCTGAGCGATGACTCCCCAGAACGCCAATGTGCTGACAGCCTAGGTGGAAAAGCCCTCAGCTCCACTCGTTGGTCGCTGTCCCCTGTTTAGAAACCGCCAAAGACACCTGAATCCCTGATCTTGATTATTGCAGGTCCAAGAAGGACAATCAGCACGGTCGGAAAAATGAAGAAAACCAGAGGTAGCATCATCTTGACAGGCGCCTGACGAGCTTTTTCCTCAGCGCGCTGTCGCCGCTTAAGCCGCATCGTATCGGACTGGATACGCATGACCTTAGCCATGCTCACGCCCAGCTGATCTGCCTGAATGATCGCGGCGACGAATGTACTCATATCAGGTACATCAACACTATTGGCCATGTCTCGCAAGGCCTCACGCCTCAATTTTCCAAGCTGCATCTCTTGGACGGCGCGGCCAAAAGCACGACCAAGCTCATTGTCCCACTTCTCAGCTACCTTCTGCATAGCGGCATCGAAACCAAGACCCGCCTCCACGCAGATCGTAAGCAGATCCAGGGCATCCGGCAAAGTCTTAAGGACCTCTTCCTGCCTCCGCTGAATTCTGGAGCCCAACCAGATACTGGGCAACAGATAGCCAAGCACAAAGCCGGTTCCAACAATTAGTAGGCGTCGCCCTGTGGGAACGCTCGAGGCGAAAATAATCAGCATGGACATGGTACCCAAGATCAGGGCCCCACCGATCCGGAAGGCCAAAAACTGCACAGGCTTCACTTTATGCGCGATGCCTGCCAGCTCCAGTTTGCGTCGCGTCGCTTCGATGGTGCTGCGGGGGGTGAAGCGCTGTGCAATCCGCCCCAGAGCCTCGAGCATAGGCACCAGGACGCGCTGTGCAAATGGCTGGGAGAGTTCCAGTTCCTCCAAAGTCACGACCTCGCCCATAGCAGCCAGCTCGTCCAGGCGTTCTTCTACGCTCTGGGCGGAGCTCCTGGCCCGCGCAGCGACCACGAGAAGCAGTGCAAACACCACCAAGAGCGCCCCAATGATAACTAGAGGAACCATCACGGCCTCCTCACACCTCAATATTCACGATTTTACTCACAACGATATATCCGATCACAATCAACACTAACGAGATGCCAATCATCAACCAGCCACAGGGATCGGTGAAGAGGACGCCCATGAAACCCGGATTAATCAGATAAATGATGGTCGCCAACACAAACGGTAGCGCTGTGATCAGATACCCAGTATATCTACCCTGTGCGGTCAGCGTGCGGATCTCCCCCTTAATACGAACACGCTCACGAATGGTGAAGCTAATGGCGTCAAGGACCTCGGCCAGGTTACCTCCTACCTCGCGCTGTACCGACATAGCCGTGACAATGAGCTCCATATCCTCACTAGGCATCCTTCGTAACAGATTCGCCATTGCGACATCGAAAGGAACACCCAGTTGAAGCTCGAGGACCACACGCCCAAATTCCTCAGAGATCGGCGCAGGCATCTCGCTGGAGATAACTTCCAGCGCCTGAGCAGTGCTATACCCGGCCCGCAAAGAGTTGACGATCAAGTTAAGCGCGTCACTGAGCTGATCATTGAATGCCTTGAGCCGCTGACTACGCCGCATACCCAGATAGATCCGGGGTAGGAAAAAACCTCCCACGATTCCCACTGGAATGAGGACATAGCGATGGAGCGCGTAGAAAAGGAGACCAAGAAGCAAGGAGACCAAGAGGGAGAGAACCAGAAACTCCCCCACCGTCCACTTGAGATTGGCCTGGGCAAGTTGGATCGACAGACTCTCAGCAAAGCTGCGGCCTGCCACTGCCCGGTTCACAGCGGCGACAACTACCCCCTCGCGACGCTTGGCCTTCTCCTCACGCTCGCCATGTTCCTCGCGCCTGCGGGCATGTTCTCCCAACCGCTCCTTGACTAAAGCGTCGCCCGTCGCCGGCGTCGACAGCCCAATCACCAGAGCAACGATGGCAATGACCAATACGACACCGGCAATGATCAGGAACATAGCACATCAACCTCCCGACTCACCTGCCCCTTGCCCGCAGCCCCAATTTCAGAACCTCAGACGCTGAGCGACTCCAAAAATCGAGGGCGGCAGGTGAATCCCGGCTTGCTCAATGCGATCGATAAACTTGGGGCGGATGCCCGTGGGACGCAGTCGTCCGATGACGCGCCCATTTTCGAACCCTGTCTGTTCGAACTTGAAAATATCAGCCGTCGTGATGACGTCACCCTCCATCCCCTGCACCTCGGTGATAGCTACAACCCGGCGAGAGCCATCGCGCAGACGCTCCAATTGCACGATCATGTCGATAGCGGCCGCAATCTGCTCACGGATAGCCCTGTGAGGCAGCTCCATTCCCGCCATCAAGACCATTGTCTCAAGCCGCGCCAGAGCTTCACGGGTGTTGTTAGCGTGAAGGGTCGTCATGCTACCCTCATGGCCTGTGTTCATGGCCTGGAGCATATCCAGAGCCTCTCCACCACGACACTCGCCGACGATAATGCGATCCGGGCGCATCCGCAACGAGTTGATCACCAGATCCCGGATGGTTATCTCGCCCTTGCCCTCCACATTGGGAGGACGTGACTCTAACGTTACCACATGCTCCTGACGCAAACGGAGCTCAGCAGCATTCTCAATGGTAACAATGCGCTCGTCAGAGGGAATATACTGAGAGAGCACATTCAACATCGTTGTCTTACCTGTCCCTGTACCTCCGGAGACAACAGTATTGATTTTTGCAGCAACTGCTGCTTCTAGAAACTGTACTGTTTCTTCAGTCAATGTCCCTAGCCGGATCAGATCGTCGACCGTCAGTGGGCGTGTGAAGAACTTCCGGATAGTCAGAATAGGCCCACGCAGCGAAATCGGCGGAATCACAGCATTCACACGCGACCCATCCTTCAAACGGGCGTCGACCATCGGGCTGCTTTCATCAATACGTCGCCCCAAAGGTGCGACAATCCGCTCGATAATGCGCATAAGGTGCTCATCAGATTCAAATGTGATGTTGACCCGCTGGAGCTTCCCATTCCGCTCTACGTAGACCTGCTTGGCCCCATTGACCATGATCTCTGTAATTGACTCGTCGGCGAGCAAGGGTTCCAGTGGGCCAAGACCCAGAATCTCAGCGACGATTTGTTCGAATAGGACCTCACGTTCGCGCCGGCCTAGGATGATGCTCTCTTCCTGAAGAATCGCGTCGTACATCTCCCGTATCGTCTGGCGCACCTCTTCTGTACGGGAAACGTCCATCGCCGGATCGAGCTCCGCGATGAGGCGGTTCTGAACGCGATTCTTAAGATCCACATAGGCATCACGAGCTCGTGGTGCCGTCCGCCTCTGGACAGCCGGCCCCGTAGTTCTCACTGACGATGCCGTGGGCTTAGCTGACCCCTGGGTATGAGCATCCTTTGATGATCCTTGAGGCCTCTTCTCAATCCTGCGCAAAAGGGACATCATTTGACTCCGTCACTACCGTCTGTAGGTATAAGTCATTCACAATAAGCGACCCAATCCAATACGGCCCTGCACACCCTCCCTCGACTCATCTTCCCTGGGTGCCTCAAATCGCTGGTGGATGATCTCTGCTAACCTTGTGAAGCCTTGGCCCAGGGCCGTCCTGCCTCCCCTCATCATGATCGGCTCGCCCAAATTGGCCGCTCTGAGCGCCGTCCGCTCATCCAACGGTAGATGCACCAGTGCTGGCATCATCGCTTTCTCAATCGCTTCCGGTCGAATACCCATCCGCTTATCAACGCCATTGATCACAAGGCCTACATGGGCCAGATCATACTGATGCCGACGCAATAACTCAACGAAGACACGAGCCCCTCGTATCTCGGGGATAACCGGACGAGTCAGGACCAGGAGCAGATCGCTAAGATCGAGTAGAGCCAGAAACACATCGTCGATCTGGTGGGCTGTATCGACAATGACATAGTCAAAATGAGGCCGGGCAAACTCCAGGATCGTCTTGAAATACACATTGGCACCTGACTCCTCTACACCACCCTCGCGAAACACCTCCACATCCTCAGGAAGTTTGGGCGCAGCCAACAGACGCACCCCCGAGGCGTGCGTTGCCACAACGGTCTCGAGCAGATCAGAATCCATGTCAAGGGCATGAGGGGCAAGATCAGCCAAAGTACGGGATGGCTGCAGCTTCATGAACAGCGACACATCACCAAACTGCAAGTTGCCATCCACGACGCAGATGCGAGATTCTGGGCCCATCATCACCTGAAGCGCAATCGCCAGATTCACAGCCACTGTAGTGCAGCCAGTCCCGCCTTTGGGGCTGTAGACAGCCACAATCTTAGCCTCATGCTCAGGAACAGACGCAACACCGGACTGGGCTCCAGCGCCAGTCGAGACCCCCAGGGGGCCCGTCACCAGCTTCTGCTTGAGCTTATAGGCCTTATGGATCGCAGAGAGGAGTTCATCAGCAGCAGGAGGCTTCGTCAGGTAGTCCCGCGCGCCGGCCATCATGGCACGACGCATATAGTCGGTCTCTCCCTGCACCGAAAGCATAATGACCTGGACGGTGGGCACGGCCTCGATGACTTTGGCCGTGGCCGTGATGCCATCCATACCGGGGAGGTTGATGTCCATCAGGATGACATCGGGCAATGCCTGAGCGACGACCTCGACGGCCTCCTCCCCGCTTCCTACCGCTGCCACAACCTCGATGTCGGGATCAAACGAGAGCAGTTTCGTCAACTGCTCTCGCGTCTCGCCGACATCGTCGACGATCATGACACGGACGCGATCAGGCATACCCAGTCCCCAGGCACCGCTTACTCGGTTGGCGTGGGCGTAGGCTCAATATGCACCTCCAGAGGTGGATGGACCGGCACCGGGCCAATGGGATCGGAGGGCATCGTGTCCGGCAGTTGGTATTTGTCCACGATGTAACGGAACCAGATCGGCTGCGTCTGGAGTACAGGCCCCGTCGTCCCGGCCGGACGCAACACCAGATCGAGATCTGCCCCTATTTCGTAGAGATACTTAAGGATCAGCGCATCTTCCCGCGTTACCAATAAGGTTACCAACTGGAGGTCCTGGACCACTGGCATCGCCACAGTGACCGGTGTCGGCTGCGCCACATCCGGGCCGCCCAGAGGCCCAGCTTCCTCACCCTGAGTCTCCACAACGGGTTGGACCTCAGATGCCATCTCAGACTCCCAGATGCCCACATGCCACACAACAGCATCCTGGACTGTCATCTGAACCAACAACGCAGGCTCTACATTGGGACCAGCCTCAGAGGGATAAATGGCTGCCCAACGTCCATTGGGTAACAGCTCGAAGGAGCCAAAGGGACTGGTCTGGGCTACATCTCCCTCCCCACCTGATTGCAGGTAGGTGAACTCTTTCACACCCGTATCCAGAAAATCCGTGTACACTGGCTCCATCTTGAGCGCAGCGATGACATCCACTCTATCACCCGGTTGGATAGCCCACCCCACCGCACCCTGGGTGTCCAGCGGAATTGCATAGGCTACCCGATCTGCGGGTTCGAACAGCGACGCCGCTGAGCCCGCCATTGACAACATCCCACCGGGCTCTCCCAACATAGCAGGTACCACAGGCATGCCACGAGGGATCTCCATGCGCGCAAACTTGCCATCCACGTCGTCCAGACTGGAGAAATACTCCGGCGGCAGACTGTCAACTGGCCATTGTTGCAGCGCCACAGCGTTATCTTCCACACTGATCTTCATCCCACGCGGGATGGTCTGCAGGGCCACCACAATCTCCGTCGTCTCCACAGCAACGGCTGTCGGCTCACCCTCGACAGACAACTGCTCTGCGCTGCTTTTGGACTGCAAATAGAGATACGCCCCACCCGCAATGACGACCGCGATAATCAAGAGCAACGCGATAATGATCAAACCTCTGTTCCCGCGCATGAAATCCTCCTTTGGGCCAACACTCGATCGTCGTGACTAATGTTCACTCCCGGGGCAGCTAGCTGCATCCTATCTGCGCTTAGGATCACGTTGATTACTCTTGCATTATAACCTCAACCTAACCGAGTAGCAACCCAGAAACCTCCGCCGTCGCAGAGACCCACAGAGGCGGTTCAAGGACGCCAAAACCGCACTGTGAGTCAGAGAGGCCGTGCCCCAGTTCATGTAACATGACAGTGAAACACACTACTGTATTACAATTCATTGTATCACACCTATAAACACGTCGCAACCATATCTGAACCATCGCCCCCATAATGTAACGTCATTGTAACAACTTGCATCCCCTCTAAACCAAAGCCACGAAGCCCTCTCCCGACACAGGATTGACGCCCAACCACGGCCCACTAGAATCCTCCCATGGATCTTCCTATTACTCCCCCATGCATCTCCCTGGCCCCCCTGCTACAGGCCACTTTCCTGGAGCGGGAAAACCGTTTCCGTGTCCGGATACAGGTAGCTGGCGTTCTGGCTACCGCCCATCTGGCCAACCCCGGGCGCCTGAAAGAACTCCTGACGCCGGGATGCACCGTGTGGGTCAGACGAGCAGATAGACCATCACGCAAGACAGCGTATGACCTTGCTCTCGTACAACAGGGAGAAACCCTGATCTCCGTCGACGCCCATGTGCCCAATCGACTCCTATACATGGCGCTCCAGAGTGCTTCACTCGCCGGCCTTGCAAAATACACCCAGGTTCAGGCCGAGGTTACGGTGGGGCACAGTCGCATCGACTTCCTGCTGACCAGCCCGCAGCGAGAACGATGTTGGCTCGAGGCCAAATCGGTAACGCTCGTCCAAGGGCACAAAGCGCTTTTCCCTGATGCGCCCACCAAACGCGGGAGGCGTCACCTGGAGACACTCATGCAGTTGGTCAGACAGGGTGAGCAAGCTGCAGTGGTCTTTGTCATCCAGAGACCTGACGCTGTAGCTTTCAGCCCCAACGATGCAACCGACCAGGCTTTTGGTGAAGCTCTCAGGGTGGCTGCTGCCAGCGGCGTGAAAATCCTGGCCTGGCGGTGCGCGGTTACCACCGATTCAATCTGTCTGGGCAGTCCCGTATCTGTGTACCTTGACCCACAACGGAGCTGAAGCTATAATCGCTCCGCTGGTCAAGGAACCACTGATCGAGGATGGAGCCTGAATGAAAAGTATCGTTGAAAGCCTGCGGAAGACCCGCAGGAGCATATTTGGACAGATCGTCAACCTATTGGGTGCCGGCGACATCGATGAGGAGACATGGGAGGACATAGAGGCCCTGCTGATGCAGGGAGACGTGGGCGTTGAGACGACGCTGGCGCTCATTGACAGAGTGCGAGCCCGAGTGCAACAGGAGGGATTGCACCGCGCCGATCAGCTTCGCCAGGTACTGAGAGAGGAGATTCTAGCCCTGCTTCCTGAGCCGGAGGCGCTCGACCTCGACTGGCCGCTTGCGATTATTCTGGTGGTCGGGGTCAACGGCTCCGGCAAAACCACCAGTATCGCCAAACTGGCCGCTCGATTCAAGGCTCAAGGCCGTAATGTCGTCCTTGGAGCGGCAGACACCTTCCGCGCCGCAGCCATGGACCAGCTTCAGATATGGGGCGACCGAATCGGAGTGCCAGTCGTCAGAGGACCCGAGGGGGGAGATCCCAGTGCGGTAGCCTTTGACGCAATCAAGTACGCACAGGCCCATCATGCGGATATGCTCATCATCGACACCGCAGGACGTCTACACACTCAACATAATCTCATGGCAGAGTTAAAGAAAATCCAGCGCACCATCGCCAAACGGGTGGCCTGGGCCCCTCATGAGACCTTCTTGGTCCTGGATGCCACCACAGGGCAGAATGGCCTGGCGCAGGCCCGTCAGTTCCTTCAGGCAGTCAAGGTAACCGGTATCGTCTTGGCCAAACTGGATGGCAGCGCCAAAGGTGGCATGGTGTTGGCCATTGGCCATGAGTTAGGGCTCCCTGTGCGCTTTGTAGGGACGGGGGAGAACCTTGAAGATCTGGCTCCCTTCGATCGCGAAGCGTTTGTCGAAGGGCTCCTGAGTACGCAAAACTAGCCATTGATTCATCTCGCCTCCGGCTGAGGAGGATTGGTTAAGGAGAAACTATATTATGAGCGAACTATCTGACCGTTTCGAGAATCTCGCCGCCAAAGTCGAAGCAATCTGGAGGCGTCTTTGACTTACCGGCAAAGATAGAGCAATACAAAGCGTTAGAGACCCAGGCCACTGACCCGGACCTGTGGAACGCTCCAGATCGTGCACGCCAAGTCATGAAAGACCTCGCTGCCCTGCAGGAGGAGATCACACGCTGGCAGACACTTCGCCAAGAGATCGAAGACGCCCGCGAGCTATGCGCACTTGAGGATGAGGGGCTGCAAAGCGAACTGGAGCGAGAAGCGGAGCAGCTTGAGAAGAGACTTGAACGCGCGGAATTCCAGCTCATGTTATCGGGGCCACATGATCGCGCGGACGCCCTCCTCGCGATCCACGCGGGGGCCGGAGGCACAGACTCCCAGGACTGGGCCCAAATGCTGTTGCGGATGTATCTGAGATGGGCTGAGCAGCATCATTACAAGACAGAGGTGTTGGATTCTACAGAGGGGGAAGAGGCGGGGATCAAGAGCACCACGATCTCGGTAAGCGGGCCGTATGCCTATGGCTACTTGAAAGCTGAACGCGGCGTCCATCGTCTGGTACGGCTTTCACCCTTCGATGCTGCGCATCGCAGGCACACATCGTTTGCTCTAGTCGAAGTCTGGCCCGACCTCGGCGAGACATCTGAAGTTGTGCTCAATCCTGACGACTTACAGATCGATACATTTCGTGCCTCCTCCGCTGGCGGACAGCACATGCAGAAGAATGAGACCGCCGTCCGCATTACGCATCTGCCCACAGGGATCGTCGTCTCATGCCAGAATGAACGGTCGCAGACGCAAAACCGGGAGACCGCGTTGCGGATCCTCAAAGCACGCCTCCTCCAGATCGAAGAGGAGAAACGTCGCCAGCAGATCAGCGACCTCAAGGGCGAACACGTGGACGCTGGATGGGGCAACCAGATCCGCTCCTACGTGCTACACCCGTACCAGATGGTCAAGGACCATCGAACGAATTACGAAACAGGCAATGTCCAGGCCGTACTCGACGGGGATCTGGATCCATTCATCGAAGCTTTCCTCCGTCACAGTGTCGGCCCCGAATCAACCGGCCGCCAGTAGTTAGGCAAAGGGAGGGCAGAACCAATGGCGAAGAAAGCGAAGATCAGCGGTGGATCCAAAGCGAGAAGCAATAGCCAGCACCCAGCACGCGAAATCAGGTCTCGAGTCTCCCGGCGCCCCCAGGGCACACCAAACGGGGCAACCCCAGCAGGAACACAGAGCGCAGATGCCCGTAGAGCGTCCCTTCGCAACCGTTGGGACAGAGTTTCGACCAGCATCGCCCTGACATCGGCTCTGGACGCCGTAGAGAATATCACTGCGCGAACGCAGAAGATGAAGCAGGCACTCTCGGATGTTCGGTCCAGAGGATACCAATTCGGCGGCGATTGGGAATCACGCGCGACCGAACTGAGTAGCATCTGGAGTCAATCAAGGCAACAAGCGCTCCAGGTGATTCAACACCAACAACAGAGCCTGAGGCAGGCAGCTCAGAGCGCACAGGCATTGCTGCGGCGTGCCGAGACCAACGATGGGCTCATCGATGCTGCGGAGAGCCGTGTTGATGCGTTAGAGGCCACCGTACGTGAAGCTGAGCAACAGATCCATCAAACCTACGATGCTATTGAGGAACAGATTAACGGTCTGGAAAGCGATATCCGACAGGCCCAGTTCCTGCTCGATGCACTTGACGACGCTTCGTTCGATCTCTTGCCAGACGAACCCGGCATCGCTGCCTGTCGAGCGGTGTGGAGTTCCGATCCCGAAGAGC
>Ga0136651_10000587_pt1 | contig 20179 bp, 17 predicted proteins | sample Mar14236cmmetaG_FD_94867 | JGI IMG/M metagenome (GOLD analysis project Ga0136651, IMG submission 94867) | Marine hydrothermal vent microbial communities from Guaymas Basin, Gulf of California to study Microbial Dark Matter (Phase II) - Marker... ... | reverse complement strand
CGTGTACGCTGCTTCCTTCGTCAACATGGAGGACGGAACGGGAATCGTGCATACAGCACCGGCCTTCGGTGAGGACGACTATCAACTAGGCCTGGAGAAGGATCTCCCGTTCTTTCAGCCGGTAGATCTTAGCGGTCGATTCACCGAGGCTTTCCCTATGTGCGAGGGAATGTTCGTCAAACAAGCTGACGATAGGATCATCGATGACTTGAAGGAGCGAGGCGTTCTGTACCGGCTTGCTCCCTACGAGCACGATTACCCCTTCTGCTGGCGCTGCGATACGCCGCTCCTCTACTACGCCCTCGATTCCTGGTTCGTGAAGACGACTGCGGTAAAGGATCAGATGATCGCCAACAACGCGTCGATCAACTGGTATCCGTCACACGTTGGTACCGGGCGATTGGGTGACTTCCTCGCCAACCTTAAGGACTGGGCCCTCTCCCGCGATCGCTACTGGGGGACGCCGCTGAACCTGTGGGTCTGCGATGAGTGCGGGGAGACGATCGCGATCGGCAGCCGCGAGGAGCTTGTTGAACACGCGATCGACAAGGAGTTGGCGAAGCGCGTCGAGCTGCACCGTCCCTACATCGATAAGGTCGATCTGAAGTGCTCCAAGTGCGGAAAGGCGATGCACCGGGTGACTAACGTGATCGACGCCTGGTTCGACTCGGGCTCGATGCACACTGCGCAGTGGCACTACCCGTTTGATAACATTGAAGAGTTCGAGGAGTCATTCCCAGCTGACTTCATCTGCGAAGCGATGGATCAAACGCGAGGATGGTTCTACACTCTCCTTGCCACAAGCACAATTATCCACGGCCAGGCGCCGTATCGGAATTGTGTTGTCACGGGTCTCGGGCTCGACGAGGACGGAGTCAAGATGAGCAAGAGCAAGGGAAACGTGATCGATCCATGGGACATGATCGATGTGTACGGTGCGGACGCGCTGCGCTGGTATTTGTACTCGTCGAGCGCACCCTGGAAGTCCAAGCGCCTCGGCGGGGATGTGGTGAAGGATGCACTGTATAAGTTCCTTGACACGCTACGCAATACCTATGACTTCTTCGCCCTCTATGCCTCGATCGACGACTTCGATCCGCGGCGCGACGTCCTCGTCGAGGGCGATCTGACTGCGCTCGATCGTTGGATCTTCTCGCGTTTAACTAAGGTGACGAAGGAGGCTACTGATGCCCTTGACGGCTACGATGTCGTATCGGCCACAGCCGCGCTCGATGCCTTCTTGGATGATCTCTCCAATTGGTACGTGCGATCCTCACGGCGTCGTTTCTGGAGAGGAGGAATGGGGAGAGACAAGGTTGCAGCGTATGCCACGCTCTATCGCGTCTTGATGGAGTTATCAAAGCTTCTGGCACCGTTCGTCCCGTTTGTAAGCGAGGGGATCTACCAGCGGCTGCGCACAGAGGATGATGTTGAAAGCGTACACCTCTGTCGTTACCCAGAATTCGATGCAGATGCCATGGACACAGATCTAGAAGGACAGATGGCCCTTGCCCGCAAGATCGTCTCGCTGGGGCACCAGGCGCGCAATCAGGCGCAGGTGCGCGTACGCCAGCCGCTATCGCGGGTGATCGTCTCTGCTGGTGAGGATGCGCACCTTGATGCTGAGGTTGTGACGCTGATCGATACGGAGCTGAATGTGGAGAAGGTCGAACTGACGGCGGATCTGTCGAGCTACTTCGGCGAAGTTCCTACGCCCAACTTCCGTACTCTTGGTCCGCGCCTCGGCCCCCAGGCAAACGCCGCTGCGGAATGGATCAAGGCGCAAAGCGCTGAATCGATCCGCGAAGCGCTTGCGGGAGGAGCAGCTGCAGTTGAGATCAGTGGGCGTACGATCGAAATCAAGGCAGACGATGTCACTTTCGAGGCGCAGTTGCCGAAGCAGTTTGTCCTTGTTGAAGAGGGAGAAACGAGGCTTCTTCTTGATACGCGAATCGATGATCGATTACGGGAGATGGGATGGGTGCGCGAGATCGCCCACCGTATTCAGGTCATGCGCAAGGATGCGGGGTTCGATGTGACGGACCGTATAGTCCTTTCCTACGAAGTGGGGGAATCTGGAGCTGGTGTGATGAAGAGGAATCGTGACGAAATAGCCTCCGAGGTGCTGGCAACTGCAGTAGAGGATAAGATCAAAGGGGAGCAGGAGATAGTGCAGGAATTCGATGTTGATGGGGCGATACTCAAGGTTGGCCTGCGACGTTTCGATACGAAGGAGGGTTAAGATGGCTACAGCAGTCTTGGGGATGCAATGGGGTGATGAAGGCAAAGGGAAGATCACCCACCTCCTCGCGAGGGAAGCGAAGATGGTCGTGCGCTTCAACGGCGGGCCGAACGCCGGGCACACGGTGATCGACCGTGGGGTGAAGTTCGGCACGCATCAGATCCCCGCTGGTGCCTTCTACCCGGGGGTGATGTCGGTCTTGGCAGGCGGGATGGTGATCGACCTTGCAGTGCTGCGTGACGAGTACTCCACGATCGTAAAGCACCTAGGCGGGGAACCTGAGCTGCTCATTGCAGATAACGCGCACCTGATCATGCCGTATCACCGCCTTCTTGAGGATCTGGAGGGGAGCGGGAAGACAATCGGAACGACGAGGCGGGGTATCGGCCCTGCCTATCGTGATCGTGCGGCCCGCATCGGGATTCGTGCTATTGACCTCCTGAATAGAGCGCGCTTGGAGAAGAAGCTGAGCGCGCGCTTGGCTCTTCTGCGGCGCGCTTGGCCGCAGGCTGAATCGATTATGGCTCTTTCAGCGGCTGACATTGCCGATGAGCTTCTCAGCTTCGCCCAGCCGTTTCTGCCGCTCATCGGAGATGCTTCAATGGCGATTGAGCAGGCAATGGCGAGTGGTGATGAGGTCCTTTTTGAAGGAGCGCAGGGAGCTCTTCTCGACGTCGACTACGGCACGTATCCGTATGTTACCTCGTCTTCCACCGTCTACGCAGGCTTGCCGCACGCGATCGGGATCGGCAACCTGAGTGTGGGGAATCGACTAGGAGTGACTAAGGCCTACACGACACGTGTGGGGGAAGGCCCGTTTCCAACTGAGCTTGTTGGTGAGGATGGAAGCTGGCTGCAGAGAGCGGGCTCGGAGTTCGGTGTGACCACGGGGAGACCACGTCGTTGTGGCTGGCTCGACGTAGTCGCATTACGACACGTGACGCGACTGAACGCCCCTACCGGACTCGCCATTACTAAGCTAGACATCCTCACTGGCCTTCAAGAGATAAAGGTTTGTCGGGCCTACAGGCTGCGGGGCCGCGAGATAACGACTTTCCCCACATCGGTTGAAGATCTAGCCCTGTGCGAACCGGTCTACGAGACTCTCCATGGATGGGAAGACGACATCAGTAATTTGCGAGAATATGCTGATCTACCAGTCGCAGCGCGAGAGTATCTCAATATGCTTTCGAATGCTCTCGATGTACCGATCGCCCTTGTTTCCGTTGGCCCGTCGCCTGAGAAGACGATCATGACCGGTTTTGACAGGGGTTAGCGGGGCGGATATAATCAGCTTCTCAACTGGGAATTCAAGGAGTAATGATCATGCAACGCACGTTTGTGGCGAAGAACGAGGAAATAGGGAAGAGCTGGAATAGGGATTGGTACGTAGTCAATGCCGATGGCAAGCCTTTAGGTCGGCTGGCAAGCGAGATTGCGACTGTTTTGCAGGGGAAACACAAACCGATCTACACTCCGCATGTCGATACGGGCGACTATGTTGTGGTGATCAATGCCGAGAAAGTTGGTTTGAGTGGAAGCAAGTGGGACCAGAAGCTTTTTCAGCGTCATTCGGGGTATATTGGTGGATTGAAGGAGATGACATACCGCAAGCTGGTTGAGCGGCGCCCGACAGTCCCTGTACGTGAGGCTGTGCGGCGTATGCTCCCCAAGAACATACTGGGCCGGCGCATGCTCCGCAAGCTGAAGGTATATGCTGGGCCGGTGCATCCGCATGCGGCTCAGACCCCGAAGGATCTTTCGTTCTAGCAGTTTGCCCTTTTCAGCCATCAGCCTTCGGAACAGGTTAAGACGCGATTTGTTTCGAGCGTTGATGGCTGTTTTCCTTTTGCAAGATCTTCGCGTTGGTCACGGCGGACATTTGTCTATAGCCCCCTAGACAAAGCCGGGTGTGACTTTCGACACCCTTCCTTTCTCCCAACTACCCATCTCGGCTAGACTCCGAGCAACGAAACATGCATGCAAACGGGTGGTGGGACGAATTATGCTAAGTAGATCACGCAGCACGTTGCACGGGGTTATCATCTTCCTGGCTGTGATGACAGCAGTCTTCCCTGTCTTCGGCCAGAGGGAGAAGATCGGGGTGTTCGTGCAGGCGGCGGTCCCAGTTCCGGCAGCACAGCTTGATATCCTAAAGAGCTATGCCAGTCAGCACTGTGCGATCATCACCGGGTGCGGAGTCGCCTCTACTGGGGAGTTGATGTACGCACAACGGTTGACGAACACCTACATTGGGAATAGCGTTCCCCTTGCTGGGATGCGGAAGCTGGCGCAGGCGATTGATGCGGACCATTTGGTTGTGTTCCGCATAGTGCGCTGGGAGAGCGCAATCTCTTTCCGCCCAGAACGTTCGCTGCTCTTTCTTGGGGCTAGCTCCTTCTTTGGTGATTCGATGAAGTTGCTCACGAGCCCCCTTGGGCTCCTACTGGGGTTGGATAAGGCGGCAACAGTGAGCGTCTTTGTCACGGTGTTTAGCCCTTCCGGTGACATCGAGTTCACGACGACAGTGACAACAGAAGATAAGCCTCTGTTCTCACTGCTGACAGCAGATCCGACGGAGGCCGCAAAACAGGCGATCGATGAAGCACTGTATCAATTGGCGGTCTCGCTGTGAACAAGAGCGAGCAGGGGAGGGTAACTCATGTTACAGACTTTCAAGGAAGGTGATTGGTAGAATGATAGTCGCGTATTTTTGCAGACTGAACAAAAAAGATGAGCACAAAGGAGGTAGCAATGAAGGTGTATAAGGTCAGCCTTTATGGCCTTTTCCTCCTCTTGGTACTCGGCACCCTCCTCTTTTCGGCGAGTGTACTTGCCCAGGAGTCGGGGTACTACACGGTGAGCCAAGGGGACCAGCAGGTGCAGATAACGCCGCTTGCTGGTGCGGCTGCTGCTAGCGATTTCTACAATCTTACTGACAGCCAGTCGAACACGGGCCTAGAAGAAACGAACACAGCGGTGCTGTTCCTATACCGCAATACAACGACCGGTGAGCTATCACTGTTCGTCCTTCTGAGCGGTACGGGAGGAACAGCGGGCTCAACTACGCTGACCCTCTCTGGGATACCGGCTGGAGCTGGTTTCGCAGTTCAGGACGATGGTACGATGGACTTCCGTGAGGTGTGGGAGCTTACGCCACCCACAGGAAAGGTCTCTTGGACATGGGACGATGGGAAAGCTGACGGAATGGTACTGGGCCCTCTCGGTACCGAATTCGAGCTCAACGCAATGCCGCTCTTCACTTCAGGGATCACGGCGGTGAAATTCTTGACAGGATCCCTAGCCTCGCCGCAACAGGTGGATCTCAACCTGATCGACCCGATCATTATCAAGGGCACGCCGAACGAGCCACCGCAGGTGTCCTTCACCACTTCGCCGGCTAAGCCGCATATCAACGAACCGATCACGTTCGATGCCAGTGCCGCGTTCGATCCAGATGGATCGATCTCTGAGTACGCATGGGATTTCGATGGTGATGGGATCTTTGACCTGACTACAGCCGACCCTGTAGTCACTCACAGCTACATGGTAGCTGGGATGAAGAGCGTTACGTTGCGGGCGAAGGATTCGGATGGAGCGACACAGCGGTCAACCATATCGGTTGACGTCTCGGATCTTGCTGTAAAGGTAATGCGGACCATCTCCACGGTTGCTGCGCTTCCCGGAAGTACATTCAAGGTGGTAGTGCGCATAGAGCCGGAGATGGATCTTGCCGGTGTTGGTCTAGAAGAGAAGCTTCCTGTTGGCTGGAAGATCAAGCCACTGGAGAATGCCGGCGCTGCCTTCAAGCGAGCGGCCGTGCAGTGGGTGTTTATCGACAAGATCAAGGCGGGAACGACCAAGGTCATCTCCTATGAAGTGACGGTCCCAGATAGCAGCCAACTGGTCGCAACGACACTTCCTGTTTGCTTCGATATCACAGGCATATTCCAAGTGCGCACCCCGGCGCTGGAGCTTCCTGTTGATGGCGACACAACGGTCGAGATTACCGACGCTCTGCCGCTGAAGACGGCCATTGCACACCTCGTTCCACGCATTGGTGAAGATAGTGATGACACGATAGATCTGCGCCTGTCTCAGAAGATCGCGCCGAACCAGCTTAACCGAGCGCTTGAGATGTGGCAGAATGACGAATACGTTCCGTGGACGCAGGGTGCGACAATCGACCTAGAGGCAATGAAGGAGATCTCTGCGTACGCCTACACGTGCACGCCAGTCGATCTCGACCTTCCTGATGTTCCAGAAGCGAACATCAACGCCGTGCGTACTATTGCTACGCCTGTGCCGTGTAACAACATTCTCCTAAACTACATTGGCAGTGACGGGAACCCCGCTGGTAACACGTTCACCGTTAAGGTGGAAATCAGCGCCGATCAGGACATGTATGGTGTCGGTCTGGCTGAGGATCTGCCGACCGGATGGAAGGTAACCCCGATTGAGAACGATGGCTTCATCTATAAGCGTTCTCAAGTGGAGTGGGTCTTCCCGAGCAAGATTCCGGCTGGAACGATGAAGATCATCATCTACCAGGTTGAGGTTCCACAGACACAGGCGATTGAGACGAGCGCTGGCGACCCCTGCTATGTGAGCAGCGATGACATCCAGGGGATAGTCGATTCTGCTTTGCCTTGCCAGGATACGCAGGTGACGGGAGACAGTACGGTTGTAATCAGTGACTCGATCCCAGTTATCGTCGCTATCTCGCGATGGGATGTGGAGAACGATACGATCGATATCAACCTCTCCGATAAGATCTCCTTCCAACAGGTGCAGCGAGCGATCGCATTCTGGTTGGAGGATGAGATCGTCCCGCGCACTGGTGGACAGACGGTCGCATACGAGACACTGAAGACGATCATCGCCTACTGGCTGACGAACACGAATATCTGTGATCCGCTGCCCGGTGGAGTGCAGGGAGCCTGCGATGGCAGCACTGCCTGCCTACCGTGCGGCAAGTAGTTTCGTTCAAGCTAAGGAGATGATTGCAAATGAAACAGAATTGCGTATTGGCGAGGGGGAGACCCCTCGCCCTGTTCTTACTGGCAATTGCTTTGCTTGCCCTACCGGCCATTGCCGATGGGACGTATCTACAGACACAACAATACGTTAGTCCGCAGGAGATCTACGTTTCTGGTACAGGATCACCGGACACTGCAACCCTGAGTCTTTCCGTGCAGGGGATGGGCCACGCGGGGCGATTCCCGATCGATTGCGTATTCGTCGTCGATTCATCGGCCACAGCTCAGCTCGCTGCGGCGAAGCAGTTTGCCTTCGATCTGATGGAAACGCTCACCGACCAGGACCGTGTTGGAGTCGTTACTTTCTCGACGATGGCGCAGCTTGCTGTCCCGCTCACCTCAGACCGATTGGCTGTGAAGACGGCGATCGCGGATGTTGTGACGGGAGGGAAGTCCGCATTTGGCGATGCATTGCAAATCGCTCGCCAGGCATTGCTGGCTGATGGGCGGTCGGATGCAATTCTCGTTGAGATCCTTCTTACTGACGGGCAGAGTAATACTGGCCGTGATCCGGGCGGTGAGGGAGATGTCGCTAGTGAGGCAGGAATCAAGATAGTCTCTGTCGGAATCGGGTATCTGATCGACAGCAACTTGCTGGAGGAATTTGCCGCCAAAACCGGCGGACTGTTCTTTAAGCGGATCACCAGCTCAACGATTGCGAAGATTGGCAACCTGCTGACGGTAGATGCAGCAGGAAGCGATGTGAAGGTTAATGAGGTTCTCTCAAGCGACGTCCGTTATCTTGGAGCGACTCCCTCTCCGACTCGCGTGATCTCAAACGCGGATGGAACAACAAGCCTCACATTCAACATTGGAAAGATCGGGCTTGGTGAGCAGTGGGTCGGTCAGATTACGCTTCAAGCATTGCGAAAGGGAACCATTGCTACAGACGTAGGTTCGAGCGTTTCTTACACGAGCTTTCGTGGAGTGAAGGATATCATAGCGATCTCCAGCGGTTCACTATCTGCAATTGTACCTCCTGCGCCGCCAAGCCCACCGATAGCGGGATTCTCATACTCTCCTATGAATCCAAGCACTACTGATACCGTCTCGTTCAAGGACCAATCGAGCGATGCTGATGGTCAGGTTGTGGCTTGGGCGTGGGACTTTGGCGATGGCGCGACTGCCGATACCGCGTCCCCTCAGCACAGCTACTCTCACAGTGGGACGTACATGGTGACGCTTGTCGTAACCGATGATGATGGCAACACTTCATCGTCGGTCATACAGGAGATTGTGGTTACAAACGCGGCACCAGCTGCAATGTTCAAAGTGGCTCCGGAGGAGCCTCGCGTTGCCGTACCAACAGTATTCGACGCCAGCGGCTCCTACGATGTTGATGGGCGCCTCGTCTCGTACGCTTGGGACTTCGATGGTGATGGAGTATTTGATGTTGACGGCGCGTCCTCCGACATTGAGTACACGTTTGCCGAGACGGGTGAGGCCAATGTTACACTGAAGGTTACGGACGATGAGGGGATGAGCACAGTCGTCTCCAAGACACTGACCGTTCTTCCCAGTGTGAGCGCAGTAAGAGAGATCGACACTTGCCTCCCGGATGACGAGACGATCACCGGCGGAACGGTCAAGGTCACGATCACAATAACTGCGAATACGCAGGTCCATGGCCTGACCGTGCACGAGGACGTTCCTGATGGCTGGACGTTTGCCGAGGCTTACAATGCAAGTGCGACGTTTCGCAAGGAGACGACCGATTGGCTCTTCATGGAGACGTTGGAGGACGGGGACACGCGCGTAATAGGGTATACGCTCACTGCCCCAGCCACTTGTACTGAGAGAGCGAAGGCTGCGATCGGCGGGATGGTCAAGAGCTCCTCACCGCACCTGTCGCGAATGGTCCTCGGTGAGGACAAGGTTGCTCTTGTCCCGACGCTTCCGATCAACGTTGTTATCTCGCGATGGGATAGCGACCAAGGGAAGATCAATCTCTGCCTGCCGGAACAGATCTCGTTCGACCAGATCCAGTATGCGGTGTCACTGTGGCTCAGCGGAGAGCCTGTTACCTACACAGGTGAAAAAGCGGTCACACTCGATGACATTCGAGATCTGATTGCCTATTGGCTGACTGATACATCGGTGCACGATCCACTCCCTTAGGGGGTGGATCCGCGCCGATCTTTCGTGTGTGATTAAGGAGGGGGAATGAATTACAGGTTGAAAGGACTCCTGATCGCGGTTGTGGTTCTGGCCACGTTCGGGCTGGTCGCCCTTGCTGGAACAGCGGACTATTCCCCGGCAACGTATAACCCGGCGGTGGGAGAAGACACCAGCTTCACGGCATGTCAGGCCTGTCTTCCCTACGATGCAGTAAGCTACGATTGGGACTTTGACGGGGATGGCGTGTACGATATCTCTACACCCGGTCCAACCGTTGAACACGCGTTTGCCGAGGCCGGATTTGTTACAGTCACTCTGAGGGTTGATGAAGGCGGCGGTAGATACGCCACGTGTCGTAAGGGAATCCTCGTGGGGGAGACGCCGCTGTTTGCCATACGCGAGGTGACGCCGGACGCAAGCGGATCGGTGCTGGTGGAAATCACAGTCACCGCTTACGCCGGTGTGCGCGCTGTTGGCTTAGAGGAGACTCTGCCGATCGGATGGCAGTGGGAGATTCTCGATGCCGCCAACGCGGTTACGAAGAAGGAAGGACAGGATCTGCAGATCCTTTGGATGAATCCGATAGAAGCGGGTGAGACATGGAAAGTCTCTTATCGCCTCTATCCTTCGGTGGGGACGGGATCGCCCCTTCTCGGGGGGACGATCAGTGGCTACGCGGATGAACGGGTGAAGGTCGCGATCTGCGGCGACCTCACGATCAAGAAATAGGCTGCAAGAGCATCAGGACGGGCGATCGCCACGATCACCCGTCCCCTTTTTCATCGCGTTGCGCAGCAGGGCAACGCCATCTTCCTTAACGAAAGGGGATTCTTCAGTTTTTCTCGATCGTGTTTTCATCAGTGTGAGCAGCGTGGAGAAGAGAAGAAACAAGCCAAGCCCAAGGCCAAGTGCGGTCCCAAAACCCAGACTGATGTGTACCTGGAGCGGAATCACGAGCAGCGCAAACCCGATGGACGCGAGCCCCAGCATGTTGATAGCGTGACGCAGCGCGAAATTCCTCGTCATCTCCGCGGAGAAGGAGGCGATTGCAGCTTCTGTGAACGCGAACTCCCATGCTGTGATGGAAAGAACGATCACTAAACCCACCAGGTAGATTGAGGCTCCATAGAGAACTTCGAGAATGGCGATTGTGGTTGTAAGGCCAAGAAGAACGGAAAGCTGCTTCCTGTCCGTGTCCACAAACAGGAGCATGCACCACAAGGCACCGATCACTGCTGCTGCACTGCCAAGGGCAACCGAGCCCGCACGGAATCCAAGCAACGAGAGAAGCGAAAACGAAAGAACCGCTGTTATGAACGCCATCTTCCTCATGCGATTCTCCTTGCGCGCCGTGAGAGTGTCCAACTGATTATCGATGCTAGTGAATCCCTCACATCCCACTGTACAACCTCCACTCCGATGCGCGCCAAGGCATCAACGATCAACCTGTGGCGTAGGGTGACGATGTGCATGGCCAGATCCTTTGCGTCACTCTGTTCGATCTGCGACGCCTCGTACGGGATCACATCAGGCATAATCATGATGATCTGATAGCCGTGCGCTTTAAGCACGCCGAGAACCTCCACATCATGTTCATCGAGGGATGCGCTTATCATTACCAATTGCGAGCGTGGAGGGAAAAGGCGCGTCGGAACGGCACGCAGATCATCGAATACCTCCTTATCCGATGTTTGGGCGCGCGCCAGCGAGTCTAGGATCCGCCTCATTTGGGTCTTTCCGTAGCCCGGAAAGGTCCAGTTCATGTACTCACCATAAATGAATAGACCTACGCTGTTTCCCTTCTTGATGAAGTAGTTGGCCATGCTCGCGGCTGCGCGCACAGCGTAATTGAACGTCTCCTTCTTGTCAACGCGTGGATTGGCGCGCTCGCGGGCGTCCAGGAAGACGGTGACATCAGCTATCCTCTCTTGCTCGTACTCGTTCACGATTAGCTCGCGCGTGCGGGCATAGGCGCGCCAATTGATCCGTCGGATGTCATCTCCCGTGCTGTAGGCGTGGCAGCCGAAGAAGTCGATTCCACTGCCTCCCTGGTTTGCTCGTACAACCCCAGCGTAGGCGCGTGTGCGTTGTGGTCGAATCTCTATCTCATCGATTGGTTCAGCGATCGGCACGGTGAGAAATTGCGTCTTGTGAGGAATGAAATGCCTGCGTGGCGCAAGGGTGATCTGGTCCCACAGTACGAGATCCATTCCTGGGAGCACATGCATCCCGCGGGGAGCGTTTACCATGTAGGAGAAGGAGATCTTCTCGCCCTCATCGAAGCTCGCAAGAATGCTCGTATCGCCGCCTGTCACCTCTACAACGCGCGGGATACGTTCAGAGACACCGAGCCAGGGGATGTGCGAACCAGCATTGGTGATCGTCACAGTGATGTCGATCGTTTCTCCCTCTGTTGTGTGATCAGCGCTTAGAACTCGTTCCACGATGATTTGGGGCTCCCTTTGATAGCTCTTGGATAGGAGCGCGACTCCAGCGTAGAGCAGAAATGGTACGCTTGCGGCGATGACTCGTCCATCACGCATCAGAACCCCAGTGATGGCAATAGAAATGGCCATGCCAAGAACCACTCCGACTCTGCTTGATGAATACACTCTAGCTGACCTTGGGTACGGGGACGAGGTGAAGTATCTTTGCCACGACATCCGATGCTGTGATTCGCTTGGACCACAAATCAGGGTTAAGGATCAGGCGATGTGCCAGGGCGGGTTTGGCAAACTCCTTGACGTCATCCGGAAGGACATAGTCACGCCCGGCGAGGGCTGCCTGCGCGCGAGCAAGCTTCAGCAGGGCCAGTGATCCGCGTGGACTTGCGCCCACATACACGTCACTATCGGTGCGAGTCTTGTGGACTATTGAGACGATGTACTCCTCGATGTCCGGGTCGACGAATACCTCCTCCACGGCTGTGCGCATTTCAAGTACCTTCTCGGCGCTCGTCACTGGGGAGAGCATTATGTCATCGGTCTTCCTCGCGCGCCTTCGCCTGAGGATCTCCACCTCTCCCTGTGCATCTGGGTAGCCCACAGAGAGGCGGACCATGAAGCGATCGAGCTGCGCTTCGGGCAAGGGGAACGTTCCCTCGTATTCGATCGGGTTCTGCGTTGCGATGACAACAAACGGCGAAGGGAGGCGATGCGTCTCACCATCGATCGTCACTTGCGACTCCTGCATCGCCTCCAGCAAAGCAGACTGCGTCTTCGGCGTGGCGCGGTTGATCTCATCTGCCAGGATGATGTTTGCAAATACCGGACCGACTGTGAGGGTGAACTGCTCTGTCTGCCGATCGAAGACGTGTGATCCGGTGATATCGCTTGGCAAGAGGTCGGGAGTGAACTGTATCCGATGGAAGTCCATTCCCAGGACCTGTGCGAAACTGCGGGCGATTAGCGTCTTCGCCAGCCCCGGGTAATCTTCAAACAGGATATGCGCCCCCGCGAGGATTCCTACCATTACCTTCTGTAGTACGTCGTCCTTTCCGACGATCGCCTTACCCACTTGATCGATGATCACGCGGCTCTGCGTACCGACTTCTCTTAGATCCATTCATACCCCCTGATGGTAGCGTTCCAAGAACGCGGTTATTTCGTGTAACCTCTTTTCGAATGCCTTGCCCAGGCCGGCTCCATAGTAGCGTCGGCGGAAATCAAAGAAGGCAGGGACCGCTTCGTCATCGCACCAAGCGAACGACTCGAATCTGTCGCGAGCCTCAGGAAGTGATATCCGCTCGCGCTGCGCGATCAGTCGTACGGTTAGGGGCACAAGTTCGCTCGCAATCCTTCGCCGGGCGAAGGGATGACGCCTCGCTCGGCTTATCATCGCAGCCAAACGCCTGAGATCGGTCTCTCCTGCGGGGATGGCGACGTATTTTCTTCTCTTCTCCGACCTTGGCAGCGGGAAGGTGCGAAACAGAATCCACAACATCAGTATTCCTCCAGCAAGGACAAGCCCGACCCATAGTACAAGCTGTGATATCCGGTGAAGATACCAGCGGAACACAAGGAACGAAGTGATGAGAGGAGTGACGACGCTGTTCATGAACACGTGGCGCAACGGAAAGGCAAAGAGGACGGCGAGGAGGATGACGAGTGCGAAACTCAGAGCCAGAAGAGATAAAGCTAGTTTTCGGCTCATCCTTTCTCCTCCATTTCGTATGTCTCTTGGATCGACTGTAGGCAGGAGACAGCCTCATCGATGAAAGCCTCTCCGCCTCTGCCTCCGTAGCGAACAGTCTCGAAGATACCGGTCAAGCGGTCGACGTCCTCGTTCTTCATTCCGCGCACGCGCAAGTGTGCGGAGAACTCCCTCGGTGTGAAGTACGAGTAATTCGGAATGCGCTCGGCTTGGCTCATGATTTCTGTCATCTCCTGATAGCAGCGAAGTATGGCTGCGCGTGGATCATCACCGGCGATGATCCGATGTGCCGCTAGCCCGGCGCTCCTTCCCAGATCGCCTAGGAAGTCCTCCTCGTTGGAGTGGCGGGAGCGTATGGCGGGATAGATCTTCAGGAAGAAGAGAAGCCCTATTGCAATGAGCACAAGGGAGACTCCAACCGCAATGAGAATGATCTGCCAGCTGGTCGGATTGACCGGGGGGATCTCGGGGTGTACTTGCCCAACTGGTGGCGGTTCTCCAATACCTAACTGCATCGAATCTTGTTGGGCACCGATTTGCTTGCCTTGCGGAATCTTATGAATGTGAGACAGTGCCAAGGCGATGATCAGCAGGACTGCGAAGATGATGGCAAACTGCCTTCGATGCTTGCTTGAGATTATCAGAAACAGCAACATCACGGCCGCGCCCAGAGCAAAGAGCGATTGAATGAAGATACGGATGACTTGCGCTCCCCAATCCGGCCCGCTAGGGCTAGCCCCAGAAACTTCCTCTGGAACATCCGCAAACGGGTTTGGCAATTGCTTCCCCGGAAGCGGATGGACGCTGTTTATGCCCGCTATGAGGAGAGAGAGTACGGCAAGCAGCGCGAAAAGAATTATGATAAGGAAGACCCTCTGTCTTGTTGCTTTGTCCATTCTCTCTCCCTAAGTTCAGTCGACAATTATCTTCCGTTCCCCGTTGTGCTTCAAAGGGCGATTGCGAGTGAACGTCTGGCCTCGCGGATCGCCGCCGGTGATAGAGCGGGCCAAGAAGCTTGGCCAATCTCATAATCGACTGGTGCTGTGGCTTGCTGACTAGATTTTGCGCATCAGCCCTAGCTCCGCCAACTGTTCATCATCGACTGGCATTGGTGCATCAGTGAGCGGGCAGGTTCCGGTTGTAGTCTTCGGAAACGCGATCACGTCGCGCAGGGATTCCTCGTGTGCCATCAGCATCACTAACCGATCCACGCCAAGAGCGAAACCTCCGTGTGGCGGTGCGCCGTATTCCAGAGCGCGCAGGAAGAACCCAAACCTCTCCTCCGCTTGTTGGGGCGGGATTCCAAGCACGCTGAAGATTCTCTCCTGCAGCGCGCGAGAGTGAATACGGATGCTCCCGCTCCCCATCTCGATCCCGTTGAGCACGAGATCGTAGGCATCCGAGCGCACAGTGAGGGGTGACTCATCAAGGAGATCCATGTCATCTGAGCGCGGGGACGTGAATGGATGATGCTCACTTGTAATCTTCCCCTCATCACTTAAGCCAAAGAGTGGGAAGTCTGTTACCCACAGGAAGCTCCAACCTTCACGCGTGATATTCTCTTCCTTGGCGATCGAAAGGCGCAGATCTCCGAGGCCTTGCTCGATCGTCTTCCCCGCAAGGATGAGGATCAGATCGCCTTCCTCCGCGCCGATGGCGGTGATGATCTTCGACATTGTCTCTGGAGTGAGGAATTTCGTGAGCGGCGAGGAGATCTCATCTTTCACCTTAATAAATGACATCCCTTTTGCCCCGGCCTTCACCGCGATCTCCTGCAGGTGATCGATCTTTGAGCGAGAATAGCCGGCACACCCCTCAGCGCATATCGCCGCTACCTTGCCTCCGCGCGCAACAGTCTCTGAGAAGACGCGAAATCCGGAGCCCTCAACTATCTGTGAGATGTCCTGTATTTCCATTCCAAACCGAAGATCAGGCTTGTCAGACCCATAACGTGCTAATGCCTCGGCGTGCGTCATCCGCGGGAAGGGGACTTTCAGGTCCTCTGCGAGCAGGTCGTGGAACGTGCGTTGTAGCGCCCCTTCGAGCAGCGAGAAGATCTCTTCTTTCCCGTTACGTGGGAAGGAGACCTCCAGATCGAGCTGTGTGAATTCCGGCTGACGGTCGGCGCGCAGATCCTCATCGCGGAAGCACTTGACGAGCTGAAAGTAGCGATCCATCCCCCCGATCATGAACAGCTGCTTGAATAGCTGCGGCGACTGAGGCAGGGCGTAGAACGATCCGGGTGAGAACCTGCTCGGAACGAGGAAGTCGCGCGCTCCCTCTGGAGTAGACTTAGTGAGAATGGGCGTCTCGATCTCCACGAAGTTCTTGTCGGTGAAGAAGCTGCGCAGCACATGAAATACTCTGTGGCGCAATCTCAGATTGCGCTGCATGCTTTCGCGTCTTAGATCGACATAGCGGTAGCGTAATCGTGTCTCCTCAGTTGTGTCCGACCCATCTCCCTCCACCAGGAACGGAGGCGTCAGAGAGCGATTGAGGATCTCCAGAGCCTGCACCTCGATCTCTATCTCGCCCGTTGCCATTTCCTCGTTGACGTTTCCCTCACTGCGGGCGCGAACTGTCCCTGTGATGCATACTACATCCTCCCGATTGAGAGTGTGCGCGTCAGACAGAGCAGGATTATCTCCGGAGAACAGTAACTGCACGACACCAGAGCTATCACGCAGATCAACGAACGTCAGTGCTCCCAGGTCGCGGCGGCGTTTCACCCAACCGCACAAGGTGACTTGTCGTCCGATCTCTGTTGCCGATAGATGGGCGCAGTAGTCAGTTCTGTTCATGAGATACTCCTTTGCTCTGTTCAGGTATGCCTAAGATTATATGTGCTTATCGGTTCACGGCAAGACAGGTGTATATCGCGGTGTCTTGTATATATATCGCGCATGATCTATACTGAAATTGCGGAGGCGAAAAGATGGACAAGAGAAGCGTGCAGATAACGGGCGGGGGAACGTATTTCGTGACCCTCCCAAAGGCATGGGCTACGAAGATAGGGATTAGTCGCGGGTCGGAGGTTACGGTCGTGGAGAATGCCACTGGGAGCCTCCTGCTCATGCCCAAGGATCTGAGAACGGAGAACAGCGCGCGTCTCTCTCTTGAAGGAAAGGATGCGGTGTGGATTCAGCGAGCAATCATCTCCTGCTATGTCACAGGCTATGACGTGATCGAGACGAATGGAACTCGCATATCCGCAGAGCAGCGGCGTGCGGTGCGGCAAGTCGCTCAGTCGCTTGTCGGCTTGGAGATCATGGACGAATCGCAGGATTCGATCGTTCTCCACTGCCTTGTGAGCATGCGTGATTTCGCCGCGGAGGCTACACTGCGGCGCATCTTCACTATCACAAAGGCGATGCTTGCGGATTCCGTGAGCGCATTTCTTGCGCGCGATACCACACTGGCAAACGATGTTGTTGAGCGAGACATCGAAGCCGACCGCTTGACGCGGGTGATGTCGCGCGAGCTGGGTCTGCTTCTGAGGGATCTGCTCCTGGAGAAGGAGATTGGCATGAGCCGTATCCTGTTCCACGAGTATCACGGTGTGGCAAAGATCCTCGAGCGTATCGGAGACCACGCCGTGCAAATCTCTCGCGCTGTCTCGGGGTTGACTGAGCCGATCGATCCCGATACGGCATCCCGTATCGAGCGATTGCAGCAAGACGCGGCCGGTGTTGTTCTGCAGAGTGTGGAAGCGTTTCTGAAGGCTGATCTAGGGGGGGCAAACGGCGCGTTGAGTGAGCGTGCGCATACCACTATGTGGGAAGAAGAGGCACAACTACAGAACGCGGGTGTGAATGCTCTTAGCTTAGCGGTAATCTTCGGAAGCCTCTTGCGAGTAAGGGATTACGCATTCAACATCGCGGAGGCCGCGCTCAACATGGGCGTGCCGCACTTGCAGGAGAAGAATCAACCGAACTAGCTTTGCTAGTCTCCCGTGCCCATTCCCTTAAAGAATTTCCTCTTGAGAAGGCCGTGCCAGTCTGTAAAATCGCCCTGTTCACTGTCCTGTGCAATGTGCATCTCGACCATGTTCAGGCGTGCGGATAGGTTATCGAAGTAGTAGACGGCGATCGCCTCGGCCGTCTTTGGAACTATCGCGGCGCCAAACTCGAGCTCTCCGTGATGAGAGATGATGATGTGCTCAAGCAGCTCAGGAATGTGAGGGTTGTCCCAGGTGATCTTGCTTGCCGCTTCACGCACCATATCGCGGCCAAGCAGGAGGTGTCCAAGGAGCTGCCCCTCGAAGCTGTAGCGAGGAGCTATCGGTCTCTCAAGCTCCCTTACTTTGCCTATATCGTGCAGGATCCCTCCGGCTGTGGCCATCCCCTGGTCGAGTGCGGAGGTGGTCTTAGCGTAGTGATGAACCCCTCCAGCTACCTCAAGTGTGTGTTCCAGCAGCCCGCCCAAGTAGGCGTGGTGATACTGCACTGCGGCTGGGAATGTTCGGAACGCTTCCTCGTTCTCAGCGATAAGCAGTGTGGTGAGTTCGCGAAGCGGCTCTGAGGAGATGCTGCTGATCAAGTCTGTCAGCTCGCTCCACATCTCGTCCGGATCGCGTGCGCTTGCCGGAACAAGGATCCCTGGATCAAAGCCGCTAATCTTCCCAGTTTCCTTCTCGTGTTCTTCCAGGCGCCGAATCGACTCGACGATGATCTGCAATGTATTGCGATAGGTCTCGGTCCTCCCTTCAACGAAGACGAAATCCCCCTCATCAAACTGGGACGCGAATCGCTGTGTCGCCTCTGCCCACGCCCGCGCAGGGATTGTCCCTGATTTGTCAGCTAGAAGGATTTCCAGATAAGCATCGCCTGAGCGGGTCGCCCGCTGCGTCTTCTGCTTGGCGAGGAAGCACTGGGTTATGCGCTGACCGGGGCGCATATCTTGGATAAGTACGTGCATAAGCGCGTACGGGACTTCACCATGCATATACTGCGAGAGTCTCTCAGCGCACATGTTCCTCCTTGAGCATTAACTGCCTTGACGCGGCTTTGTCGGTCGCTACAGCCATCGACAAGAGATGATCGGACTCTCGCTCAGCCACTGTCTGCTTTCTCACCATGATCAATTGGCTGCTTCTCATCTGATGGCCGAGTAACGGCGGGAACGAGATCGATCCCGGACTGCTCCAGGAGCGAGATCAAACTGTCGATATCCGTGAACGTGCCGATCCTTGCGTACACCACCTTTCCTTCCTTGTCGACAAACACACTGAATGGGAACGCTACGACTCTCTTCTTATCCCTTGGCCGCGGAGGCTGGTATTCCTTGGAGATGACCTCTTGAGCGTCGTAGAGGACCAAGAAGCCGACCCCCTTCTCTTGAACAGCAGCAAGTGCTTCCTCCTGCGAGTTGCCGGCGCATATAGTGATTAGACGAACCTGTTCGTGATAGTCCTGGCTGAAGCTCTCCAGAACAGGAAATTCGTACTTGCAAGCCCCGCACCAAGTAGTCCAGAAGTTTATGACAAGAGGTTTCCCAAGGTAGTCGGATAGGGAGTGTTCTGTCCCGGAGAGGTCAGGAAGATTGAACCCTGGCGCTTGTATCCCTTCAATGGGGAAATCCGCGGCCATGGCCTGTACCTGCAACAGGGCAGCAAATACCGCCACAATCAACACAAGATGCCTCACGCGGCGCTCCTTTCCTCGCTAGCGAGAATCAACTACCAAGGGTTTCGAGAACAAGTCGGACTACTTACTGCTGGTGGTCTTTGCCTTCGCCTTTGCCTCCGGTGGAGCGACAAGCGGGAAGTTATCCTGGTCGCCCTCGCTTCGTATCACGTAAGGGGAGTCCCAGATGCCATTCCCGTCAGCGTCGATCGCCTTCCAATCTGACCAGTAGTTTCCGCTTCCGTCCTTGTCCCATGCGTTGACATCGACTGAGTGGGCATTGTGAAGGTTGTTCATGAACACATTGCTGTAGAGAAGATTCCCCTGGGATCCAAGGTCGAGATACACACCCATGTGGTCTGTCGATAGCGTATTGCCGATGATATGGCAACTGTTCGATGCATCTAACCAAATCCCGGTGTCGTTCTTTACAACTGTGTTGTCTACGAGCTGATTGTCGTGCGAGAAGTAGAGGTGAATACCATCGGTATTTGCGCTCAACGTGCATTCCTTTATGAGGTTGGACGAGGCAAAGTTGAGAGCGATACCGATCCAGTTGCCAGAGACATCGCAGTTCTTGACCGTTCCATTCTCCACATAGCTCAGGAAGATCCCTGCCTGTGAGGCGCCGCTGATCCTAACGTCCTGGATCACGAAGTACCGATCGGTGCGGTGGATGCTTATTCCATACCGACTATATCCAGAGTCTATCTTCCAACCGGCTATGATATAAGGATCCCCAATTGTTCCCGAGCCGGAAATGACGCCGTTCTCTGCGGTGAACTCGTAGTTATTCCCGATCACGATCGGAGCATGATCGGTTAGCACTGCATCGCCCGCCACAGCTAGCAAACCGGCAAACAAGACAAACGCACAAGCCACACCCACAAGGGCACGTATTCTCATTACTCATCACCCCTTTATCGATCTGCAGACAGATACTTCATAATACCAGGTTTAGCTACCAATGTGAAGTCCCAATCCGTAATGCTTCATTTCTCCGT
>Ga0136651_10000585_pt1 | contig 20226 bp, 19 predicted proteins | sample Mar14236cmmetaG_FD_94867 | JGI IMG/M metagenome (GOLD analysis project Ga0136651, IMG submission 94867) | Marine hydrothermal vent microbial communities from Guaymas Basin, Gulf of California to study Microbial Dark Matter (Phase II) - Marker... ... | reverse complement strand
TTTAGTTACAACCCAAAAATGTTTGATTATTGTAAATTTTTCTTTTATATAAAAGAAAATTATTGTAAGACCTATAACTTTGTGACTTTTTTCACTATAATATTATCATCAAAAATGACCTTGTCAAGTGTAAGGGTTGAAACTCATGTTTTCAGAATCTTTCCTTAGGCTGATTTTAACCTGAGAGTCTTAAAAAGCTAAAGGTTGTTAAGGTAGGATAGTGTTTTAAAAAAAAGGCTATTGAAGCGAAATTTTGCTTTTACTGATTTAACCAAAATGTGTGAAGCTTGACAGGGGAGAATTTTTTGTTAAATTTATATATGTGAAAAATCTAACAATTAGCAATTAACTTCTTGACAATATAATAAATTTAAATAAAAAATAATTTCATTAGTTTGTGAATAATCTCTCAAATATGAGCTTATATTTAGTATTTACCAGCAGATCACTTTGTAAAAAGTATCGTCACAGGGCAAGTTCGTAAATTTAAGCTATAGAAATGAGGAGGTTTTGATGACTTCCATTACTACTATAAGTGCCCGTAAATGGATAAGAAGTAGGATTAAAGAGGAAGAATATAAAAGATACATGAAAAAAGAAAGGGATTTTATAAATGATGAGCTTATATGGGAGAAGTTAAAGTCAAAAAGAAATCCTTCACCACAAGAGGTCCGAGCTATTCTTGATAAATCTCTCTCCTTGGAAACACTGGATCCTGATGAAACAGCTACTTTGTTAAATGTGAAAGATAAAAGTCTGTGGGAGGAGATATTTGCAGTAGCTGGAGAGGTGAAGAAAAAGGTCTACGATAATCGGATTGTAACCTTTGCTCCCTTGTACTGCAGTAACTTCTGTGTGAACAATTGTGTGTATTGTGCTTTTAGAAGGGACAATAGAGCAGAAAAAAGGAGAAGGTTAAGCCTTGAAGAGGTGAGAAGAGAAGTGGAAGTTCTTGCAGGTAAAATCGGGCATAAACGCCTTATTGTCGTGTATGGAGAGCACCCACTTTCTGATGTGAACTATATAGCAGATACTATAAAAACAATATATAGCGTTAAGGTGAAGACAAAAAGAGGACATGGGGAGATACGAAGAGTTAATGTTAATGCAGCTCCTATGTCCATAGAAGAACTCAAAATGTTAAAAGAGATTGGCATCGGAACATATCAGGTATTTCAGGAGACCTACCATCATGACACTTATAAAAAACTTCATCCAGAAGGAACAATAAAATCAAATTATCAGTGGAGACTTTATTCTCTTCACAGAGCCCTGGAGGCAGGTGTAGATGATGTTGCAATTGGTGCTTTGTTTGGTCTCTATGATTGGAGATTTGAGGTGATGGGACTTTTGTATCATGCGAGGGATTTGGAGGAACATTTTGGAATAGGCCCACATACAATTTCCTTCCCACGGCTGCAACCGGCAGTAAATACACCTTTTGTTCAAAAAGCAAAATACAAGGTCTCAGACGAAGACTTCAAGAAATTAATTGCTGTAATCAGGCTCTCTGTTCCTTATAGTGGTATGATTCTTACTGCGAGAGAACCGGCACACATTAGAAGAGAGGTTATACCTCTGGGAGTGACCCAGACAGATGCTTCTACAAAGATCGGTATCGGTGCTTACGATCAGAGAGATGAGGGACAGAAAGCAGAAAAACAACAATTTCTACTGGGAGATACAAGAAGCCTTGATGAGGTGATAAGAGAACTTGCTGAGAATGGCTACATCACCTCCTTTTGTACCGCTGGGTACAGGTGTGGAAGAACAGGTAGGTGTATTATGAATTTATTAAAACAGGGCAAGGAGAGATGGTTCTGTAAAGTAAATGCTGTCTTAACTTTTAGAGAATGGCTTGATGATTTTGCAAGTGAGAAAACCAGAAGGGTAGGGGAACAGCTTATAGAAAAGGAAATAGAAGAAATCAAGCAACAGAAACCTTCTTTTTACCCTAAATTTATGCAATACTACGAAAGAATTAAAAATGGAGAAAGAGACCTCTATTTCTGAGGATAAATTGATAGAGAAGCTAAATCAAGTTGCGGCTTTTGTGAAGAAAAAATATGGTATACACATACGCTTTGCAGAGATACTGGGAAAGAGGTGGTCATACATTGCGGGAGAAAAAGAGGATATTTTCATTTTACCATTAACCGAGCGCATCAAGGTAAACGAAAGATTTGGCTTAATAACAGATCGATGGGAAGAAATACCGGAGAGAGAAAGGAACAATCTTTTTTCGTTATTGCAGAGGATGTTAAAAGAAGATGAATAAAAAAGAGATTTTGTTCTACCTGAAAAGTCCAGACGCAGAAAAAGAGTTATTCCAAAAAGCAGATGAGGTAAGAAAAATATTCTGCGGGGATGAAGTCTATATAAGGGGTATAATAAATTTTTCCAACCACTGCTATAGAAATTGCCTTTACTGCGGATTGCGGAGAGATAACAGAAAAATAAAACGTTATAGAATGACACCTGAGGAGATAGTCAATGCTGCAAGAGAAATTGTAAATTCAGGGGTAAGCACCATTGTTCTTCAGAGTGGAGATGATTTTTATTATACAAGGGATATGATTTCCTGGATTATTCATAAGATTAAGCAGATGGGAGATGTTGCTGTTACATTATCTGTTGGAGAAAGACCTGTTGAGGACTATAAAGCATGGAAAGAAGCCGGGGCTGACAGATATTTGCTGAAACATGAAACAGCAAATCCGAAACTTTATGGAAAACTTCATCCTGGACAGAGTTTGAAAAGGAGAGTAAGACTGCTCAATGTGCTTAAGAAGATGGGTTACCAGATTGGTGCTGGAAATATAGTTGGGCTTCCTGGCCAGACCATTGAAGACTTAGCAGATGACCTCCTTTTTTTAAAGGATTTAGATGTTGATATGGCAGGAATTGGACCTTTTATTCCTCAAAAAGATACCCCTTTGGGTAATTTCCCAGGTGGTAGACTTACCTTAACACTGCGAGTTTTAGCTTTGGCCAGAATAATAACTCAAGATACACATCTTCCCGCCACAACTGCTCTTGCCACTTCAGACCCCGAAAATGGCTTGTTGATGGGTTTGAAAGTAGGTGCAAATGTTATCATGCCAGATTTTACTCCTGTCAACCACACAGAAAGATATCTTATTTACGATAATAAAGCGAAAGTAACTTTAAAAAAAGCCGAGGATACTATTTTAAAAGCAGGAAGGAAAATCTCTAAAAAGAGAGGAGATTCGTTAAAATGTACAGGACGCCAAAGGGGTTTCGTCTGCATATAGCTATCTTTGGTAGAAGAAATGTGGGAAAGTCATCTTTGTTGAATGTGTTAACCCAGCAAGATGTTTCTATTGTCTCGGATAAACCTGGCACGACCACTGATCCTGTAGAAAAACCAATGGAACTTTTGCCTATAGGTCCGGTTTTGTTCATTGATACTGCTGGATTAGATGATGTGGGTGCATTAGGAGAATTGAGGGCGAGAAAGAGTTACAAGGTTTTTGAGCGGGCCGATGTAATTCTTCTGGTTACAGAAGCAAATAGATGGGGGGAATATGAAGAGATTATTTTAGAAGAAGCCAGAAAAAGAAATACCCCCATCCTGGCTGTACTAAATAAGATAGATATTTTTCCTGATGGGAGGGTAAAAGAGAAATTAGAAAAAAGGAAAATTCCTTATGTGGAAACTTGCTGTTCCCTGCAGGGTAGCTGGGATACCACGGCAAAAGTTAAAAGAGAGATTATAAAATTATTGCCTGAGGACTGGATTGTTCAAAAGTCAATTCTTGGAGATATTGTCACGTCTGAAGATCTGGTTGTACTGGTTATACCTACAGATAAAGAAGCTCCAAAGGGAAGATTGATTTTGCCTCAGCAGCAGGTTATAAGAGATATTTTGGACAAGAAAGCTTTTTGCTTAATAGCTAATGAGAAAAACCTGCAGGAAGCACTGGATAGTTTAAATAAAAAACCAAAACTTATAATTACTGATTCTCAGGCGTTTAAACAAGTTTTTGATATTGTTCCTCCTGATATTCCTCTAACCAGTTTTTCCATTCTTTTTGCGCGCTTTAAAGGAGATTTAGATGAGCTTGTAAAAGGGGCTAAAAAAATTGATGAGCTGAAAGAAGGCGACAAAATCCTGATTTGTGAAGCATGCACTCATCATCCGATAGGTGATGATATTGGAAGGGTAAAAATTCCAAGATGGATTAACCAGAAAATAAAAGGAAAGATAAATTTTGATGTTTATACAGGACATGACTTCCCGGAGGATGTCAGACAATATAAACTTATCATCCATTGTGGTGCCTGTACATTAAACCGCAAAGAGATGCTGAGCAGAATATATGAGGCTAAGAGACAGGGTATCCCTATAACAAACTATGGAACAGCCATAGCTTATCTTCATGGGCAACTGGAAAGAGCAATTGGTCCTTTTCGATAAGTGTGGTTCATAATCTACAATTATCTTCTCCCTGCCAGATAAGTATCTTCTCCCCGGGGTGTCGGCAAATTCCATCTTGAAGATAAATCATCGTGGATTTCATGGACTCTTAGTCCTGTAACTTTACCTGCAGATGGCAGTTTGACATCTTTCAGGAAATGTCTTAAAATTTAGCAAATTAAAAAGAAGGAGGGAAAGGTATGGAGTGGTTTAAAGGTGGTCAAATTGAGGATATTATTTTTCTCCGGCTTGACTATGGAGATGATATTCACAAGTGCATTGAGGAGGTTGCGAGAAAAGAAGATATTCAAACAGGTGTGATAGTTTCTGGAATAGGGACTGTGGATAAAGCAAGAATGCACAGCATAACTCATACAGATTTTCCACCTCACGATGACCAATTTGTGGAGGTTTACGGACCAATTGAAGTTGCCGGTATTCACGGCGTGATTGCCGATTATAAGCCTCATATGCATTTTACATTTTATGATTACATTCACAGAGAAACAAAGGCAGGTCATCTTGAACCAGGGTGCAGGAGTCTTTACCTTTGCGAAATTGTCATTCTCAAGATAAAAGGCTCGCCTCTTACAAGAATTCCTCACCCTGAAAATAAGGTTATGCAACTTAAGAAAAAGGAGGAAGGAAAGTAAGGTCGTTTAAAGTTCCAGAGATTGTTGTTGTACCTATTATCAGCGGAAGCGAAGGTTATCTCAAATGGCTTGATCGTGAAGTTAGAGAGAAAGATTAGTTTTTAGTTAAATTTTTTACTTTTTCCTTAAAGCGGCAGAGAGCGCATATTTTGTCCGATGTTGTTGTAGGTTGCCCGCAGAGGGAGCAAGGAGAAAGGTGGGGAATTTTTATGGGGGAGAGAAGGGGGTAAATATTTTTTTGGAAATTAAAGTAAAAGCGAAGTTTTGTTCCAGGGGACTTTTGCTCGATTTTGTTAAATACCTGTTTGTAAAATATGGTGCTAACACCCGTTGAAAGGGGACATTCTTCTTTTGCATAGTCTATTTCCATAAGAAGGCAGTAAAGAAGGTTTTCTTTTTCCGTCATCCCAACAAGAGGCTTTACACGCCTGGCAAAGCCTTGTTTTTCTGGTAAAACAGGTGCTTGCCGGGAAAGAGAATCCACATCCCAGGAAAGGGTGTTTAAAAGAAGGGTTGCTACCTCATCATCTAAGTTGTGCCCTGTGGCTACACAATCATATCCTTTATCCAGTGCCACTTTATTGGTGTAATATCTTTTTATCAAACCACAGATTGAGCAGGGAGGCTGTCTTGTGAGTTTGTTTAATTCAGGTATTCCCTTTCCTTCAAAAATATCCTTGATATCAACAACATGAAGGGGTCTTTTTATCCTTTCGCTTAATTTTTTTGCTTTTTCATAAGATATCCTGGAGTAATTTCTCTCCTCTATTCCCAGATTGATGTACATGCCGTCTGTTGCATATCCAAGTCTTTCAAGTGCAAACCACAAGGCAAGACTGTCTTTTCCTCCTGATACTGCCACCATAATTTTATCTTTCCTTGTAAACATTCTCATTTTCTTTATTGTTCTTCCAATTTGTTTTTCATACCATAAAATAAAGCAATCTCTGCATAAAGAAAGATTGTGATGCGGAAGAAAAATAACCGCTTTTTTTGTTTTTCCCATATCCCTGCAGCGACGGCATTTCATGACTATCCACCTGAGATAGCGTTTATAATCTCCACCTCATCATTTTGCTCAATGTATTCATCCTCTGTTATAACCTCACCATTCTTTATTATAATGTTACTCTGGGGTTGAAGATTTAGTTTTTTAAGCAGATCTATCCCTCTCATTTTGGAGTCAAACTGGTAGACTTTATTTCCAACCTTCACTTTCATTTATCCACCTTTTTGCTATTTTTTGTATTTGTATTACTATTATACTCGGAAAAGGTTTGTTAACAAATATTCAATTTCTAATTCGGATATTCCTGGAAAGGAGTATTGTAATGGAAAATTCAAAATATTCTCTTAAAGCAGGAGATAATATCATTTTACTGGACAGGAAAAATAGAGAATATTACTTCAAGCTTTCTCCAGGGAAGACTATAGACCTCAGGGGAGGTAAAATTTTTCATGATGATATAATTGGCAAGGAGGAGGGGAGTAAAATTACCTCTTCAATAGGTGAGAATTTTTTTGTGTTCAGACCCACTTTAAGTCAATTTATTTTAAACATGCCAAGAAAAGGTCAGATTATATATCCCAAGGATATAGGGATTATTTTAATTTGGGCAGATGTTTTTCCCGGAGCAAAAGTTGTAGAAGGGGGGATAGGTTTTGCGGCTTTAAACATGGCTTTGCTGAGAGCGGTGGGTCAGGAGGGAAAGGTTATATCTTATGAAGTGAGGGAGGATTTTGCAGAGCAGGCCAGAAAAAATATTAGAACTTTTATGGGAGAGGTATCCAATTTAGAAATCAAGATAAAAGATATTTACCAGGGAATTGAGGAGAAAGAGGTTGACAGGGTTATTGTTGATGTCCCTGAACCCTGGAAGATTGTTCCTCATGTGGTAAAAGCTTTAAAAAAGGGAGGGATATTTTTAAGCTATCTTCCCACAATTATTCAGGTGAAAAGATTAGTTGAGGAAATGAGAAACAGCAAAGCATTCGCTGGGATCCAAACTATAGAGACTCTGGTTCGTTCCTGGAATGTGGAGGGGATGAGTGTAAGACCTGTTCACAGAATGGTTGCTCACACAGGATTTATAACCGTTGGCAGGAAGATAAACATTAATTTACCGGACTAATTTTTTACCTTTCCTCTCTTTTTTTAATTGAAAAAATTAGAATAAGGGACAGAAAAAGAGGAAGAGCAAGAATTCTCAAAGCATTGGAAAGACCTGTTTTATCTGCTATAATTCCTGTTATTCCTGGGGAAGTTGCTGATACAGTGTTGGCGAGGAAGAAAGTAAGGCCGTAGATTCCTCCTCTAAGGTGGGAAGGGGTTTTCTCTGCAAGATAGTCCTGCTGTGGTGCCCATACGCCAGAGTAGGAGAAGCCAAAAATTATAAGGGAGATGAGAATAAAAAAGTAATTGCGAAGGAAAGTTAAGATAATAATAGCAGGAGCTGCAATTCCCACAAAAATTAAAAGTGTAAGAAGAGAAGATATCCTGTCAGAAGCCTTACCACTTAAGATTGTCCCCAGAAAACCTCCTCCAATCACTATCAGAAAAAAGTAACCTGCAAGAGAAGGACTCATTGATTTCTCTTCTACAAGGTAGGTTGGAATAAAATTGATAAGTGCGGTATAACTTGCAATGAAGAAAATGTTGGCAATTAAGAAAAGCAAAAGAGGCAAAATGAGTTTTTCTTGAGGATTTTTTTCAGAAGGAGGTATTTTTTGTTCCTGTACCGTCAGGTCTTTTAAGAGCCTGAAAAATAAAGGTGCAAAGATAAAACCCGGAACAGAAAGTATTAAAAGGAGTCCTCTCCAGTTCAGAAAAAATTCAAGGAAAGAGGATATTACTCCTACCACTAAAAATGTCCCCACCCATCCCCAGAATTGAAAAATTCCAAGTGTGGTTCCTCTTTTTGAGGTGAAATTTGTGGATATGACAGCAATCATGGAAGGATGAAATGCGCTTATACCAACTCCCAGGAGCAAAAGTGCGAAAAAAAGTTGCCAGTAAGTTTTACTGATTGCACATAAAACAAGAGCCAGAGATCCAAGGAAAAATCCCCAGCTTAGTATAAACCTTCTTCCAGTTTTGTCACCAAGATAACCTGTTATAAGAGAGCCAAATGCTCCCATCAGGGTGTAGGAGGTAAGAAGAAGTCCTGACATTGAGTAATTTAATTTAAACTCGCTTTTTATGATAGGTAAAACAACAGGAATTATGACCCAGTACATATCATTAAAAGCATGACCCCAGAAGGAGGCTTTGAGAAGTATACGAGAGTTCCTGGATAGACAGTTGCTTTTTGTTATTCTTTTCATAAGTCTATTTTTTTCTCAAGCAAATCCAAGACCAAAGATGGAACTTTATCTCTTGTGGTTCTGGTAAGAAGGACGATTCTGTAGTTTTTACCATTTATTATTTTTTTGATCTCATCGGTAATTTTTTGAGGTAAGGTGGCAATTACTGTGCTGGAACTTTTAAGAGCCTCCTCAATTTTTTCTTTGAATTTTTCTGAAAAGATCTCCATTTTTCCTATTTCGTCAACAATTAAAATTTTCCCCTCTTTTAAGCCCTTTTCTAAAGCTGGCAGAGCAATATTTTCAAATTTCTCCACATCCACTCTGTATTTTCCCACCCTGCAGGAGGTGTTGAAATCTTTGTGAGCAAAAACCTCTTCTTTTCCATCAAGATTTCTCACCAAAAATCCCACTCTTTCCCCTTTTTCTCTTATCTCTTCCGTGTAAAATCCCTGACAGTTTTTAAGAAGCTTTATTATTTTTTTTATAGCGGTGGTTTTACCTGTTCCGGGAGGACCCTGAATAAGAATATTCATCTTCTCTCAAAAGAAGTTTTTTTATTCCTCTTATAGCCTGCCTTATTCTGTGTTTATTTTCTACAAGTGCGAATCTAACATACTCATCCCCGCAGCTCCCAAATCCAAGTCCCGGAGCTACTGCTACTTTTGCTTTTTTTAACATTAATTTGGAAAATTCCACCGAGCCCATTTTCCTGAATTTTTCGGGTATCCTTGCCCAGACAAACATTGTCCCTTTTGGTTTTTCCACCTCCCAGCCTATTCTGTTAAGTCCTTCTATAAGCACATCCCTTCTCTCCTTGTAAATCTCAACTATCTGAGTTACATACTCCTCACATTCGTTAAGAGCTATAATGGATGCTATTTGAATGGGCTGGAATATTCCATAGTCAAGGTAGCTTTTTATTCTTCTCAAGGCAAAAACCATATCTTTATTTCCCGCCACAAATCCCACTCTCCATCCTGGCATGCTGTAGGACTTTGACATGGAAAATATCTCAACACCCACCTCTTTTGCCCCTGGAACCTGTAGAAAACTTGGTGCTTTATAACCATCAAAAACAAGGTCAGCATAAGCAAAATCGTGAATTACCATTACATTATGTTCTACTGCAAAATCAACAATTTTTTTAAAGAAATCTATATCCACAACGCAGGTTGTAGGATTATGAGGAAAAGATATTATGAGCATTTTAGGATGAGGCCAGGTTTGTTTTGTTGCCTTTAGAAGTTCTTCAAAAAAATCTCCCTCAGGATAAAGAGGTATACTTCTTAAGTCGCCTCCTGCAATTACAACAGAGTAAGAGTGAATAGGATAAGTGGGATTGGGCACGAAAACAACATCCTCTGTTCCTATAGTTGCAAGGACAAGATGAGATAGACCTTCTTTTGCTCCTATTGTGACTATGGCCTCTGTTTCCGGGTCTATATCAACATTGAATTTTCTTTTATACCAGTTTGATATAGCCATTCTCAGCTTTGTAATGCCCCTTGAGGCAGAATAACGGTGATTGTGAGGTTTTTGTGAGGCCTCTATTAACTTTTCAACAATCTTTCTTGGAGTCGGGATATCAGGGTTTCCCATACCAAGGTCTATAATGTCCTCTCCCTCTCTTCTTGCCTTAAGTTTCATTTCATCTATGGTGGCAAATACATAGGGAGGAATTCTCTCTATCCTGGGAAATTTTTTCATATCTTTCTCCTCGTAGATTACAGAATTTTCTATTTAGACTAACCATAAATGTTTCCTTGTCAAGATTTGCAAAGTTTTTACAATAGGGAGCAGGATCTAAGTTAATTCCAAGGTTATTTCAAAGGAGGCCAGAATGTTTAAAAAGATGGTAGAGGGTGTTTTGTTATTTTCTCTTTCTCTTTTTCTTGCAAGTTCTTTGTTTGCAAAACAACCCTATCTTACAGCAAGCAAAATCTTAGGTGCACAGTTTCTTGTTGCAGGGGCAATTACCGAATTTGAAAGCAAGCAAAGTGGAGTGGGGGCAGGTGCTATAAGCTTTAAGGGAATAACAATTGGTGGTAAGAAATACATAGCTAAAATTGGGCTTGATTTAAGGATTTTTGATGTTAACACTTCTGAAATTATTGCTTCTGAAAATGTAACAGAACAGGTAGTTACAACAAAGCTTGTTCTTGGAGCCTACTACAAAGGTATTGCCTTTGGGAGTGAAAGTTTTAACAAAACTCCCATTGGACAGGCAACAAGGAAAGCTATAGAAAAGGCAGTAAAAATAATCTCTGAGAAGCTTGAGCCCGAACCCTGGCAGGGAAAAGTTGTTCTTGTTAAAAATAACCTTGTGTATATTAATGCAGGTTCCTCTATTGGAGTGAAGGAAGGATATGAATTTACAATATACAGTCCTGAGGAGGAGCTGGTTGACCCTGACACAGGACTTTCTCTTGGATTTATTGAAGAAAAAGTGGGTAAGGTAAAAGTTGTGAAGGTGAGTGAAAAATTTTCGGTGGCAAAAATTGTGGAAGGAAATGTTCCTAAGAGAGGAGATATAGTAAAACCTGCAGGTGGGGATGAGCAGCTTAAGGGATTGAAAAAGAGAATAGCTGTTGCAAGTTTTGAAAATAAGGTTGCCCATGTGTGGTGGAATGAGGAGGCATGGAAGATAGGGAGAGGTGTTCAGGATATGCTTATTACCGCTCTTGTAAAAAGCGGGAAATTTGTAGTTTTGGAAAGAGATGAGCTTGAAAAGGCAATAAAAGAACAAAAACTCTCTCAGAAAAAGGTTCCTCAACAGAAAGAAGCTTTGAATGTTTCCCAATCATTTAAAGTGGAGGGTGGATTTATTGTTGTGAGACAAAGAGGAGGAGAACTTTTCTTTGATGATTTTTCCTCGTATGGAACAGGTGAAGTTGCTCCCCTTGGATCGTGGACCCGGATAAAAGATCAGCCAGCTCATATAGAGGAGGGGATTCAGCCTGATGGCACGACAGGTAAAATATGTGTTATTGGAGGCGATCGATCGGGTATTTTTACTTCTGATAACTTCTCTGATGTAGTTCTGGAGGTAAACGCAAAACCAGGTAACTGGGGAAGAAGTGCAATATTTTTTAGAGTATCCTTTGATGGTTTGAAAGGTTATTATATTACAAGAAGTGAATTTTATGGAGGTCCGGTGGAGCTTTGGAAATTTGCTGGAAAGACATCTCAAAAAATAGCCCAGAGTACAGATATAAATATAAATCAGAAATGGGTATATTACAGGATAGAAGCCAAAAAAGGGCGTATAACTGTTTATCTTAACGGAAATAAGGTTATAGACATAGTAGATGATGACCCTTCTCTTTCTTCAGGAGGGATAGGTCTTGGAAGCAAGCAAGGAGTGATGTATTATGATAATGTGAGAGTTGGGTCTTAGAAAGGGTTAGATTTTATCTTATTCCAAGACCTCTGGGTTAACAAGATGTTTTGGTTTTTCCCCTTTAAATACAAGAATACAATCCTCTGCCACCATTTCTGCCATTTTCCCCCATGTCTCTTCAGTGTTGCTTGCAGTATGTGGTGTAAGTATCACATTTTCCATTTCTACAAGTTCCTTGCCGACCTCTGGTTCTCTCTCATATACATCCAGAGCTGCCCCTTTTATTTTCCCTGTTTTTAAGGCCCTTACAAGGGCCTTTTCATCTACAACCTTTCCTCTTGATGTATTTATAAGATAAGCTGTGTTTTTCATTAGAGAAAATTCTTTTTCTCCTATAAGATGGTATGTGCTATCATTTAAAGGTACATGTAGACTCACAAAATCTGAATTTACAAGAAGGTATTCTAAGCTTACTTTTTTTGCTCCTATTTTTTCAAGTTCCCTGTTTTCAGCGGCATCGGCATAAAGTATTTTCATATTAAATCCTATAGCTCTTTTTCCTACAGCTGTCCCAATTTTACCTGCTCCAATTATTCCCAGTGTCTTGCCGCTAACATCTCTTGTTTTTAGAGAAGGAGGGCTGGTTTTTGTAAAAAGCCCCTTTCTTACGAATCTGTCTGCCTCTAAAAGACGCCTTCCAAGAGCAAGGATTAAACACCAGGTCATATCAGCTACAGATTCTGTTGGAGCACCAGGTGTGCATGTTACATATATTTTTCTTTTTGTAGCCTCCTTCACATCTATATTGTCATAGCCTGCTCCAAATCTTGCTATAATTTTAAGGTTTGGTGCTGCGTCCATTACTTCCGCATCTATAATATCCTCAGCGCCACAACAAAGGGCATGTTTTCTTTTAATTTTTTCCATCAATTCCTTTTTGCTCAGAGGTTCACCTTTCTTGTTAATTTCCACATTAAAGAATTCTTCCAGCATTTTAATTCCTGACTCCGGGATATTAGGAGTTATTAAGATTTGCCATTTGCCAGGGTTCATTTTTTTCTCCCATTATTTGCTAAAGCCAATTTATTCCCATTAAAACGTTTTTGGCAGGTATCTCAGCTATAATCCATCAATACCTATTTCCAGAAGTTTGTCAAGAAATATAAATCGGAGTGTCAATTAAATTTTAAAATTTAATTGACAACTATACCACGGGCACTTGACAAAAAAATATTATGTGATAAAAATTAAAAAGACTTGAAGGGATCTTTGAGATAAGTTGAGATGAGATGAGGTGAGGACGAGGAACCCACCGTTTGCCTCACCTGTAACTTATAATTAACCGAGGTTTGCTTTTTTAAAAGTTTTTTGCGCGAATAGTAATTTTTCATTAAAAAGAGGAGAGGAGAAATGAAGAGAAAAGCAGTAAGAAGAGGAATAGGGTTTTTGGTAAGTTTTTGTTTTTTGTTTCTGGTTGTAGCAGGGGCCCTTTTTTCTGAGGAGAAAAAAGGAGGTATTATAAAGATAGGTTGTCTTTTTGCTTTAAGTGGTCCTGCAAGACACATTGGAGTTCCTTCAAAATATGTGGCAGAAATGGCAAGGGAGTATTTTGAAAAACAGGGTGGTATAGCAGGCAAGAGAATAGAACTTATTTTTGCTGACACCAAGGGTGAAAATTCTGTTGCTGTTACAGAATTTGAAAGACTTGTGTATAAAGAAAAAGTCAATGCAATTATTGGTCCCACCAGAACCAGCACTGCTATGGCTTTATTCCAGCCAATTGAAAGAGCTAAAATTCCTGTTGTCATGTGTGTGGGAGGAGATCCTCCTGTAGTTCCTGTCAAAAAATGGATATTTAAAACTCCCCAGCGAACAGAGACAGCTGTTAGAAAAATATACAGATACTTGAAGAAAAATAACATATATGAGGTTGCTATCATAACCTCCAAAGATGCTTTTGGTTCGGAGGGAAGGAAAAATCTTATAAGAGTTGCACAAGAGGAAGGCATAAAAATAGTTGCAGAAGAGTCTTTTGGAACACAGGATATAGATATGACCATTCAACTTAGAAAACTTGTTGCAACCCATGCCCGGGCAATAATATGCTGGACTATAGGGCCTGCAGGAGCAACAATTGCAAGAAATTTCAGGTCTATTGGCTCAAAAAAGCTTCTTGTTCAATGCCATGGTCAACCTGATCCCATTTACATAAAGCTTGCCGGGGATGCCGCAGAGGGTACTGTTATGCCTTCCACCAAAACTGTGGTTGCTTTTCAATTAAGGGAAGATGATCCTCAAAGAGAGGTTGTGCAAAACTTTGTCAGTGAGTATGAGAAAAAATACGCTCCTGTAAGCACTCATTCAGGTTACGCATGGGACGCATTTATGATAGTGGCAGGCGCTATTAAAAAAGCAGGAACAGATCCTGAGGATTTGCGCCAGGCTATTGAGAATACCAAAAACTATGTTGGAATATCCGGCATCTACAATATGTCAAAAGAAGATCATTGCGGACTGGGACTTGATTCTCTTGTTATGGTTACAGTTAAAGATGGCAAGTGGAAATTAGTTGATTATTAAAAATCATTTTTAAGGAGAGGATGAAATGGGAAATCATCTCAAAAGTGACATTATCTATTGGGAAAAGGAACTTGAAACTCTTCCTCGAGAAAAGATTGAGCAGATACAGCTTAAAAGACTTAAAGACATTGTAAGATATGTGTATAATTCAAATCCTCTCTATAAAAAGGAGCTTGATCTGCGAGGTATAAAGCCTGAGGACATAAGAAAGCTTGATGATGTTAGAATTCTCCCCTTTATGGATAAGAAAACTTTAAGAGATAATTACCCTTTTGGCTACCTTTGCGTGGATAAAAAAAAGATAAGAGAAATTCACATGTCTTCAGGTTTTACAGGAAAACCTGTAATGATGGTCTATTCTGATGAGGACATAGATCAGTGGGCAACTTGCATGGCAAGATGCTACAGGATGGCGGGAATAAAAGAGGGAGCAGTTATTCAGATTACGCCTTCTTTTGGTCTTTTTAATGGAGGTTTTGGATTTTACCATGGGGCAAGAAAAGCTGGTTTATTTGTTATTCCCACAGGACCCGGTAACACCCTGAGACAGATAAAACTTGCCAATGATCTGAAGACAGAGGTGATAACAGGTGTTGTTTCCTACGGGATAAGGATTATGGAGGTTATGAAGGAAAATAATTTGACCATCCCCTCCTTGAAGGTGGGGCTTTTTGGTGCGGAAGTTTTCTCGCAAGAGATGAAAAAAAGGCTTAGAAGTGGTTTGGGGATAGAAGTTTTTGATATTTACGGAATGACGGAAACAGGAGGAGTGGGAACGACTGGTATGGATTGTCCTTTTCATGAAGGAATACATGTCTGGGAGGATCATTACCTTGTAGAGGTTGTTAATCCACAGACAGGTGAACCTGTCTCTGATGGAGAGGAAGGGGAACTTGTTTTTACCTCTCTTACAAGAAAAGCATTTCCGGTAATAAGATTTCGAAGTGGTGATCTTTCCAGAATAAAGAGCAGAGAAAAATGTGAATGCGGAAGGACTCATCTTAGAATTGATTATATAAAGGGTAGAATTGACGATATGCTCATTGTAAAAGGGGTAAATTTTTTCCCGAGTCAGGTGGAAGAGGTCTTGATGTCAATTCCAGGGGTGAGAGAGCACTACCAGATAGTGGTTGAGGAGCAAAACGGGATAAAAAAAGCTACCTTAAATGTTGAAGCTGAGGAAGGGCTTGATGCCTCTTACATAGAGAAGAAAATAGAGGAGGCTCTTGGAATAACTTTAAAGAGCAGGCTTTTCAAACCCGGTCAGCTTGAAAGAAAACCGGGGAAAGCCGAGAGAGTTGTTTATCTAAAAAAAGATTAAGGCAATGAAAAATTGGTCCTTGATATTTTAATCCATGGTCTTGAGTGGGCAAGCATATATGCTACTATTGCAATAGGATTTTCCCTGATATTCAGTGCCAGCAGGATTATAAATCTGGCACAGGGGGAATTTGTTATGCTGGGAGGACTTATAGGGTTTTCACTTTACTCTACTCATCTACCTCTTTTTCTTATACCTTTTCTCTCAGCAGCAATTGTGGCCTCTGTGGGGATAGTTCTTGAAAGAGTAGCCATATCTCCTGCAAAAAGAGCCTCTCCTACCTCCCTTATTATAATAACCATAGCCCTCTCTGTAATATTAAGATCAACTGCTGCTCTGGTATGGGGACCACATACTTTCAGAATACCGAGCTTTTTTGCCCATCTTCCAGCAGGAACACAGATCTTATTTTTCGATCTCGATTACATTTTAATTGTTGGCTCCTGTTTTGTGTCTATTATTATCCTCGGTCTTTTTCTGAAAAAGACAAGACTGGGGAGAGCTCTTCGAGCCTGCTCAATGGATCCTACAGGGGCAAGGATAGTGGGAATTTCGCCAGAAAAAATGAGGATGCTCTCCTTTTCTATTTCTGCAGGTCTTGGTGGGATGGTGGGAGTTTTAATTGCTCCTGTTTTTTACGCAAATTCTGACCTTGGTCTGAATTTAGGAATTAAAGGTTTTTGTGCAGCTGTTCTTGGGGGAATGGGAAATATTCCGGGAGCTATTGTGGGTGGTTTCATAATAGGAATTTCAGAAGCTATGGGAGCCTCTTTTGCCTCTTCTTATAAGGATATCATAGCTCCTGTTCTTATGCTTTTTGTTCTTTATCTAAAACCTCGAGGAATTTTGGGAGGACGAAGTTGAGAAGGGACCTTAAAAAAGGTGTAATATTTGCGCTAATTGTGGTAACAGCCCCCTTTATTTTCAGATATGTTATCTTTTATCCTCTTGAACCTCTGTTAAGGGCTGGCTTTTTTGTTATGCTTGCGGTAAGTTTAAGTCTTGTGGTAGGCCTTGCAGGCCAGATATCCCTGGGACACGGTGCTTTTTTTGGGATTGGAGCCTACACAGCCGGTATAATGGCAACAAAATTAAATCTGCCCTTTTTTTTGACAATACCAATTGGGACTTTATCTGGAATTATAGCAGGATTTTTAATTGGTTATCCTGTGCTTAAATTAAAAAGTTATTATCTTGCTCTTGCAACTTTAATAATTGGTATAGCTACATATGAATTTTTTAAAGCAGCAGACAGTTTAACAGGGGGAGAAATGGGACTTTATAATCTTCCCAATATCCAGATAGGGAAAATTGAATTTTATTCTCCTTTCTCCCATTACTTTATTGTGTGGAGTTTTGCTTTGTTAACTGTTTTTTTTTGTGATTTTTTCTCCACATCACCTGTGGGAAAGAGGTTAAAAGCTCTTCATTCAGACGAGGAAGCGGCAGAGTGTGTTGGAATTGATGTTTTTGGTTTAAAGCTCAAAGTTTTTGTTTTCGCCTCAGCTATTGCTGCTTTTGCTGGAACTTTGTTTGCTCATTGTTCTTATGGAACAATATATCCTGGTGAATTCGATGTAGGTCTTTCTATTAAGATTATTACCATGGTGGTTTTAGGAGGAATGTACTCTGTTTATGGAGCTGCCATGGGCGCAGTGATTGTTTCTCTGGTTCCAGAGGTGATAAGAAGAATAGGGGATTTTTTTTACATGGATCTTACTCAGGTAACTCACATAAACGATATAATATTTGGAATTATACTTATTCTCTTTATGATATTTTCTCCTGAGGGTATTCTTGCAAAAAAGGAGGAAAAAAGTGCTTGAGGTTAAGGGAGTGTCTCGCTATTTTGGAGGACTTGTTGCTCTTGAGGACGTCTTTCTGGAGGTTAGAGAGGGAGAAATTGTTGGTCTTATGGGTCCTAATGGTGCGGGAAAAACCACTCTCTTTAACGTGATAACCAATCTTATTCCCCCAAGCAAAGGAGAGGTTTATTTTAAGGGAGAAAAAATCACAGGACTTGCTCCTCACGAGGTTACAAGAAAGGGTGTTGTTAGGACATTTCAAAATGTAAGAGTTTTTGAGCATCTAACTGTTTTGGAAAATGTGGAAGTGGCAGTGCCTGAGAATAACAGAACAGGTTTCTTACAGGTTATGTTTCCTTTTTTTAAGTTAAATTCTTTAAATGGCTTTATTGAAGAAAAGGCATACACTTATCTTAAGATTGTAGGACTTGCCCATCTTGCCAGGAAAAATTCCTCCTCCTTAACCTTCGGGCAACAAAGACTTTTGGGAATTGCGCGTGCTCTTGCCTGTGAGCCTGAGTTTCTTCTTTTTGATGAACCTTCTGCCGGGTTAAACAGACAGGAAATATCTGAGCTTTTAAAAGTTATAGAGAATATTCATCAAAGAGGAACCACAATCTTTATTATTGAGCATAATATTGGTATGCTTATGAGCCTTGCTCAGAGGATAATTGTGCTTGACAGAGGAAAAAAAATACTGGAAGGAACACCTGAAAGGATAAGAGAAGAAAAGAAAATTCTGGATATCTATTTTGGCAGGAGAGAAAAATGTTCTGTTTAGAAGTTGTGAGAGTTGAGGCAGGTTATGGAAAAATAAAAGTTTTAAAAGGGGTGAGTCTTTCTGTTCAAAAAGGAGGGATAGTTTTACTTGTCGGTCCCAATGGGGCAGGAAAAAGCACCCTGGCAAAAGTTATTATAGGGTTCCTCTCTCCTTTTAAAGGGAAGCTTCTATTTGAAAGAAAAAACATTCTGGGAATAACACCTGAAAAAGCATTCAGGATGGGTATAACGTTTGTTCCGGAGGAAAGGAACCTTTTCTGGGAAATGAGCGTGAGGGAAAATCTTTTGATGGGAGATATTTACGCAAAAAAATATGAACTTGAAGAAAGACTTGAAAAGATTTATAATATTTTTCCCTTTTTAAAAGAAAGAGAAAAACAGATAGCAGCAACTCTTTCTGGTGGAGAGCAACAGATACTTGCTGTTGCAAGGGCTCTTGTTAGCAATGTTAAATTACTTATACTGGATGAACCATGTAATGGGATGGCCGCTGGAGTTGTTGAAAGGTTATTTGAGGCTCTTTTGAAATTGAGAGAAAAAGGGGTTACAATTTTACTTATAGACCAGAATATGGAAGCTATTGAAATTGCTGATTATGCTTATGCAATGCGGACAGGAGAAATTATTGCTTGGGGAAGACCTGAGGATATTTTTTCTGAAAGTAACACGAAGATGCTTTTCTTAACTTAAAAATTCAGGAGAGAAACCTTATGAATGGAAAAAGTTTACTTTTAATGGGTAATGAGGCTATTGCGCAAGGTGCATATGAGGCTGGGGTAAAAGTTGCCTCAGCTTATCCTGGGACTCCAAGCACAGAAGTTATGGAGACTCTTGCCAAGTTTAAAAGCAGTGATATTTGGTGTGAGTGGGCTCCCAACGAAAAGGTGGCTCTGGAAGTAGCTGCTGGTGCCTCTCTTACTGGAGTAAGATCACTTGTTGCCATGAAACATGTGGGATTGAATGTAGCTGCTGACCCTCTTATGACTTTATCTTACATTGGTGTTGAGGGGGGACTTGTAGTGGTTGTTGCAGATGATCCCGGGATGCATTCCTCGCAAAATGAACAGGACACAAGAAATTATGCAAAGTTTGCAAAAATACCTTTACTTGAACCTTCTGACAGTCAGGAGGCAAGGGATTTTACAATTTTTGCTTTTGAACTTTCAGAAAAATTCAAGACGCCTGTCATTTTACGTAGCACAACGCGCATTTCTCATTGCAAGTCTCCTGTTAAAATTGGGGAGAGAAAGGATCTTCCAAGGATTGCCCACTTTAATAAAGATCCTAAAAGGTACGTCCCTGTTCCAGCATATGGGAGGGAAATGAGGGAAAAAGTGGAAGAAAGGCTTTTAAGGCTGAAGGAGTACTCCAACAGGTGTCCTTACAACAGGGTAATCAAGAGAGGGAAAGAACTGGGGATAATAACAGCAAGTATTTCCTTTCAATATGCCATGGAGGAATTTCCTTACGCTTCTGTGTTAAAACTTGGTTTATCTTACCCTTTTCCAGATGATCTTATAAAAGATTTTGCCTCACAGTGCGATAGAGTGATTGTAATAGAGGAGCTTGATGATTTTATTGAGGAGCATGTGAAAAGCCTTGGGATAAAAGCAGAGGGGAAAAAGTATTTCCCTGCAATAGGAGAGCTAAATCCTGACGGAGTTGCAGCAGGACGCAGAAAGATAAAAGGAGAAAAGGAACCCGAGAAGGAGGATGAAGGTGTTTCTCTTCCTGCAAGGCCTCCTGTTTTTTGCCCTGGTTGTCCTCACAGAGGCCTTTTCTATGCCCTTTCCAGGATAGATTGTATCGTGACAGGAGATATAGGATGTTACAGTCTGGGTGTATTTCCTCCCTATGAAAGAATGGATACCATCCTTTGTATGGGAGGAGGTATAACACTTGCTCATGGTATGGATAAGGCAGGATTGAGAGAGAAGCCTTTAATCGGGATAGTAGGAGATTCTACCTTTTTCCATTCTGGAATTACAGGACTTCTTGAG
>Ga0136651_10000584_pt1 | contig 20280 bp, 17 predicted proteins | sample Mar14236cmmetaG_FD_94867 | JGI IMG/M metagenome (GOLD analysis project Ga0136651, IMG submission 94867) | Marine hydrothermal vent microbial communities from Guaymas Basin, Gulf of California to study Microbial Dark Matter (Phase II) - Marker... ... | reverse complement strand
GAATTTGGGAACAAATGTCAAATGAATTTTATTTGGATACCGAAATTGATGGGCAGATCCTTGAAGATGAGGAAGAAGAAAAAGAATAGAAGATCTGAAAATCAGTCAAAATTTGCTCAAAACCCCAAAGATAATTCTTTGGGGTTTTATTTTCCCACACAGAAATTACTGAATATATTTTCCAAAAGATCATCAGAATATTTAAAACCAAGCAGTTCATCTAAATATTCTATAGATTTTCTTATATCTATTGATATTACGTCAATGGGATAACTATTGAAATTATTCAGAGCCTCTTTGAGCGCGGAGGAACTCTTTTGTAGAGCTATTTTTTGTCTGAGATTGGTCACAACTGGTTGAACATCGAGATCTATCATTTCTTCCACCTTGGAATATATTGCGTCCTCAAGTTTTTCCAGACCCTCACCCTTCAAAGCGGATATTTCCACAATATGATTTTTTCCATTCAATAGTTTCCTGATGTTCTCGATACTTATCTTGTAATTCAAGTCTCGCTTATTTAAAATCACGAGATAATCTTTCTTTTTTATCAACTCCATTATTCTTAGATCATCTTCACTCAAAGGTTCAGAAGCATCCAACACAAATAAAATCAAATCAGCCTTTTTAATTTCTTCGATAGTTTTTTTGATTCCAATCTTTTCAATTACATCTGAGCTTTCCCTTATTCCAGCTGTATCAACCACTCTCAACAAAACACCTCTTATGTTCAGACTTTCTATTATTACATCCCTTGTTGTTCCAGGTATATTGGTTACAATCGCCCTGTCTTCTCTCAGCAATCTATTCAGTAAGGTTGATTTACCAACATTTGGTTTTCCAACAATAACAGTATTTATACCTTCTTTCAGCACCATTCCATTATCGGCGCTTATCAAAAACTCTCTCATTTGTTGATATACGTTTTCAAGTTTTTCATAGATATCTCTTGGATTTTCAATCGACAAATCTTCCTCAGGGTAATCAATATGAACTTCTATCTCAGCAGAAATGCTCAATAATTTATCTCTGAGATTTTTAATCTTCTCGGATCCCTTTCCAAGTAACTGATTATTACTGATTTTCAACATTAAATCCGTTTTACAATTTATTAAGTCGTTTACTGCTTCCGCTTGAATTAGGTCCATTTTTCCATTTAGAAAAGCCCGCTTCGTAAATTCACCAGGTTCTGCAAGCCTTGCACCTGCTTTCAATATAACCTCCAAGACCTTTGAACTCACTAAAATACCACCATGACAACTGATTTCTGCCATATCTTCACCAGTGTAACTGTTGGGAAGTTTGTAATACACACAGATACCAGTATCAACAATTTCCGAGCTGATCGGATCAATTATTTTCCCGTAATATGCATAGCGCGGTTTAATCTCTTTTACATTGCTTAAGAACGTGAATACATTTTTAATTATGTCAAGAGTCTTAGGTCCACTCAATCTTATAATAGAAATCGCTCCTATTCCTCGAGGTGTTGAGATTGCAGCTATTGTGTCGAACAATCGAGTACCTCCTTCTCAAAAATTTCTAAAAGTCTCTTTGTCGAGTTTTTAGGATGAAAATTGTATATTATCAGTTGCCTATCGAGCATCGTTCCGATCTTTATAACATTGTGGAATTTCTCCGCCAGATTCTTGTTTTTAAAGTTCAGTTTCAAGGTACTTTTGTTTTCGAGTTTTATCTTCACTATTCCGTATTTACTGGCAAAAACTCTTATTTTCGCATAATCGAGCAGATTGCTCACAGACTTTGGTATCTTCCCAAATCTATCTTCCAATTCTCTTTCAATGTCCTCGATATCTCCCCAGCTTTTAGTTTCCGCTATCCTACGATATATTTTCATCCTTTCAAGAGAATCCGTTATATATCCTTGAGGTATAAGAACATCCATATGAAATCCTTCTAATTCCACATCGATGATGTTTTGTTCCTCCTCGCTGAATTCTTTTTCACCTCTGTATTTTCTCAGCACATCTTTAAGGATTTCACGATACATGAATAACCCTATAGAATCTATATGACCATGCTGTTCAAATCCCAGGACATTACCTATGCCCCTTATTTCCATATCCTTCAAAGAAAGTTTGAAACCTCCACCAGGTTTCCCGAATTCTTTTATTGCTTTCAACCTTTCAAGCGCTTCTTTGGTCAATTTTTCATTTGAAGGATACAAAAAATATGCAAAAGCTCTTCTATCACTTCTTCCAACTCTGCCTCTTATTTGATAAAGTTGGGCAAGTCCATATCTATGAGCATCATCAACTATAAGAGTATTTGCGTTTGGAATATCTACACCATTTTCAACTATCGTGGTTGATAATAAAACATCCAATTTTCCATCATAGAAATCAGACATTACCGTATCGAAACGTTTTTTATTCATCTGTCCATGAATCACACCGATTTTTAGATCTGAGAACATTTCTTTGAGTTTCAAATATATCTTATCCAGATCCTTTACACGATTATGAATGTAAAAAACCTGCCCACCTCGTGAAATCTCCCTCAAAATTGCAGTTTTAACTATCCGATAGTCATATCTACTGACAATCACTTCAACAGGGATCCTTCCAGGAGGAAGTGTTTCGATGAGTGATATATCTCTTATTCCACTCAAAGACATATAGAGAGTTCGTGGAATAGGAGTGGCTGATAAACTCAAAACATCGACTGATATCCTGTGTTTTTTCAATTTTTCTTTTTGAATCACCCCAAATCTTTGCTCTTCATCCACTATAATCAAACCAAGGTTCCTGAATTTCACATCGTTCGATAGTAGTCTGTGAGTTCCTATGATTATATCTATGGTCCCATTTTTTAAACCTTTGAGGATTTGCTCGGTTTCCTTCTCAGTTTTGAGTCTGTCCAAAAACTCTATCTTTACTCCAAACCTTTCCATCCTATCCTTAAAATTGGAATAATGCTGTTTTGCCAAAACAGTTGTTGGCACTAAAAATGCCACTTGTTTTCCACTGACCACAGCTCTAAAAGCGGCTCTCATCGCCACCTCAGTTTTACCGGCGCCGGAATCTCCACACAGAAGTCTGTCCATCGGTCTGATATCGGCCATGTCATCCAAGATTTCCTCTATAACTCTCAATTGATCTTCTGTCTCAACGTGTGGGAATGAATCGAAGAATTTACTCTCTAATTCTTGATCTCCTAAAGATGGCTTTTTGGTGATTTCGAGCCTCAAGGCGTATATTTTCAGCAATTCTCGTACTTTTCTTTCTATTTCTTTTCTCGCCTTTTGCTTGGTTTTTTGCCATTGTCGTGTATTACTAAGATTTCCAAGTTTTATTCCCTCAATATTTCCTATGTATCGATGTAACCGATGCATTCTTTCCACCGGAACATACAATTTCACATCGTTGGCATAAAGAAGTTCGAAATATTCCCTCGTTCCAAATTGGTTTGTTATTTTTTTTATCCCAAGAAATTTTCCTATTCCATAGTCTTTATGGACCACATAATCTCCTGTTCTCAATTCTTCCCAATCTTCCAATGACTCCGTTTGACTTTTAAAAAATGCGGGAAGTTTTTTCATATGTACACGATATTTCTTTTTATGGGAATCTATGGTAAATTCTTTGTGATATTCAAAAGGAATTTCTTCATTTTGATGTGTAATGAATATCTTTGAAATGTCAGATCTCAATAATCTTTCAGGATCAGCCTTTGAAAATCTGTGATACATATAACTGAAGAATCGCTTCCCATACAAATCCATGATTGCTTCTTGATGATCATAAAAGTTTTTCAAAGATTTATAAGGATTTTTAATTAATAACGTTGTTTGTTCTATTCTTTCGATATATTCAACAAGACATGCATTTGGCTGATGGAAGATTCCACTCAATGCATCTAAATTAATAGGATTTAAAATTAATCTATCCAAAAATTCACTAAAATCAGGAAACCTTCTTTTAAGATCCTCTATTTCTCTCTCAAAGATTTTCAAATTCTCACCATTCAAGACATATTCATGAACTGGTAATACCAAAAACTCCTGTTTTTTGGATATACTCCTCTGAGTTCTAAGATCAAAGGATCTGATATCGACTATTTCGTCATCTAAAAGTTCAAGTCTCATAGGATTTTCATGAAAAGGTGAAAAAACATCTATTATGAATCCCCTTCTTGCAAATTCTCCTATCTCTCTAACCGTTTCAACTCTCTCATATCCAAATTCCTTCAATTTTTCAAAGAATTCTTCCGTTATTCTATTTCCTACCTTTATTTTCATACTCATGTTCGAAAAGCTCTTTGGATGAGCAGTCTTTTGAAGTGCACCTTCTAAACTTGTGATGTATACACCCTTCTTTCTCTTGTAGAGATTGAATAGTGTCGTTATTCTCTTTGTGCGTTCCTTTATCGACGATTCCACCATCTCAAATGGAAGAATATCATGTGCCGGTAAGTTGAAAACCTCGTCGGAATATTCTCGCATGTTCAAATACATTTCTAAAGCTTCTCGTTCACTTGTAACAATCAAAATAACTGTATTACCCTTTTCCAAAATTCGAAAAGATAGTTCGATAACTCCTTCAGATTTTTCAAGATTTATCCTAACGGCTTGTTTCAAACGAATATATTCATTTAATCTCTCTATAAGCATTTCCTCATTGGGTTTTGAATGAATGAAAGAGTATTCTCTCACTGCTTTTCCCTCACAGTAGTTGTAATATCAATCGCATTTTTCACCTTGAAATTTTCAGTTTACAGAAGATCAAGACTAACAACTTTTGGAAAGAACTCTCGATGAATTTCACCAATGAATTATTGGAACTCCGGAAAGCCGTTCTTCGCAGTTTACAACCTAACATCTATGAATTTTCCTCTGTAATCATCGTTTGAAATATCAGTTCTGCTCTTCTTCTTTTTCGTACGAACAACCATCTGAAATGATCTTCCTTCTTTCTCTGTCGAATTCTTCATGTTTGCCGTACTCACATTGTCTTTACTTCTAACCTGATTGGCTTCATGTTGTGTTTCCAAAACAAACTCGTGTGCATTTATCTGCTGATTCACAGACATTGCCTCATAACTCTGGCCTATTAGTTGTACAGCTTCTGGTCCTCTGATCAAGGAGATCTGAATATCAACGGGTCTCATTTTAATCACTCCCAAGAAACTCTCTCATGTACTTTTTTATTTTAATCAAGGCCGCGGAGTGTATTTGCGATATTCTCGATTCACTCACATTTAAGACCTTACCTATTTCTTTGAAGTTCAACTCTTCATTATAATATAAAGATATCACAAGCTGTTCCCGCTCAGAGAGTTTGGATATCGAATTTTTCAAGGCTTCTATTATTTCCTCTCTCTCGTATTTCTGTTCTGGATTAGGTTCAGTTGATTCAATATGCTCGATCAATGAGTCCTCATTATCATCGAATAGATAAGAATCAAGTGAAAAGATCTGTCTCCTGGACATTTCTTTTTTTATATTTTTTACTTCTTTTTCACTCATATCCAAATAGTTTGCAATTTCTTTATCGTCTGGGATCCCCTGAAGTTTACCCTCCAAAACCAATATTGCTTCTTCAACTTCCTTCAACTTCTTTCTAACCCCTCTGGGCATCCAATCTATTTTACGTAAATAGTCGTACATCGCACCTCTTATTCTTTTCATAGCATACGTTGTAAAAGATGCCCCCTTTGTGGGATCGTAGTTCTCCAGGGCACTCAAAAGTCCTATTACTCCTTCCTGAACTAAATCATCAACTTCAACACTCTTGGGTAAATCTCTCGATATTGATGTAGCAAGCCATTTTATTTTGGGTAACATAACTTCAATAATCTTCTCTTTTGAATTGAGATCCTTGAATCTTGAAAAAACTCTGTATCTTTCGATCCCCATCTTATATCTCCTTGATTTCTAGTTTTTCCCCTCCCCCAACGATCCTAACCAACAAAACACCCGTAGAAATATTATACTCTATACTTCTCGCTCTGTTCCCTCCTGTATCTTCAGCGAGTAATTTGATTCTGTGCTCTCTCAATATTTTTTTCACCGTTTCAACGTTTTTTTCACCTATGTTTATTGCATTGTTGCTTCCCTTAAACATAGATGCACCACCGGCAATTTTCGCTTCCAAATTGTTCAAATTTCCACCAAGTTTTTTAATCTCTTCTAAGAGCAATGGAATACCCGTATCAGCGTATTTTCCAGGATTCCTCACATTCCTGTTTCCGCCGCTGCTTGGTAACATAACGTGTATCATTCCTCCAATTCTTTTAGATGGGTCCCTTATACACACGCCCACACAGGATCCCAAACCAAGGGTAACCAAAATTGCAGGGTTCTTAGCTGCTTTGTATTCACCTATCCCTATTATTATCTTTCCATCCATACTTCACACTTCCATACCCATTTTTTGGAGGATTTTTTTCAGTCCTTGACTCTCAGGTAAAAACATGAGGAAAGCCCTGATATTTTCATCCTCAATTATAATGTTAGTTTCCACTATCATTGTGTAATCTTCATAGTCCATAAGATTCAAACAAGTCTCAGCTAGCACAGCGGTTACCATATCTACGGTCAATTCAGGCACATGGGCATTGGTATTCAAACCAGAGAAGTTCGACAAAGCAATTAGGTAAGAACCACATACTATGTTTCCAATTTCCAAAAGCGCAGATCTCGACATCTCATCTATATTCAAAAGATCATCAGTTGAATACCCAACCAATTTTTTCAAGATTTTTTTCGTACCCTTCGAATCGACTATAAAAAGTATAAAGCCGGAGATTTCACCGGCCAGTTTCATCCTTACCCCAGTAACGATTTCCTCGGGGTTCTCGAATATCTGCGAAATCTTCGAAATTGGTATTACCGAAGCATTTGGAACAGATATATCCACTTTCGTTCCCATCATCATTGAAAGCGAAGTTGCCGCGTTACCAGCACCAATATTACCTATTTCTTTAAACAGATCAATGTGTGATTCATTCAAACTTTCAAACAAAGACATTCAAGATTCCTCCTCTAACATTTTCTGTAATCTTTCTTTTCTCTCAACATCAAAACAAAACCTGATTATCTTTGATTGTAACGAATCCGATAAATCCAAGAATTCCAAGCCATACAAATGATATCCTTCTTCAGTTTTCCCGGCATCTCTCACTATTTTGGCCCTTTGGTTCCTGAGTACAAGCTTTGGTGTAAAAAATAGATCGATGTTCACAATCGTTCCCATTGGAAGTGGAATCCTCGTTATTATAAGCGCTCCACCTGCACTCACATCTTTGGTTATGAAATAAACATATTCATCTTTATCTGAAAATTTCAATCTTCCTTTCAAAACCGTATTGACTCTCACAAATCTTCTTCTTTGAATTCTTCGAATCTTGCTTGGAACATTTATATAAGTAATGTTGAATCCTTCCTCATCTTTTCCATATTCCACAACCCTACTGTTGAATGCATAGAGGGACTTTCCATCCATTATCTTAACATACACAATCGTTCCAGGTGCGATAGGAACCAATCTACCTTTGAAACTCGGCATGGCTATCTTCAAAAGTTTTCTGTTCGGATAAAAATCATGAACAAGGCTTTTATAGACTCCTGAATAATTCGGATCCGATGTTTCTATGATGACCAATTGACCAGGTTTGATCACTTTCTCTGGCTCGAGAAGTTCAACATAAACCAAGTTTCATCCTCCTATACCAAATATAGATTTTATCTTCTCAACGAATCCAAACTTTCCAACACCAAGCTCTTCTGATTTCAGGATCATATTCGTTATTCTCCTAATACACAAGGAAGGTTGAGATCTTGCCGAATGCTCTACTAAGGGAATTTGGTTGACCACGCTGTTTTTAACGCTATTATCGAAGATCATTATATGTTGCTCAGTTACGTCAATACCGGCAAATCTTTCTAAAACCATCACGAATCTTTCCAAGATTCTTCTCGCACTCCTTATGTTTTTAGCCATATTCACTACCACATGAACTTCTGGAGTTATACCACGCATAGCCATGAGCTTGGCTATAGTGTAAGTGTTCATCAAAGCCGTTGGTTCACCAGTAGTCACAAGGATCAAGCTATCTATAACTTCATACAATCCTCTTAGTTCATCGAAATAGCTCATACTTGTTCCTGTATCTATGATTATGTAATCCATTGATTGTGCAAACCTCAAAAAATCACCAAACAATCTATTTTTTGATTCACTCTTAAAAACAACAATATCCTGCACATCAGCGCCACTGCTCAACAACCATACACCATATTTAGTTGGATAAACTATATCCCTCAAATCCTTTTTATTCAAAAAAAAATCTTTTAGAGTGTTTTTAGGAGTAACCCCAAGAAGTATGTCACTGTTTGCAAAACCGACATCGGCATCGAACAAAAGAACACTTTTTCCAGTTTTAGCGAGTAAAACAGCTATATTAGCAGCTATTATGGATTTACCAACTCCACCTTTACCACTCGTGACCATTATTATCCTTACGTCATTGGTTAACGTATTATTTCTCAAAGCCTGAGCCTGATCAAACATTCTTAAACACCTCTTTTGTAATCAGCTCACTCAAACGCTTGGAATCAGCTATTTCAATATCATCTGGAACATCTTGGCCCGTGGTGATAAATGCTATCGGTAAATTGAAATTATCTCCCACATTTAGTATATTACCAAAATTATTTGTTTCATCCAATTTTGTGAATATGAGATGTGTGGGTTCGCAGAGTGAGAATCTCTCAATAGTGTCTATCAGATCCTTTGTATTTATTGCTATGTTGAGAAGCAGAAATCTATAATCTGACTTTACTACTTCCACATATTTTTTCAATTCATCTAAATGTATTTCGTCTCTTTGGCTTCTTCCAGCTGTGTCTATCAGTATAGAATCGAAATTTTCGATAGTTGAAATTATATTTCTTGCCTCCTGTGGAGTGTAAGCCACAAAAAACGGTATGTTCATTATCTCGGAGTAAGTTTTTAATTGACTCACTGCTGCTATTCTATAAGTATCTATAGTCAAAATAGCCACTTTTTTCTTCTGTTTCAGCTTGAGGTTGGCTGCTAACTTGGCTAAAGTGGTCGTTTTTCCAACTCCCGTAGGTCCCAAGAACATAGAGATTCCATTTCCAATGTCTGGCACTTCTACTTTGATTAATTTTTCAAAATACCGCGATATTAGATCGGAGAGTCTGTTGATCTCAAATGATTCTTCATCTTTCAGTTCATACAACATTTTCAACGATAGGTCCTTGCTTATTGACTGATCTACCATTCTATTGAACAGTTTCTTGAGTTCTGCTGGAAACTCACTTAGATCTCCATTGAACATTTCTATCTTGGCATTCAATTGTACGAACATTCGTTTTATCTCCTCTATATCCTTAATTATATTTGTTGAAGCAATTGGATTTCCATTTGAAACATTCCTATTGTCAATTTCATCATGATTTTCTGGTTTCACCCCGTTGAAGTTGCCTTTCTCATAATTTTTAACATTATTTAAATTCTTTCTTATGTTTCGAGACAGTATTTCGCGTAAGTTATAGATGGTATCTTCTTGATTATCAAAATCCTTTTTCTTTGAATCCACTGAGGAGGTGTTTTCTTCAGCAACTGCTGTCACTTCAGTGAAAATTTCTCCACCAAATATGCCAAGAAATCCTCCTTTGCGGATTCTTCGTGTTTGAAGAATAACCGCATTCTCTCCTAACTCTTGTTTAATTTGAATCAAAGCTTCTTTTATGTCCTTAACAAGATATTTCTTTATCTTCACTTTATCATCCCGCTAACATTATCATAGATTGATGAGTGAATCTACTTTCAATTGAACGCCTTCACTTATCTCTTCGTATGCAACAACGTTTATCAAAGGAATATATCTCTCAAGCAATCTTCTGAGATACAATCTCAAAGAACCAGAGCATATTACAACTGGAATATAACCTTTCCGCATCTGTTCTTCAAGGGCTCCTGAAATCTTTTCAACTAATTGTCTTAAAATACTGGGATTTATGGAAATATATCTTTCCTCTCCTTCTCCTTTGACAGAATTTATCAAGTCTTTCTCCAAAGTCGGATCAATTCCAACGGCATGAACGACTCCATCTTCAGATTTTACCATCGAAGTTATTTGTCGTTTCAAAGCTCTTCTAACCTGCTCCGTTAAGTAATCTATATCGGAAGATTTCTCCGCATATTCTATGAGCGTTTCAAAAATCAAGGGTAAGTTTCTGATAGATACTCTTTCTTTAAGGAGATTTTGTAACACTCTTCTAACTTCGTGCATTTTTAGGATATTTGGTATCAAGTCTTCAACGAGTCGTGGAAATTTTTCTTTTAGTCCATCGATTAATAATTCCATCTCTCTTCTTCCAAGAATTTCATGAGCATTTCTGACGATTATTTCAGACAAATGAGTCGCAAAAACAGTTGGAGGGTCAACAACGGTGTACCCATTTTTCAATGCCTCGTCTTTTAATCCTTCATCTATCCAAATAGCATCTAAGCCGAAAGCCGGTTCCTTTGTTTTTATACCTGGGAGTTCCTTTTGAGCTGCTCCTGGATTCATAGCCAACAGTCTATTGGGAATGAGTTCATATCTTGCTATTTCTGCACCTTTCAATTTTATCACGTACTCATTCGGTTTCAGTAAGATACTGTCTCTAACCCTTATGGGAGAAAGTACCAAACCATATTCATATGCTATTTGTTTTCTAACCATTGTTATCCTTTCCAAGAGATCCCCACCTTGTGATGGGTCAGCAAGGGGTATCAATCCATAACCAATTTCAACTTCCAAAGTATCCGACTGTATTATTTCTGATACTTCCTCAGGAGTCGTCATGGGAGGAGCACCCGAAGGCTGAGGAGCTTCTGCCCCTTTTTCAGGAGCAGGGCCAATTCCAGGAATTTCAGGCCCTTCCGGTGCTGGTTTTGGAACAGCCCTGGAACTCATGTAAGAGACGATCATCAGAAAAAGCCCTATTATTAAAGTGAGAAAAGTCGGTAAAGGAGTGAATAAAGATAGGAAAACGAGTACAGCACCAGTCAGCATCAGAACCTTCGTTTCTCTTCCAAGCTCTCTTATCATTGATGTTCCAAGATCTGTTTCAGAAGCCGCTCTTGAGACAACGATACCAGTTGCAGTGGAGACAAGTAAAGCAGGAATCTGAGTAACCAGTCCATCTCCAACTGTGAGGAGTGTGTACGTTTGCGCTGCTTCTTGTATATTCATTCCATGCCTTATACTTCCTATGATCAACCCACCTATTATATTCACAAACACGATTATTATACTTGCTATTGCATCTCCTCTCACGAATTTACTCGCACCATCCATGGCACCATAAAAATCTGCTTCCCTTCTTATCTCAGCACGTCTTCTCTGTGCTTCTTCTTCGGTTATCAATCCTGCATTGTAATCAGCGTCCACACTCATTTGTTTGCCCGGCATTGCATCCAAAGTAAATCTTGCTGCTACCTCTGCAATCCTTTCAGCACCTCTGGTTATGACTATGAATTGGATTATAACCAATATGAGGAATATTATCAGTCCAACTATGTAATCTCCCTTCACGACAAAATCACCAAATGTGAGTATAACTTTACCACTGAAATTTCGGCCTTGTAAGAGTATCAATCTCGTTGAAGTTACATTCAACGCTAACCTGAATAATGTCATTACCAACAAAATTGTTGGAAAAGAAGAAAGTTCAAGTGCATTTCTCACATACATAGTGGACAAGATTATTATTATCGATATACTTATATTCAACAGCTGCAAAAAATCCAGCACTGGTGTTGGTATTGGAAGTATCATCAACATAACTATAGCAACGATCAATAATGAAACGGCAACATCCATGTATTTACCGTACATACTCACACCTCAACCCTTTTCATTCGGTAAACTTGCGCTATAACTTCGGCAACTGCTCTGTACAATTCCATGGGTATTTCATCACCTATTTCACTCATCTTATAAATCGCTCTAGCAAGAGGTGGATTTTCTATTATCGGAACATCATTTTCACGCGCTATTTGTTTTATCTTTTGTGCTATTTCCCCAGCACCTTTGGCAACAACCACGGGCGCTTCCATCTCATCTATATCGTATTTCAAAGCAACAGCTATATGCTCGGGGTTCGTTATAACCACGGTTGCTTCAGGAACCTCTTGGAGCATTCTTCGTCTCATGATCTCTGTCATGATTTGTCTTTGCCTTCTTTTTATTTCCGGATTACCTTCTACTTCTTTGTACTCCTCTTTCACTTCTTGTTTGGTCATCTTTATACTTCTTTCAAACTCCCATCTTTGATAAAAGTAATCAAAAACCCCTATTGCTAAAAGTGCTACCCCACATCTTAGAGCTATCTGGAATATATCATACAACATTCTCTTGGTAGATTCCTCGAGAGATAAAAACGGCATCAGAAAGAAATTGTCCCATTCAGATCTCAGAAAGCTGAAAGCTATCACACCTATAAATGCTATCTTCAGAATATTCTTTAGAAACTCCATCACTGACCTGAGCGAAAACATCCTTCGTAATCCTTCAACAGGATTCAACCTCGAAAAATCTATTTTTAAAGCCTTAGGTGCTATTAAAAATCTTGTTTGTAAAAACACACTGAGCAAAGAAACCACAACACCTATCACAAACACCAACCCAATTGTGTATAAAACCCTGATTATGGCCCCTTTCATATATAGTAAAAATGTAGCCTCATTCAATTCTGGAAAAGAGAAAAAGAAATTGATATTTTCTAAAGCAAGATTATAGATACCTTTGAAAGTAAAATTTAAGGCACCAACCATAGTTAGAAAAGTCAATGCCATACTTAGGTCTCTTGATTGCGCTACTCTTCCTTCTTCTCTTGCTTTTTGCCTTCTCCTTGGAGTTGCTCGTTCCGTCCTATCCGGGTCTTGAAATATATCAAGCTCAATTCTTATCTTAAACTCGTTAATATTCTTTCAACCTCCTCGACCACCTTAGGTGAAAGCTTCGAAACGATTTCAGCTATAATCGGTAGCAGTCCGAGCAACATCAAAATTCCAACCAATACCTTCAAGGGCAACCCTACCATGAATAAATTCATTTGAGGCATCAATCGTGATAATATACCTATTATAAACGTTACGACCACCATGAAGGCTATCAACGGTATTCCAATTTCCATACCGATTCGAAACACTTCACTACCGAGTTTGACTACATCATAGAAAACCAAATTATTCATTTTCAGGAGATCTACCGGTATAGTTTGAAAGCTACCTATTATGGAGTTCAGTATCAAGTGTGGCCCTTTCACAGTTACAAACACATACATTGCAAGCACATAAATCAGTTGACCTATTATATTCGTTTCCTCGAAAGTCTGAGGATCAAACAGCGTAGCAACTGCAAATCCAAGTTGGAGCCCGAATACTTCTCCCATAAACTGTACTCCTGAAAAAAACACGAAAACAACGGCACCGATCAAAAAACCTATAACAAAGTTTATAATACTCAGTAAAACTATCAGCAATACCCCCGTATCTAAAGGCATCGTATTGGAAATCGTAGGTAATACCAACCACGAGATTATTACGATCAATATTACCTTTAAGTTATTTGGAATGAAATTACCACCAAAGAATGGCATAAGTATGAACAAACCCGATATTCTCGATATCGTTAACAACCAAACTAAGAACTTAGTTTCCAAAAAATTAGAAATCTCTGGTGGCATAAGAACCATCCTCGGTTTTTACTTATCTTCATATCATATTAAAATATGAAGATAAGATAGAATAAAAATAATCCACCAACTTTTGAAGCATCCATCCCCCCAGGAAAAGCAATGTAATAAATACCACAAATATCTTAGAAACAAAGGTTATCGTTTGTTCATTTATTTGGGTCACAGTCTGGAATATGCTAATCATCAGTCCTACCACTAAACTTGCCAATAAAACAGGTGAAACAACTACCAAAAACATGGTTATTCCATCTCTCATAACATCAAGAAAGGCTTCAACGGTCATTTGAAACACCTTCTTATCCAATAGGAATCAGAGGCACAAAAAGCTCGTCCTCACTCAATGAACCATGTTTACCTTTCAAGCTTCTTTCTTGCCCTGTATATTTGTAATTGAAAGAATAAGCCCCTTTTGCCAACAACACAAAATCACCTATTCTGTCGATTAAATTAGAATGTATCTCACCAAATCCAAATAATCCTATTTCCAATGCATATGATGAATCGATTAGAATGGCACGCTCTTTGTACTTCTCCTCAAAGAACTCTTTGAATATACCCTTGTTTTTAGTGAACAAATACATCATTCTCTGTTCACCAGTTGGTGGAATACTGAGTTTCGAACAAAATTCGTCACTTGAAATCAACCAGATCTCATCTTCCCATCTTGTTGGTTTTTGACCATGATCACCCGTTATCAAAAACAGAGTTTTTTTGAAAATAGAAGGAGGAATTTTATTTAAGACTTCTTCTTCGAACATTCTCAATATCCAGAATACTTCGGATTCATATTCATCAGATAAAGGCCCTTTTCTATGTCCCAAAGTATCGGCTAACCCCCAATATGCTATTAACAAAAGCTTTTCATCCTTATTGTTTTTGAGTATTCTTCGAATCATGGAAAATAAATCACTGAAGCTCTGATAAGTTTTCACATTGGAACCATTCGTGTGCATTCTGTTGAATCCCGTGTTTTTGAACACTGATGCGGTAACTGTGAAGGATCCCACATTACCTTCCTTCAATAGTTCGTGGATAGTTGGATTGTTCATAAATTTCATCGGATTTAATCCCAATTTAATCAAGAGGTCTCTTTCCATTCCAACCGGTGTCAACTCTATCATGTTTGCCAAAAGACCAAATTCTTTCAAGAAAAGTATATATCCAACCATCCCGTGTTGTAAAGGTGTCAATCCAGTATTCAACGTTGTTAAAGCGGAGGCAGTCGTAGTAGGAAAAACAGAAGACATGGGAAAAAACTCTATATTCCCCAAAATTTTGAACTTAGCCTTGAGATGATTGAATATCCTTTTATAGAGATTGTAACCCAAGGCATCCAATATGAACAAAACAATCTTATCTTTAGTATTCAATTCAATTATCTCAGAAAGAGGATAAGGCTCCAATAGCGGAGACAATCCAAAGTGCCTGAGTACCGAACTCATCAGGTTAGCTATTGAGTATCGTTCATAGTGTGGTAAATAAAGCCCTTCATCGATTTTCTTTTTTCTCAATTCTTCCAAAATCTCTTTGTGGTTCATTCCCATCATTCATCAGACTCCTTAAAATTTTCAGACCATCTATAGCAGTTCGAGCATAATAATCAGCTCCGAAATCTCTCGCGAGTTTTTCATTCATCGAGGCACCCCCGGTAACAATTGGAGTATTCAATCCTTCTTTTCTCAGCATTTCAATCACTTCTTTAACTCTTGGAGCTGTTGTGGTCATCATAGCAGATAATCCTATCAACAATGGCTTTTCTCTCTTTGAAACAGCCAATATTCTCTCTGCCGGAACGTCTTTCCCAAGATCTATTACTTCCACTCCACTGCTTTTCATCAACGCGGCAACTAAATTCTTTCCTATATCGTGAATATCACCCTTCACTGTTGCAAGGATTACTTTAGCAGCTTTCGGAAATTCACCGTCTTTGTTATGAATCTTCTGCTCAAAGAATTCCATTATCTCTTTGACCACCTTAGCAGCCGTCAATAACTGGGGAAGATATATTTTATTTGTTTCATAAAGATCTCCTATGTTTTTCATCACAGGTCTAATTAATTCTTCAACTACTTCACCAAAACTCTTCTCACTAAGTTTCTCATCTATGAGTTTTTTAAGTTCATCACCTTCACCATTTAAGATAGAATCTATTAGTTTATCACCGAAACTCTCTTCAGAGGAATTTATCTCATCCTTACCAAATATCAAATTATATGCTTTGATACTGTTACTGATCCTTTCATTTTTTGGATTCATTATCGCAGCTGTTAGACCTCTCTCTAATGCAAGACTCAAAAAAACAGCATTTATATCGTCCCTTATAGGCATGCCATACGACAAATTCGAGAGGCCCACAATGGTTTTCAATTTCATTTTAGTGAATCTTTCTATTAGACCAAGAGTTACCAAAGGATCATGTCCAGCTCCCATTGAAAACACCAGGGGATCCACAAAAATCCTGGATTTTGATATTCCTATTTCATTTAAAAGATTTAACCCTTTTTTAACAGAATTCAACCTGTACTCGAGATCTTCCTCAAAACTGTCTTCTGCGGCTAACAATATTAACATTCCACCGTATTTTTTCAAGAGCTCTCCTACCATTTTAATTTCACTTTTCAATGCTCGTGATGAATTTATCAATGGCCTACCAGGATATGTTTTCAATAATTCTTCTAAAAATTCGAGATCTTGAACATCGAAAGAGATAGGAACACCACATCTATTTTCAAGCTGAATGATCAGTTCTTTGGAAAATTCAAGATCTCTCTGAAGTCCAAAATTCACATCTATGAGATCGGCTCCAGAATTTTTCTGTTCTATACCTATTTTTATCAATTCTTCTATATTTTTTTCTTCCATCAATTTTCGCGTCTTTTTGCTTCCTGAATAATTTAACTTCTCTCCAACGATCACAAATTTGCCAGAGGTGTTTACAACCTTTGTTCTACTTGTTATAAGTTCCACATCCTCTACAATCGACTTTGTGGGCTCCACATTATCCATCAAATCTCTTAATAATCTTATGTGTTTTGGTGTGGTACCACAGCACCCTCCGATAAGAGTTGCTCCCGATGCAATAAAGCTCATCATGGTTTTTGAAAATTCTTCTGGACCGATCGGAAAACGTGTAACACCATCTTCAAGAATCGGAATCCCTGCATTCGGTTCCACACTAAGATCCTTTTTGGAATATTTGCTAAGCTGTTGAAATATTGGAAGCATTTCATGAGGACCAACCGAACAATTTATGCCTATCGCATCCACATCAAGATCATTGAATAAAGCTGCGAAAGCCTCTGGACTCGTTCCAGTAAGAGTTTTACCATTTTCCTCGAAAGTTAAGTGAGCGATTAGAAAAATATCAGTTGATATCTCCCTAACAGCAAGATAAGCAGCTTTTAGTTCCAATATGTCAGAAAAGGTTTCAAGTATTATTCCATCGACACCACTATTAATCAAGATCTCTGCCTGCTCTCTAAAACTTTCAAAGGCTTTATGAAAAGATAAATCGCCGAGTGGTTTCAATAGGGAACCAGTGGGCCCTATATCTCCAAAGATCAAAGCATTTTCACCTATAGCTTTTTTGGCGAGCCTGACAGCTTCAATATTAAGTCTCTCAAACAAATTCTCAAGACCATATTTTTTAAGTTTTTCTCTAGTAGAATTGAAGGTGTTTGTAAGATGAATGTCCGCACCTGCCTCCAGATATTCCTTGTGATGCTTGATTACGATATCTGGTGCTTCCAAATTCAACACATCCGGTACTTCCTCAACAAATCCCATGGACATGAAATAAGTACCATGAGCCCCATCGAGTAATAATTTTTTCTTTTCTATTAGAAGAGATTTAACATACTTCCTTCCTTTCAAAAGACATACCTCCTTCAAACAGAGAGGATAGGTGCATTATTAATGCATTCAATTGATTTGATATAACAAAACCCTGACGCATTTAAACGTCAACCAAATTTTTTTATTTTTCAAAGGCACTTTTGGGTGTGGAAAGGACTTTAAATTACAAGTTCTATCACATCCTTATCCTGAAGCTCATATTCCCTATCAACCATTATAAATGTTTTAGTCTCGATATTCCATAGTTTAGCACCTCTCAACTTCTCACTGAAATCTTTATGGATTTCCGCTGCGAGTTCCCTTACTGTACTTCCCTTTTTAAGTATGAAAGGCTTATCAAAATCAGGGGGTTTACCAGGTGGTTTGCTATAAACGCGCACTACACTCAGCATTTCAAAGATCTTTTGTTTCAGTTTTTCAATACCTGACTTTTTTAAAGCCGAAAATGGTAATATAGGGAATTTCGCAGAATAAAATTCTTCTAATATCTCAAGACGTTCATTTGTATTTTCAATATCCATCTTGTTGGCCACAACAAAGCTTCTCACCCACTCCCATCCTATCTCCAGTTCTTCAGGTTTTTCCCAAGAAAGTATCGTTTTTCTTTCTTCAAGTTTTCTTATAATTGTATCCATTTGGTCAAGTAATTCATCACTCGATGAATCAACAACTATTAATGCCCCATCACTTCGTTTTATAGCATTCACCATCAGTGGATCCACATGAGACTCGATTATCGGGGGTAAATCTATTAGCTGAATTTGAATATCCTCAAAATTCATCATACCAGGACAGGGATTAACGGTTGAAAATGGAAAATCCGCTATATGAGGATTTGCATTAGTCAAGGTGGCAAGTAAAGAAGATTTACCGGAATTTGGAGGTCCGATTAGCATTACTTGCCCTGCTCCTGCCTTTTCAATGAGATATGGATCGTATCCTTTGGTTTTTTTCTTTCTCTCTTGTTCTGCCATGTTTCTAAGCTTTGAAAGTCTCCTCTTCAAATCTGCAAACAACTTGTCGGTTCCTTTATGTCGTGGAAGAAGTGAGATCAGTTTCTCAATTATTTCTATTTTCTCTTCGAGAGTTTTTGCTTCTTTCAATTTCTCTTCGGTTCTCTTGTATTCCGGCGGGAGATTGGCAGGCAAAATATCACCTTCTTTGAAGAAAATGATCTTCATTAATGTTTTGTCAAAAGGTTATTTAGCTTTTTCCATGTCTATTAAAGCAAGGAATTCTTCATTACTTTTTGTTTCTCTGAGTTTCCTGAGCATCAAGTTCAATCCTTCTTCTTCGTCAAGAGTTGAAAGCATTCTTCTGAGAATCCACACTTTCTTCAACGTATTTTCGTCAAGTAACAATTCTTCTTTTCGAGTACCTGAAAGGTTCAAATTTATAGCGGGAAAGATTCTTCTGTTCGCGAGTTGTCTTGAGAGAACGAGTTCCATGTTTCCTGTACCTTTGAATTCTTCGAAGATCACCTCATCCATTTTGCTTCCAGTTTCTATCAAGGCGGTAGCTATTATAGTTAAACTGCCCCCTTCCTCGATATTTCTTGCTGCCCCAAAAAAGTGTTTCGGTTTGAACAAAGCTGAAGGATCGACGCCACCGGATAACAATTTACCACTTGGTGGGACATAGACATTATAAACCCTTGCGAGCCTTGTAAGACTATCCAAAAGGATGACCACATCGTATCCGAATTCGACCAATCTCTTTGCCATTTCAAGTGTCAATTCCGCAACTTTTATTTGTTTTTCTGGAGGCATATCGAATGGAGCAGCGATAATCTGAGCATCAACAGATCTTTTCATGTCAGTAACTTCTTCAGGTCTCTCATCGATTAGCAGAATTATTCTTTGAGTATCCGGATAATTTTTGGCTATACCGTTGGCTATTTCTTTTAGAAGGGTCGTTTTACCTGTCTTTGGTGGAGCAACTATTAAACCCCTTTGTCCTTTTCCTATTGGTGTGAACAAATCAATCAACCTGGTGCTAAGAATATTTGGATCCGTTTCAAGTATATATTGGATGTTGGGATATACCGGGGTGAGATTTTCAAAGTTGATCCTTTCGGATGCATAAGTTGGGGGTTTGTAATTTATGGCTTCGATCCGCAAAAGAGCATAATATTTTTCGCCTTCTTTGGGCGGTCTAACCTGGCCTGATATTATGTCTCCCGTATTCAAATTGAATTTTTTAATTTGAGATTGCGAAACATAGATATCATTATTACTTGGAAGAAGATTGTTATTTCTCAAAAAACCATATCCATCCGGATGAATATCGAGAACCCCTTCTTCGAAAAAATAGCCATATTCTCTCGCCTGAGCATCCAAAATATTAAAAATCAGATCTTTTTTCCTGAGTGAAGTATAATTCGATATTCCAAGTTTTTTAGCGAGCTTATATAATTCTTTTATCTTCATCTCTTGCAATTTTTTTATATCGAGTTCCATTTTCCTTATCTCATCTTTCCTGTTTTTCCTGTTTTCGGTGGAAATATTCTTTTCCGTTGAAGATTCTTCATTATTATACAAATCTTCAACGTTGTTTTCTCTGTTCAACTTAGCACCTCCAATACAAAATGTGATTCTATTAACTAAGAGTAATGATATAAAAAACTATTGCTTGTTAGGATAAGATTCCTCGTCACTATCGTTCCTCGGAATGACAAAAACAAG
>Ga0136651_10000578_pt1 | contig 20366 bp, 14 predicted proteins | sample Mar14236cmmetaG_FD_94867 | JGI IMG/M metagenome (GOLD analysis project Ga0136651, IMG submission 94867) | Marine hydrothermal vent microbial communities from Guaymas Basin, Gulf of California to study Microbial Dark Matter (Phase II) - Marker... ... | reverse complement strand
TTTGCCGTGACGGGAGAGGGGTATTCCTATCGAGAAATCAAGGATTATGTGGATTTTCTCAAACGAGAATTACTCCTCGTGCCGGGTGTCGCTAAAATAGATATATGGGGCGCACAGCGGGAAGCCATTTTTGTAGAAATTTCCCGTGCTCGCTTGGCACAATTGGGCATTTCCTTACAAGCCATTTATAAGACTTTAGAACAACAAAATCTGATCACTTCTGCGGGCCGAGTCAAAGTGGGCAATGAGTCTATTCTGATTCATCCCACCGGTGAGATTGATTCTGTTCAAGAAATCGGCGAGTTGCTGATTAATGAGAAGGATTCGGATAAGCTGATTTATCTTAAAGATGTTGCCACAATTAACCGGGATTATGTGACACCACCACGGACACTATTACGCTTTAATGGCACGCCGGGCTTAGCTATCGGGATTTCCAGTGTTTCTGGCGGAAATGTGGTGACGCTCGGTAAAGCGGTGAAAGCGAAGCTGAAAGCCCTTGAAGCCCAATCACCGCTGGGCATGACATTTGGCATCATTTCCTACCAGTCGGATACCGTTGAAAAAGAGGTGAATGGTTTTGTCAACAGCTTTTTATTAGCCTTGGCGATTGTGATCGTCATTCTCCTGATTTTCATGGGCCTACGCAGCGGCTTATTGATTGGTGGCATTTTGGTACTGACGGTGTGTGGCACCGTGATTGTCATGGATATCTATGACATCGATCTGCATCGCATCTCTCTTGGTGCCTTGATTATCGCCCTCGGCATGTTAGTCGATAATGCGATTGTGGTGACAGACGGCATTCTCGTCAGAATCCAAAGCGGTATGAATCGCCTCAAGGCAGCGATGGAAGTGGTTGAACAAACCATGTGGCCGTTATTGGGTGCGACTGTGGTTGCCATACTCGCCTTTGCCGCCATTGGGCTGTCTCAAAATGCAGCCGGTGAATTTACCCGCGCCTTATTTCAAGTGATTCTGATCTCCTTGCTCATGAGTTGGGTGCTGGCGATTACCGTCACCCCTTTATTTTGTGTCTACTTTTTAAAAGCAGGTACGCAGCAGGTTGGACAAGATCCTTATCGGGGCATCCTTTATCAAGGCTATAAAGCTTTTCTACGTATCAGCATCCGTCTCAGATGGCTCACCATTAGCCTCATGTTGGGTTTATTGTTTCTTGCCATTTACGGATTTGGGCTGTTAGAAGACAGCTTTTTTCCGGGTTCCAGTCGGCCCCAATTTATGATTAATTATTGGCGTACTGAAGGCACTGATATCCGCGCTACCAGTTCCGACTTGAAACAGATTGAAGCGTATTTGATGAAACTGGAAGGCGTTGAATCCATTAGCACCTTTGTCGGCGCAGGCGCATTGCGTTTTATATTAGTCTATCAACCAGAAAAAGATTACAGCAGCTATGGGCAAATACTGGTTACCGTTGACGACTATCGGCGTATTGATAACCTGATACCAGAGGTGAGACAGTATTTAGACAGCCACTTTCCAGATGCTGAACCGAAAATCAAAAAATTCCGACTCGGCCCCGGCGGTGGCGCGATGATTAAAGCCCGTTTTAGTGGGCCTGATCCCGTCGTACTGCGACAATTGTCCAACCAAGCACAAGCCATTATGCGTGAAGATGGCGGAGCCATTGATATTCGAGATGATTGGCGACAGCGCGTCAAAGTGCTACGCCCTCAATTTGCGGAAGCACAAGCCAGGTTAGTCGGTATTTCTCGTTACGATGTCAGTCGCACATTGGAAGCCACTTTCAGTGGTACCCAAGTCGGGATTTACCGGGAAAACAATAAACTGTTGCCCATCATATCAAGGCCGCCAGAAGCGGAACGACTGGATGTCGGTAACATTGAAGATATACACATCTGGAGTCCGGCCGCGAAAAAGTCGATTCCTCTGCGTCAAGTGGTTTCAGGATTTACGACAGAATGGCAAGATGCGATTATTCATCGGTATAACCGCAAACGCACGATCACGCCCCAATGTGATCCCAAAGTGGGTAATGCCAGCGTCGTCTTTCAACGTATTCGGCCGAAAATAGAAGCGATTGAACTGCCACTGGGTTATGAATTGGAATGGGGTGGTGAATATGAAGATTCCACAGAAGCGCAAACCGCGCTGGCCGCCGGCCTACCGATTAGCTTCTTAATCATGGTACTGGTTGTGATTTTTCTATTCAATGCGCTACGGCAACCCTTGATCATTTGGCTTTGCGTACCGCTGGCCATTATTGGTGTCGCGCCAGGCCTGTTGCTCACCGGAGAATCTTTTGGATTTATGGCCTTATTAGGTTTCCTGAGTTTATCCGGTATGCTGATCAAAAACGCCGTCGTTCTGATAGATCAAATTGATTTAGAAATCAGGGAAGGTAAAGAAGCCTTCCAAGCCATTTTAGACTCCTCTGTCAGTCGCTTACGTCCAGTCACCATGGCCGCCATCACAACCGTATTGGGCATGGTACCCCTGTTTTTTGACGCTTTCTTCAAAGGCATGGCCGTCACGATCATGTTTGGACTGACTTTTGCCACCGTGCTGACATTGATTGTTGTGCCAGTGTTGTATGCCGTATTTTTTAGAGTAAAATCAAATAGTTAAATCAATCAGTGTTGAACAGTGAGAAGATTATTGATCTGGATAGAACACAGATTATGGCCTGATTAAACTGACTAACGCTGATTAAAACTAAATGAGCGTCAATCAGGCCATCATCTATCACTGTAATGATGGCGACATTGAATCACAACAACTTCGCTTTCATCGAAAGCATAAATAAGACGATGTTCATCATCTATTCGGCGTGACCAATAGCCGTGAAGATTCAATTTGAGTTGTTCCGGTTTTCCGATACCTTGGGTAGGGGTTTTACAAGTTTCTAAACACAATCTAATGATGCGTTTAAGCATTTTGCTATTGTGTTGATGCCACCATTCTAAATCTTCTAGTCCAGTTTCAGTCCAAGTAAGCTGTAACATCTATTTCCTTGTATTGTCCTTGACGATGTTGTTCTATGCCTTTGCGAAGTCTTTCCGCATTGGCTGGATTTTGTAATAAGTACAGGGTTTCCATGAGTCCATTATAATCATTAGCATCTAGGAGAACTACCGATTGACTTTCGTTCCTCACCACCGAAATGACTTCATGATTTTGGTTGACACGGTTAAAAACGCCAGTGAGGTTTGTTTCTATTTCATGAGCTGATATTTGTTCCATATATAAATAACCTTGTAAACATGAGTGTGTGGTTTCTTCAAAGTGGTTTTAAATCCGCTTTTTGCAATCAATGAACGAAACATCATAAGCTTTTTTTTAATGATAAGCGTGACAATAGAACGCAGATTAGGGCCTGATGAAACTGACTAACGCTGATAAATGTGTTGCGTTTTTAACGCACGCAACACAGAGTTGCACAGAGTTTCACAGAGAAAACCCCTTCAAACAGCAAATACCCTAAAGCCTTGATTCCCAAAGCAATAAATCACAAATTGCGAGATTTTGGCCTCTGGGTATTCCTTTTTCAGGCCCTCCACATACCCATTGATTTGTTCCGTATCGGCCTTGAGCAATTCAAATTTGTCAATACTCGTTTTGAGTTCCTTCAATTTGGTGTTCGAGTAATACTTAAATTCAATCACCCACCGTAGCCCTGCAAACTTTTCGTTATATTTCCCCACAAATTCCAAATCGCTTTTGCCTTGAGGATAGGAACGTTCAACATGCCAAATAAACCAACGAGACAGATAGCGGCTACACAATTCATAGAAAGTCGTGCGATAAAAATTCTCATTCACTTGTTGAAAAATCACTTCCGGTAACTGCGACACATACTCTTCCCAATAGCCCGCAAATAATTGTTCAAGATTGGGTTCATTGACAAAACGCTGCATCATTGGCGCGTAACGAGTAGACACATCAATCTGGTGGATTTCATTAAAATATTCTAAGAAAATCTGCTGCATGTTCAGGTTAGGCAATTTCAGATAAAAAGGATCTTGTCTCGTTAACATGCCTAAGTAGAAAAAAGAAACCGGAAAAAATCCCTTTTCAAAGAACTGAAACAGGTTAAACTTTTCAACTAGAAAGACTTCATCATAAGGCATCTGATTCTGCAAAGTCAGTTTGTCAACAAATTCCTCGGTATTCTGGGGATTAGAAGCCGTTAACCGTCTAACCCAAGAGAGTTCTGTTTTCAAATTCGGGTCATTCAAACGAGGGGGAATGGTTTTATGGCGGCACAGATACTTCAAAAAGTACATCACAAGCGTCGAATTATAAAGCGCCTCACCCTCTGGATTGACAAAATGATAGCCATTGTAATGGTTTTTGATAATAGCCTCGACAAGCGTTCGAGTTGCCGGATCAATCTGATAATCCCGATAAACCTGATCCAGTAATTGAGTCACTTCAGTCTGTGTAAAACCCAACATGGCTTCAAATTCAGGATCTAAAGTGATGAAATTGGCAATGTTATAACCCGAAGCCATATCATCTATCGTGATAGGCAAGACACCTGTGATAAACACATTGTCGATGGCCCCCGTTTTACGGCCTTCCTTCAAGGTTTTGAAAAACGTCTTGAGAAAACTGTCATCCGCTGTCAATTCTCGGTAGAGTTCATCCTTATGCACCGTAATCAGTTGATTGGCAAAGTTATCATATTCGTCAATGATGACATAAAGCTTTGGTAAATCCTTGTCTTGTTGAATGGCGCTGAGAAGCCATTGAAGGTTGGATGAGGCTTCATCCTTAACATTTATGCTGAGATTGTCATTGAACCTGATGGCATTTCGATTCACAAGGCTTCTCATTTCTAAGTTGCAAGTCAAATCAAAACGTTTTTCAATATCAATGAGGGTACCCGTTGGTTTCACCAATGAAAAATCCAGGTGTAAAACCAAAAAGGTATTATGCAATGGTGTCGGATGTTGACCAATGTAGGTTTGCCCAAACAACCGTTCAAAATCATCGCACCGATTGATGTCATAATAACATTCTAGCATCCGGCAAAAAAGCGATTTTCCAAATCGTCTGGGACGCAAAAAAACCGGATTGAGAACCGTTTCCAATTTTTCAATATAAACCGTTTTATCAACAAAATAACCGTTTTTTTGGACGATTTCTTCGTAATTGGCTGAACCATATAACACTTGTTTTTTCATAACTGAAACTCCGCAAGCATTTTGAAAAGTGATCGTATAATAACGCTTTTATCTGACAAAAGGCAATGCGTTTTGAGTACTCATCTTAGCAGCTATCAATTTAGTACAGCGGATTAACTTCAGCCTCGGATTAGTTTATTGGTAGCCTTGAGGAAAGAAGTTTATTTAGCTTCGCTGATTGCTGAAGTTTTTTTAAAACGGAACGCAAGGGGCGCAAACGACGCAATGGATTTTTCCTGAGAAATAGCGTCTTTTGCGTTTAGATCGATTTCAATCTCAGCCTCACCAGTTGCATTCGACATAAAAGCAGCATGAAATCATATTGCAAACTCAAGTTGGAACGAAAGCCGATATAATCTAATTGCAAACTCAAGTTGGAACGTAAAGTTTGCACAACAAATCAATGTTGCAAGTCATCAGGATGGCTGAATAATCCGCTACGTGTGCGATATTTTAAGCTGCTGATTTCTTTGGGGCTGCGAATCACGCATTCGTTGAGTGATAGGGGAGTTTGTCTAAAGTGTGTTGGTAAGACATTGATTTCACTGAAATCTTCTATTAAGGCATCAATTTGGATTTCGCCGTCAACCCCTAAAGTGGAGGCCGCATTCAGTACGCTGTCACTGGATTGAATACTGTGTTGGGCACTGAGGCTGATGTTGCCGCCATCGCCGACAAAACCGCTGGTAATCAAGTGGCTGTTGTTAAGAATCATTAAATCGGGTTGGCTTAGGCTGATATTGCCTCCTTTGTTTTGTTTGTCTGCGCCAATCGCTTGCGTGTTGATGCGACTGTTGAGGAGATAAACTTGTTCGTTTGATTTAATCGTGATATCGCCGCCGGCGGAATCGACTGAGTGAGTCACGATACCACTGTTGTGTAAACTCATCTGATCGATATTGAGAATCAAATGGCCTGCTTTGCCATGCCCTTCGGCCGCAGCTTGAATCGTTCCACCCGCTTCTAATGATGCCTTTGGCGCGCTTATCTCTATCTTTCCCCCTTCACCTTGCGTAAACGCATTACTGAATAAGCCACTGGCTTGCCCTTCAATTCCCTTTCCGTTGATCTCAATCCTTTGATTCGCTTTAATCGTTAATTGGCCTCCCGATCCGGTGGTTTGGCTGGCATTGTGCAGCCCCGAACTGGATTTGATTTGTCCGCCATTTGTGAGACTGAGGTTATCGACTTGGATGGCTATCTCGCCAGCTTTTCCGATATGTTGCGTATCGGCGCGAATCACGCCATTTTCTGTCAGTGTTAATGTCGGGGTGTCAATCCTGATATTGCCGCCTTGGCCTGTGCCACCGGTGCTGCTTTGTATGCCGCTATAAATGAAACCTGTTGATTGGCTGTTGAATGATTCCGCTAAACAGGAACCGTTGCCGTTGACTAAACAACCGGATATCTTGATAGCTTCTTGGGCGGATACGGTGATATCACCGGCCGAACCGGCTGTGCCGAATTGAGCGGTGCTATCAATTTGTGATCCAAAGTTGAGCTGTATACGATTGGCTGTGATAGTGATGTTGCCCGCTTGGCCGGTGGGTGTCATATCGCCTTTTTTAACGACTTGTGCTGTGATGCGGCTACCTTGTGTGAGTGCTAATTCATCGTTGATTTTGAGGGTGATATCTTGTCCGTTTTCATGGCCTCGCGTATCGGCCCAGATGTGGCCATTGTCCATAAACAGTTGCCCACCGCGAATGTAAACGCTGCCACCACCTGCTCCGCTGACATCAAGATTACCCGATTGCCGTTCTGAATGTTTTGGGGTGCTATCTGTGATTGTGATTTGACCGAATGGTTGAAAGGGATTATCTGGCATGTTTTCAGGATGGATGGGGACTTCCAAAGTATCGGCGACACTGATTAAATTAATCCTGCCTCCCGATGCGCCCATAAAACTATTTTGCCAAGTGTCTTCTACAAGGTATTGTCCGTCTTCTATGTTTAAATCGCCACCGATGAAAGAAAGCGTTTTTTGAGGGGGCACGATGAGAAAACCACCTTGTTTGGAAATGCCAGCAGGTGAGTCAGTGAGAAATCCAAAGGCCGTGGGTGGGGCAACTTTTAACAGAGTGGATTCTGGATGGGTGGCATCAAAACGCCCCTCTTCGCCTAAACGGAGGTAATCAGCAGTGCTGGCGTGAAAAGAGCCATAAACACTTAAACGGGCATTGGGCCCAAACAGGATACCGGCCGGATTGAGAAAATACAGATCAGCATTGGGCATTGAACTGTGTAAAGTGCCATTGATGTAGGATGGGTGATTGCCCGTGACACGGCTGATGACATTTTGAATGCTATCAGGCCCGCCAAAGCTGGCGATTTCATGGGATTGGAGATTGAAAGTTTCAAAGCTATGAAAGAGGTTGTCACCGAGTTGTTTTCCAAGAGAGGCGGTAATGGGGAAGACTTGGCCGTATTGTGTTTCTTGGCTTTTTAAAATGCCCCTTGGGCCGCCTAATGTGCCATCAAGTCTGATTTCAGCGTGGAGAGGCGTGTTCAAGAATAGGGTAGCCAGTAAGCTGGTTTTCCATAAGAGGGGGTGATGTGTTGTCATGTTTTTTTGAATTTTTGATAGAACGCTGATTATCATGATTAAACTGATTAACGCTGATTAAAGATTAAAAAATCAGTCTTGATCATGACAATCATTTAAATCAGCGTTCTATCCTTTTAATTGATTGTAATAGAACGCAGATTCTCATGATTAAACTGATTAACGCTGATTAAAGATTAAAAAATCAGTCTTGATCATGACAATCAATTAAATCAGCGTTCTATCCTTTTAATTGATTGTAATAGAACGCAGATTCTCATGATTAAACTGATTAACGCTGATAATTAATCAGCTACGAAAAGGCTGCGGTGGAGTGCAAAATTTATTTTGCATTTGGTTTGAAAAGCGGGCCGTCAAGATTTATCTTGATGATCTTTAATTTATTCATTCCGATCTTCTGTCTGTTCACAATCGCCGCTTATGACGGGAGAAAAACGAATCCTTCTCTTACGCAGTTGTTGAATGAGTTTCTCAACATCTGCGTCGTCATACGGTGAGGCATCGGTGGCTAAGAGGATATCGCCCCCTTTTTTGGTATGCGGTATGGCGATACTCAATGCTTCTGCTGAGGCTTCTGGACAACTGCCACCGCCGGAAATCTTGAGTTTTTCAATCGCTTCCAATAAGACGTTGATATCACGGGTAAATGCTTTGATCGTGACTTCATCGGTAAAGATAATTAAGGCGATGAGGGGGGCCTTTTCAGGATCGATGCCAGCAATGATGGCTTTGAGTGCTGTGACAATACCATTGATTTCTTCTGTCATGCTCGCTGTCACATCAAGTACAATGCTCATATCGACTTGGATATCATCAGGAATGGCGATTTTGCTACGCGCTCGGTTGGTGTGAGTGGGATATTCGTTTGCTTTGATTTCACCTTCGTAAATTAACATGAGCAAACCAGGTTCTGTTAAAACGACTTCGATATTTACCGTTGCTTGACTATTCTCGGTGTTAGCCTGTAAGTCACTGAATAAACAGGTTATTTTTGAAAATTCGCTCAAATCGCAAATCGCGTTATCGCTGTTAAGCGATTTCAATTCAACCGCTTTTGGTAAAACCGTGACTAACTCAATACCGGTTGCGCTAACGGGGGCATAACGATTGAGTTGGGCCGTGAGGCTGTAGTGCAAATCCTGTGTGATCTCGATAGGAACAGGTGCATGGCTGATTGAAAGAGAGAGGTAGGGTATCACTTTTGTCCAAGTGATTTGCTGATCATCGGGATATTCATTGGCCATCACGGTGACACGGTTTTTCAGTGTCTTCGCTTGGCTGTTGCTAATGATAACTTCGGCTGTTGCATGCTGGCCTGGTGTTAAATCGGCTAGGTGACAAGTTAAGGTGTTCTCATTGCACTGGCCGCCATTTAAGGCTTCAATAGAAACTAAGCTTGTACCCACAGGTAAGTCTTCAGTAAGGATAATATCAGTTGCCGTTTTATCGCCTTGATTGGTGACGGTAATCCTGTAGCTTAGGTTAGCGCCTTGTTCAAGTGGGCGTTGATTCGCGACAACCTTGAGTTGGATTTCAGAATCCGGTTCGCTAAAGTCTGGATGGCAATCTTCTCCGTTACCCATAACACAACGCTTGTCTGAGAAAATGTAGCCCTTTTTATTGGCTGTTACCTGATATTCGCCTTCAGGCAAATGAATGATTTTCCAAAAGCCGAGATCATCAGTCATATCGCTTTGATCACCGATTTGCACGCTGACACCAGCAATAGGATTATCCCCTTTTTTGTCATAGAATATCTTGCCAGAGGCGTGGTAGGCACTGAGTTGACAAGGTGATGGGCAAGGCGTTAAGACAAATTCAACGTCAATCCGTTGTGCTGTATTGAGATGGGCTAAGCTTCTTTTGACGGGGCGATCAGGGTGTCCAATGACATGCAACGGTTCAATTTTGGGTATAAAACCTTCAGCGTCGATTTCAAGATGATAGTGCCCTGGCATGGGAAAATCGAACTTGTAAATGCCTGTGGTTTCATCTTGAGCTATATCGGGCTGCTTTTCTGGGGGTAACGCTTGATCGTTTTGGGTAACATGAAGCGTGGCGGGGATAAACCCAACATCATCTCTGATGGAAACATTGATGGCGGTATAATTATCATTGTGGTTATTGGTTATCAAGTGGCGTGTTTCACTCTCGGTTTTGGCTCCAAATTGATCGATAGCTTCAACTTTCCAATAGTAAACGGTGTCGTTTTTCAATCCAAAGTGATTGTCTAGGCTTGCCATTGAAAAAATGAGCTGAGTCAGCGTTTTAACCCCTACAGTGAATGCCTCATCTTCAGCTAGGATTAAATGATAGGTGATAGCTTCTCCATCGGGATCGGTTGTTGTTTGCCAATCAAATAGTGAGTGCGTTTGTATTTCGTCGCCGTCGGCGGGTGTGATTAACTCAAAGGGTTCGGGTTGTGCATTATCTGAGCGATTTTTGTAGACTAGCGAACGTTCTGGCAATGTGGCGGGTTGCGCGTTATTCTTGGCCGTGTAAAAGATTTCGTAGCGGCCAGGTTCGTTGAAATCGGTATAACCGATTTCAAAACGCTTGGATTCGGCATTGTAGTCGAGTACTTCGCTGTTCCGTTTTTTGGAAGGCGAGCGAATCAAGATTTGCGCGGTATCAACGAAATGGGGATCATTCGCTTCTAAAAACAACACGCTAGCGTTTTCCCCTTCATTTAAATAAACCGTCGGCGTGACAGCTACGATTTCGGGCTGATTATCAGGTAGGCTCTTTTGAGCAGCCTTACCAAGGAATAGGGTAGCGGCCTGTTGCCCATCACCGTCTAACGATAAATGATGACTGCCTTTGCCATCACCGTTATCATCTAACAAGGGGTGTTGCTTGGCATGATCTAAATAGGGGAAATTGACAGTGTTCGCAGAGACGATATCAGTGCGCGTCAAAATTTTGAAATGAGCCGCGCCTTGGATAAAGGCCTCTTTTAAAGAGGCACCGCGCCAAAGTTGATCAAAAAAGACATCAATAAATAATTCACCACCCCCTTCTATTTCAAACAAGCCTCTTTCAGAAGCTTCCTTATCAGTCGCGCTGGTGATAATGACGCGCCCCTGTTTGGAGAGTTTTGGAATAAAAGCCCCTGAATAACTGGCCCCGATTACGACGACGATAGGGATTTTATGCGCCGCTTGATTTAAGCTTAATTCGAGTTTTGCCAACATCGTATTGAGTTCAAACGGCGACATCATCTCATTACCGATGTAAAAACCCTCAGTGCTGCCGTGATCAACCATAATAATATATAAGGGGGCCGGCACACGGTTCATTTTATTCGGTGCCCAGATTTCGATAGCGTCTTCGATTGCTTGCTTGCTGGGGATGTCATTAACCTGCGGTTGCGTGTGATCATAATTAAAATAAACCATATCATCCGATTGAAATCCGCTTTGACGCAGCCGGTGATAAACGCGATTTAAGGTTTGGTTATACGCTTCCAAGCCTTCTTGATCGGGCAAACTGCCTTGGATGAGAATGGCATAACCGGCCGATAGAGAGAAATTGGCGCGATCTACAATGTCAAAAGTGTTCCCAGTCGTGTCGGCTTGTACAGGTGATAAGGCCAATAATGACAATAAAATCAAATAGATGTGCCTTATAACCCAGACAGTTCGGGGGGTAAAGTTGAGTCTAAAATGAACGAATGGGAACGAATGAAAAATGAAAGTGTTCATAGTTGAAAAGTGATCTGTGATAAGTGAATTCCGAATGCAAAATAAATTTTGCACTCCAATTGCAAAATAAATTTGAACGAAAACCGAATGCAAAATAAATTTTGCACTCCAATTGCAAAATAAATTTGAACGAAAACCGAATGCAAAATAAATTTTGCACTCCAATTGCAAATAAATTTTTATGCGTATTATCAGTAAAATACTGATAATAATATTGTTTATAGCTTACTTCAATCCAATATTATATTTCAATAACGTGGATCATGTTATGGCAGTTCATGACATGAACAGAACATGTGATCTGTGTGTTGACTTAGAGATTTTTTGGGCTATGCTAATTCATTTTTTGTTTCAATATTAAAGATATCAAACAGTTATAAAATGATAAGGGTTCATTGATAATTGTTCATTGATATAAAAGGCTCAATCCGTTCATTGCATCAATCCATTCTACTCTGATCGTGAGGATCAATACCATGAAAACTATCAAGTGTTGTTTGACAAATCCTAGACAAAATGTATTGACTGTCTATGCCGTAATACCACTGATTTTGGTAGGCTTGTTAGGCCAAGTGTGTGCTTTTGCGGAGACTGTGACAAACCCTCGCCAGACAAGGGGTTTGCTTGATTTAGCCCCTTTAGAAGCTGATTTTAAGCTGTCTCCGCCATCAGGGACAGCACCGCTTCAGGTGAGTTTAGATGCCAGTGCGTCTTGGGGTGCCGCGATTGCGTCGGAGTACAAGTGGTCTATTTCTGATGGGCAAGAGTTGGAAGGTGAGCTGATCGAGGTGATTTTTGAGGAAGGCGGCACCTATACCATAACGCTCACAGTGATCGATTTAGCGGGCAACACGGCAACGGCTGAAAAAACCATCACCGTGAAAGACGAAGACACCGCGCTTGTGCATCTGGAAATTCAAGGTTTAAAAAGACGATATGCGGTTGGAGAGACGCTTGTGCTTGAGTTGGTTGAACTGGTGGAAAGCACTCGCTTTGAACGATTTGATTTGTGGGTAGCCGTTCAATTGCCGAATGGCCATTTATTGTTTAGAACGCCATTGCCCATGACACCTTTTAGTTCTCAACCGCAACCTTTCAAAACGTCTGTGGATAATTCGACAAAAACTCACCGGTTACTGGATTTTGAAGTGCCACCTGGACTGGGTGGAGAGTATAGTTTTTATGCGGTTTATGTTGAAGAAGGCAAAGATCCTATCAATGATGGGTTGTTTGTTCAACGTTCAAATCTGGCTTTGAAAAAAACAACGCTGGCTAATGAGTAGTGTCAAGGGTGGAGGAGTGATATTTAGACTGGGCGAAGGTTTTCGCCCTTTTGAATAATTGATAGAACGCAGATTAGACTGATTGAACTGATTTACGCTGATTAAAAGATCAGTGCAGATCATGATAAGAAGCCGAATCAGCGTTCTATCCTTCTGATTGATTTATTGATAGAACGCAGATTATCATGATTGAACTGATTTACGCTGATTAAAAGATCAGTGCAGATCATGATAATCAGTCTCATCAGCGTTCTATTATATATTTTTGATAGAACGCAGATTAGACTGATTGAACTGATTTACGCTGATTAAAAGATCAGTGCAAATCATGACAATCAGCATTTCACGCAAAAGTTGCGCGCAACTTTTGCGTGAAATATCTGCGTTCTATCCCAATCAAAAAGGAAAATATATGGCAGAAAAGTATTTACATTCGGATATAACGAATTTGATTCTCCGAGCATTTTATAAAGTCTATAATCAACTCGGCTACGGTTTTTTGGAGAAAGTCTATGAAAATGCCATGTTGATAGAGTTAAGAAAACTTGGATTGTATTGCAAACAACAAGAACCGATTAAGGTTTACTATGACTCTCTCGAAGTTGGAAATTATTTTGCCGACATTATTGTTAATGATGTTGTTATTCTTGAACTGAAAGCAACAGAAGGGATTAGGGAAGATCATCTTTGCCAATTGGTAAATTATTTAAAGGCAACAAACATTGAAGTGGGTTTACTTTTAAATTTCGGCTTGGAACCACAGCATAATCGTAGAGTGTTTTCTAACTCGTACAAAATGTGATAGAACGCAGATTATCATGATTGAACTGATTTACGCTGATTAAAAGATCAGTGCAAATCATGATAATCTTGATAGAACGCAGATTATCATGATTGAACTGATTAACGCTGATTAAAAAATCAGTGCAAATCAGGCCATAATCAGCGTTCTATCCTACTGACTATGAGCTTGTGCCGCTTGTAAGGTATTTTCAAGTAAACTCGCAACTGTCATTGGGCCTACGCCACCTGGTACAGGTGTGATCCAACTGGCCCGTTGCGAGGCCCCTTCAAAATCAACATCGCCCACTAAACGGCCATCATCTAGTCGATTTATGCCGACATCAATGACGATAGCGCCGGGTTTTATCCAATCTCCTGCTATCAAACTGGGTTTGCCTACGGCTGATACGACAATATCGGCCTGTCGTACTTTGTCTGCTAGATGCTGAGTATATTTATGACAACCTGTGACGGTGCAATTGGCTTCTAATAATTCTAAGGTGATGGGCCTACCTACAATATTGGATTGCCCAATCACGATGGCATCATAACCGACGATATTGACACCAGTATGCGCTAACAATGTCATCACGCCTTTAGAGGTACAAGAATGCAATAGCGGCAGATGCAAGGTGAGTCGCCCAACATTATAAGGATGAAATCCGTCTACATCTTTATCTGGCAGAATCCGTTCAATGACTAATTCACTATCAATCTGTTGAGGCAAAGGAAGTTGTACCAAAATACCATCTATTTCCTCATCGCTATTCAATTGATCTAGCAAATTTAACAGGGTTTCTGTTGAAGTGGTTTCGGGTAAATCATACGCTTTTGAAATAATGCCTACTTGTTGACAAGCATTGCGTTTATTACGAACATAAATTTTTGAGGCGGCATCTTGGCCGACGAGTACGACGGCTAAACCGGGAGGGCGTAAGCCTTGTTCAATACGGGCTTGTACTTTTTGTTGTACGTCTTGGCGCATCTCTGCGGCAATCGCTTTACCATTTAATATTTTTGCTGTCATGTTTTTTGGTTAAAAATATAGCTTATACATTTAGCTGTTTTCGTTCCAAATTTATTTTGCGGCAATCGGGCCGCGGCAAAATAAATTTTGCACTCCACACACCGCAAAATAAATTTTGCACTCCACACACCGCAAAATAAATTTTGCACTCCAATTAGTGCAAAATAAATTTAGAACGAAAATTGCCTCAATTTTTGAGATCAAAGGCCCACCATGCACCTTGAGAAAAATATTCTAGCGGTTGATATTCGATTTTGTAATTCATTTTTTGACATTCGTCAATCCAGTAACCTAAATATAGCCATTCCAGATTTGAACGTTTCGCTTCTTCTATTTCCCATAAAATGGCATAAACCCCTAAACTACGATCTGAATAGTCTGGATCAAAAAAGGTGTATACCGCTGAAATACCGTTTTCAACTGAATCTACGACGGCAATGGCAATTAATTGTTTTTTCAGGCGAAATTCATAAAACACCGTTTTTGACCAACTGCTGGTCATAAATCCAAGATAATCTCCTGCTGTCGGGTTCGTCATGCCGCCATCTTCGTGACGAGCGGCTAGATAACGAGAATAGAGATCAAAGTGTTCTGCTTCAAACAGGGGCGCGACTGGGGAGACTTTTAAATCCTCATTTTTTCGCCAAACTCGTCGTTGACTGCGACGGGGTGTAAAGTGTTTGACTGGCAAACGTACCGCAAGACAAGCTTGACAAGATTCACAGTGAGGACTATAAATATCGTTACCGCTACGTCTAAAACCATGTTGAGAGAGTCTATTATACAACAAGGCCGTTTTAGAAACGAAAGGGGCTACAAATATTGTTGTTGCCATACGATTTGGCAAATAACTACAGGGGTATGGCCGGCTCATATAAATATCAAAAACTCTACGTTTACTCATGGCTTTAACCTTCAGGTTTATTCAGTGTATCAAACTGCCACATACCCTTATTTCCCTGTTTTTCACATAAGGTGTTTAATACAGTACGATATTCTTGACGCGAAATGAGTTCTGCGCCTAAACTTTCTAAATGAGGCGTGTGTATCTGACAATCAATCAATTCATAACCCCATTGTTGCAATTGCCAAACAAAGTGTGTAAAGGCGACTTTGGAGGCATCACTCATATGGCTAAACATGGATTCGCCAAAGAAGATTTTACCTAAGGCGATGCCATAGAGGCCACCGACTAAACGCCCTTCATACCAAGTTTCACAAGAATGGGCAAAGCCATAATCATGTAATTGACAATAGGCTTTTTGCATATTACTTGTAATCCATGTGCCATGTTCATAACTACGTGGGCCGGCACATTCTTTAATCACTTGTGGAAAATTGCGATCCAGTGTGACAGTAAATTGCCCTTTGCGAATGGTTTTACGCAAACTACGTGAGACTTTAAGTGATTCAGGAAAGAGTACCATTCGCTGAGCAGGTGACCACCATAAAATCGGTTCATTATCGCTATACCAAGGAAAAATACCTAAGTGGTAGGCTGCGAGAAGACGATTAGCCGTTAAGTCACCTCCGACGGCCAGTAATCCGTCAGGATGTTCCAAAGCCTGTTCTAAAGGCGGAAAATCATCAGGGCTGGCATTTTGAGGAATCCAATAGGGACGACGCATATCAGTTTTCAGTTGTCAGTTGTCAGTTGTCAGTTATCAGTTATCAAGGCAACTTCAATTAGGTAAGTCCCAAAAAATAAAATACCACAAATGTAGGTTGGAGTGAGCTTGCGAACTCCAACACTCCAACACCATAATCTTCATTGGTATATTAATTCATTTTTTGGAGTTACCTTATCACCCTTTTGGAAAAGAGGTGTTGGGATTTGAGGTGATTAGCCAATTTGCCCATTCTATGGGTTGGGCAATGTCAACGCCGGCCGATTCGGCCTGTTGAAGTATGAAACGTTGTAAGTCTTGCAACAATTCTGAATCTATCAGCTCGGGATGATTCGGTAATTGCGCGTGTAGCACATTATAAATTAATTTCAGTTCTTGAATCGGATAATTTTTGAAGGTTTTCATGTTGATTGGGAAGCTAAGATGAGATGGTGGGCAACAAAAACACGTTACCCACCCTACGTTTTAAATTAATGGTGGGCAACAAAAACACGTTACCCACCCTACATAAAAGTATAATATATTAAAAAGGATTTGGATTGAATACTACCACGTTCTAATCCTTTCTTATATCGAATCCCTGTCGTTACCCATTTGACACACCAAGAGGCTATTTTATGATTCGTTTTTTTGCGGCCCATCCAACTGCGGCTAATTTATTAATGCTCATTTTTCTGATCTTAGGGATCATGGCAGTTCCTAAACTTCAACGAGCCACCTTGCCCGATTTTACCCCGGCTGAAGTCCAAATCATAGTGCCTTACCCTGGGGCTTCTGCTGAAGACGTAGAAGAAGCGATTTGTCAACGGATAGAAGATGCGGTTGATGGGATCAATGATATTGAAGAAGTCCGTTGTGAGGCGCGGGAAAGCATGGGTACAGCGGTTGTCAAGTTGCGCGAAGGGGGTAATGTTGACTATTTTTTGGAGGATGTCAAAACCGAAGTTGAGGCGATTGATAATTTTCCTGAACAAACAGAATTGCCTATTATCAAGCCTTTAGGGCGTACTGATCCTGTTGCGTCTATTGCCATAACGGGCCCGATGAGTGCGACAGATTTAAAGGCTTATGCTGAACAGATCAAAGATAGTTTATTGCTGGTACCCGAAATTTCGCAAATCGATATCGAAGGCTTTTCTGATCATCAAATTCGTATTGAATTACCCAGCCATGCGCTGCGTCAATATGGGCTCAGTGTGAGCGATATTGCTGCCGCGATTAGTCGGCAAAGCATCAATTTACCCGCCGGCAGTCTCGAAACGCGCAATCAAGATGTGTTGATTCGTTTTGTCGATGAACGCCGTACTGTGCAAGCGTTTGAAGCATTAATTGTTGTCGGTAATCGCAGTGGGGCTGAGATTCGTTTAGGCGATATTGCGCGTATCACAGATCAGTTTGAATTAGCGGAAAATAAGATTATTTTTAATGGGCAACGTGCCGCTATTTTAAAGATCAGTAAAACCAAAGCGGAAGATGTTTTGGTTATCGGCGAAGCCGTCAAAGCGTTTGTGGAAACGGCGCAAGAAACCGCGCCACAAGGGGTGCGTTTTACCCTCACCACAGATAGGTTTTCCATCGTCGATGATCGGTTGAATTTATTAATCAAAAACGGTTGGCAAGGTTTTATATTAGTCGCCATGACACTCTGGTTGTTTTTCAGCTTACGTTTCGCCTTTTGGGTAGTGATGGGCTTGCCCGTTTCTTTTTTAGGCACTATTTTCTTTATGCCGCTTTTTGGATACTCGCTCAATATGATCACCATGGTGGGGCTACTGATTGCAATCGGTTTGCTCATGGATGATGCCATTGTGATTTCTGAAAATATTGCGACGCATTTGAAAAAAGGCAAATCAGCCCTACAAGCCGCCATTGATGGCACACAAGAAGTGGGGGATTGGTGTTTTATCCTCGTTAATGACAACCTTGTGCATGTTTGGGCCACTGGCTTTTTTAGAAGGCGATATCGGTAAAGTGTTGAAAGTCATGCCAGTTGTCTTAATTATCACATTAATCATCAGCTTATTTGAAGCGTTTTTTATCCTGCCACATCATATCGCGCATTCCCTCGCCCATAGTCAAAAAGCTAAACCGAATGCCCTTCGTCGCGGGTTTGAAAACCTGATTGAATGGCTGAGACTTCAGCTCTTAGGGCGCATTGTCAAAGGCATGGTGAATTGGCGTTACCTGTTTATCGGCCTGATCATAGCTGCACTTGTCGGATCAGTTGGCATGTTAGCCAGCGGCCGAATCAAATTCAGTGCTTTTCCAGATATTGATGGCGATATTCTCGAAGCACGCATTTTGTTGCCGCAAGGTACCCCATTAGCGCAGACAGAAGCCAAAGTAGAACACATCATGGCCGCCTTAAATCGCGTGAATGCTGAATTAACGCCGCTTCAACCCAAAGGGCAAGCTTTAGTTAAAAATGTCCAAACACAATTCAGTCAAAATAAGGATGCTTCTGAAACCGGCCCCCATGTTGCCACTATCACCGTCGATTTGCTCACCGCCGAAGAACGTCATGGACAACTTGATGACATTATCCAACGATGGCGAGAAGAAGTAGGCGATTTGCCCGATATACTCAGTATTAATTTTAAAGAGCCGAGTATCGGCCCAGCCGGCTTAGCGATTGAAGTGCGTTTACAAGGTACTGATTTGACTCAATTAAAAACCGCCTCAATAGCATTACAAAACTGGCTAAACCGTTATCAAGGCGTATTCAATCTTTCCGACGACTTACGCCCCGGCAAACCGGAAGTGCGTCTCAGTTTACGAGAAGGCGCATTAGCTTTAGGCCTAGATGCCACCACCATCGCCAATCAATTACGTTCCGCATACTACGGTTATACCGCCAGTGAAATTCAAGTCGGGCCAGAATCTTATGAAATCGATGTCCGTTTAGATCGATTAGATCGAGACAGCCTAGCGGATTTAGATTACTTCACCTTAACCACCCAAGATGGGCAACAAGTGCCCCTCAGCGCCGTAGCCACGATTGAAATGGCACGCGGTTACGCCCGCATCCAACGTATCAATAACCAACGCACCGTCACGATTCAAGGTGATGTTGATAGGCGTGTTTTGAATGTGAATGAACTGATTAGCCAAACTCAAAAACGATTTCTACCCGATTTTCAAGAACGCTACCCCACTATCAGCATCTCTTTTGAAGGCTCCAGTAAAGAAGGTGCCAAAACCGGGATGTCAGTACGCAACGGATTTCTATTCGGATTAATCGGCGTATTCATCCTCCTCAGTTTCCAATTCCGCAGTTACATCGAACCGTTAGCCGTCATCACCGCCATACCCTTATCCTTCATTGGCGTGATTTGGGGGCATTGGTTAATGGGCCTCGACATCACCATGCCAAGCGTCGTCGGTTTCGTTTCACTGGCCGGCATTGTCGTCAATGACTCCATTATTTTGATCACGTTTTTAAAAATGCGCGTCAAAGAAGGCTTCTCAATTCACGATGCTGCTTGCACAGCCAGCCAAGAACGTTTTCGCGCCGTCTTACTCACCTCAATGACAACCATAGCCGGTTTAATCCCCCTGCTATCAGAAACCAGTTTACAAGCACAAATCCTGATACCCTTAGTCACCAGTTTAGTCTTTGGATTGCTGGCCTCCACGTTATTAGTATTGCTTGTCGTGCCCGCCTTATATACTATCTTGGAAGATTTTGGGTTTACTGAGAAAGTTTAATTTTAGGCATGCCTTCCAACTTTAAATTTATTTTGCTGGTCTTCGTTCCAAATTTATTTTGCGGGTTTTCATTAATATTTTTTTGTCCTGTACAAAGCCAGAAAACACAAACCCGGCCTTATAACAGAGGAACGAAAAAACGGCTGCAAAATAAATTTTGCACTCCAAAACGGCTGGGAAATAACAGAGGAACGAAAAAACGGCCGCAAAATAAATTTTGCACTCCAAAACGGCTGCAAAATAACAGAGGAACGAAAAAACGGCTGCAAAATAACAGAGGAACGAAAAAACGGCTGCAAAATTCTTTTCGAGCTACTGATGTTCAGGGCAGATTCTAATAAACGGGCCGATGGCGCAAAACTAAAGGGTTTTAAGTTTTTAGGATTAATTTGCCTTTGTACTTCATGCAATCGGGAAACGCTATAGTCAGGTAAGTACTGAAGCACAAATAAACAGGTATTTTACCGCAAGGGGCAACCACAAGGGATTGCCC
>Ga0136651_10000576_pt1 | contig 20405 bp, 21 predicted proteins | sample Mar14236cmmetaG_FD_94867 | JGI IMG/M metagenome (GOLD analysis project Ga0136651, IMG submission 94867) | Marine hydrothermal vent microbial communities from Guaymas Basin, Gulf of California to study Microbial Dark Matter (Phase II) - Marker... ... | reverse complement strand
AAGTACTGAAGCACAAATAAACAGGTATTTTACCGCAAAGGGCAACCACAAGGGATTGCCCCTACGAACCGCCCGTAGGGGCAATCCCTTGTGGTTGCCCCTCTTCTTGGTTGTTTCTTTTAAAATACCTGAAAATTTATGGTTCAGTACTTAATAATGCTTCAGCAGCATAAGATTGAAACGCAACTTGATAGCTCAGAATGGCAGACATTAATTGCAAATGTCAATGCCCATTCTCAACAGAGCCAATTAGTCGCGGAACAATTTGCCCAACAATTACACTTAGATCACAATGCTTATGAGAATAAGCAAATCATAACAGATTGTGCTAATTCGGCTCCCCACTTATATACCGTGATCGACAAACAAACGCAATTGGCACACCAGATTGCGATGCTATTATATCCAATCGAAGGGCAAGATGATTTGCTATCATCATCAGTGATTGAAACCGTTCATCACAAAACAGTCCGCTATATATTATATCGGCGACTGCTAGTCACTTTACGTCGGGCCTATCGTCAGCTGATCAAACCACCCCCTAAGGTGTTCACAGCTTATCAGCAAGCACGCTTAACAGGTGATCGGGCAATGTATTACCAATTACAACAGATTAGCGACATACCCGATGCCATTGTCAATCCCGTGCCCATGCCAGTGGATGTTGCGCCATTACAGGAATTGTTGCCCTTTTTCGAGTTTCTGCGAAGCAATCAACCCATTGTTGATCGTGAAAATGAATCACTGAGTTTTATGCGCGGCACCTTCTTTAATGATGGCCGTATGGATTTGTGTAAACAAGTGGTTGGTTCAGCCTGGATTAGCGACTTAATGGACTCATTAGTCAATAATCAGCATATCAAACATTTTTTACTCGGCAATAATATTGTTGATATTGCAGGGGCCAAAGCCATTGCTAATTTTATCAGTCATCCCCATCATAGCCAAATTGAAACCTGGTATTTAGCCGGCAATCGTATTGATGCACAGGGAATTGAACTGATCTCCAAAGCCCTGCAAACCGACCAACACTGCAAAGCCTTATGGTTAAAACGCAACCCACTCAAAGCCAAAGGGGCTAAGTATCTGGGTCAATTATTGGCACAGAATCAGAGTTTAGAAATACTCGATTTGCATAATACAGGGCTTCTTGATGACGGTATCGCTTATTTGTTTGACGGCTTAAAACAGAACCGTTCCCTAGACTTGTTATATATTGATGCGAATGGTATTTCAAATCGTGGAGCCCAGCCGATTGCCGATTATTTTTCTCATTTAGCCAAGCTAAATGAACCGGGAATTTCTTCCTTATTCTGTGGGATTAATCGCTTAGGTGATGACGGAATCGCCCTGATTGCAGAAAGTCTGCATGAATATCATCATCTCAAACGTCTCTCATTCGGAGCCAACCGTTTAGGTTATGAAGGGTTGAAAATCTTATTAGCGCAACTGATCAATCATCCCAAATTAATTCATTTGGATGTGGGATTATATAAATCGACCAGTGATCTGCACGAATTACCAAACAATTTTGGTGATGAATCCGTCCCATTATTGGCTCACTTTATACAATCGAATAAGAGCGTTCAAATAATGAGTATCAAGGATGCCAATATCAGTTTAGCAGGTATAGAGCAACTGGCAGAGGCCGTTCAAACCAACGATCGTTTACTGTTCTTTGATTATGAACAACTTGGCGTGAAAAAACCGAAAACGCTGATTGAGCGGATTAACGATAAACTGCGTGAAAACATTCGCAATACTTTTGGAGTCGATATGCACACCTTTCGGCAAGAGTATTTCCGTTATCTGAAACATACTGATGCCGTGCGTCATATTGACAGCATCTATCGCAATCGAGATAATTGTAGCTGTCAGTTAAAGCATGACTAACGGGCGCATTTCTAAAAAAAGGTCATATTTGATAAATCTTGATGGCCTGATTTTCAAACTCAATTTATTTTGCGAAGCTTGGAATGCATGTTATTTTGCTTGTGTGCGATTGGAATGCATGTTATTTTGCTTGTGTGCGATTGGAATGCAAAATATAGTTTGTCACATAAATATGTTGGCCTTTCCAATAGTGGATATCAATGCTTTGATAACTGATAACTGATAACTGAAAAACACGAATAGGAGATAAATATGGCAAATAAAAATCCTTTGGTGAACCCCGATTCTGCGATAAGGAATACCAAGCAGAATCAATATGTGGATGATTTGGTTGTTGAAATGACTGGCCAAGCCTACATGGATGGTGCTTCCCATGAGGAGGTTGGAGAACTTCAGCAACAGATAAAAAACGGTACCTATAGGCGCGGTGACTGGGATCGCAAAGTTGCCTCATGGTATGATTGAGACATTCGTTCTAGTACACTGTCAAACTTATAATGACGTGTGAGACAAAAAAACCTGACAGGTTTTCAAAACCTGTCAGGTTTATCCTACCCATCAAAACAAGATTGACGGAGTACTAAACAAATACTTTCAGCCGATGCCAAAAGACGCATGGGTGAAGTCAGTCCGGTTTTCCCCCCCATTCTTGACAATAATGATTTTTTCGTCTGTGCCTGAATCTTGATAGGATTATGGGTATAAATTATCAACGCAAATTTGCTGGTGGAAAAGTTATATTTCAAAACAATCTGAGCAATGGAAATAATTTTATGCACTGTGGAAGAATCCCTTGCAAAAGCTTGGGAAAAATTCTGTGGAGATGTTAAAAATGTCAAAATACATCGTGGCTCTATCTTAGACATCAAGTGCGAAGCTGTTGTTAGTCCTGCTAATAGCTTTGGTTTTATGGATGGAGGAATTGACGCTCTTTATTTGGATTTTTTTGGAAAAGAAATTCAAATGATCGTTCGGCAACAAATATATGAACAACACTCAGGTGAACTCATTATAGGTAATGCTGATATAGTTCAAACAAATCATAATAAAATCCCATTTTTGATTATTGCACCAACGATGAGAGTTCCTATGGTACTACATGATTCTGTTAATGCTTATCTTGCGGCAAGAGCAGTTTTTCTTTTAGTGATGAAAGGCAAATTTATGACAGGAAAGTATAAGGATAAACCAATATCGAATTATGTCAAAAAAATAGCTATACCAGGTTTAGGAACAGGTGTTGGAAAAATTGGTTATAATACCTGCGCTCATCAAGTTAGAGCGGCAATGAATGATACCATATTAAATAAATATAAAATGCCTCAATCTTGGGCAGAAGCTAGCGAACGTCACCAACTATTGTATAGTAATAAACTTAAAAGATTACAGTATTAACGAACAATCGTAATCGAAACAGTTGCAGTTGTCAGTTAAACCATGAGTGATATGGAATTGCCAGATATTGGTTTAGGCACTTATCAACTGGCCCCTGAACAAACCTATCGCAGTGTTCGTTGGGCACTTTCGATAGGTTATCGTCATATTGATACAGCCGCCTTATATAGAAATGAAAAACAAGTTGGGCAAGCCATCCGAGATTCAGGGATTGCGCGGCAGCAAATTTTTGTCACCACTAAAATTCCACAGAAAGCCATTCGACAACACCAGATCAAACCCGCGATTGAAAATAGTCTGCATCAATTGGATATCGGTTATATCGACTTAATATTATTGCATTGTCCTGATGCCAAGGTAAGTCAAACTTGGGAGGCCCTGAGCCAGCTTTATTGTGAGTCATACCAAAGCAGATTAATACACTATATTGGAGTCAGTAATTATCAGGAAAAACATTTAAAACAATTAGAAGGGGCTCAGATCAAGCCTTATATCAATCAAATTGAAGTCACTCCCTTTTTACCGCGAAAAAAACTGAGAGCGTATTGTCAAAACCAAGGTATTGATGTGGTTGCACATTCCTCACTGACTAAAGGCCTACAACTCAATAACCCAGAATTATTGGCAATCATGACAGAGCATAATGGGCAACTAACGAGTGCCGCTTTATTATTGAAATGGGCCCTGCAAAATCATCTCAAAATTATTCCACGTTCAGCCAATCAGAAACATATTTTGGCCAATTTCAATCTACCCACTGAATTATTATCAGAACAGATCATGGCCTATTTAGATAATCTTGATTGTGGGTTTGCAACTCATCCACAACATTGTTTATCAAGATAAATCTTGAAGGCCCGACTTTTGTTCCAAATTTATTTTGCATTGGAGTGCAAAATTTATTTTGCATCGGCTTTCGTTCCAAATTTATTTTGCAGTTATTTCTTTTGATTAGCAAGTTGTCGAATTTAATTGATGCATATTCCTAAATTGGTTTAAATAGGTTTTAAAATGACAAAATAGTCAATACTGATAAACTCTCAATCTAACCAAAGGTGAAATATTGAATGGTAAAAAATATATTGTTCTCGCTGTGTGTTATTTTTTTATTAATTGGCTGCAATCAACAAACATTGTTAGGCCCATTTGTCCCACAAGAAGAGGTTGAATTTTCAAAACACTACCTCACACTTTTTCAGTCAGATGACTTTGAAGGCATTGAAAACAAAATCAATCCGGCTCTCAAAAATGAGCTGTTAAGGACTAAACTTGAGCAGATGGCCGCCTTTTTTCCAAAAGAAAAACCGAAAGACATCAAAATTGTTGGCTCACACACCTTCACAACGCATCAATTTCGGCAGTTCAATCTGACTTTTCAGTACGAGTTTCCAAATAAGTGGTTATTAGTCAACATTGTTCTTCATAAGAAGGGTGATGAGTTGTTAGTCAACGCTATTAATGTGCGGCCACTTTCAGATTCGCTTGAAAATATCAACCCGTTTACTTTTCAGAATAAACCCATTGCAAATTACCTCATTTTGGCATTAGCCATTATTATTCCTTTATTTATTCTTTTGGCATTAGTGCTTTGTATCAAAACGCCGATGCCAAAAAGAAAATGGCTTTGGATCATATTTATTCTGTCCAGTTTTGTTAAAATAACGGTAAACTGGACGACTGGAGGAATCAATATTCAGCCGCTTAGTTTCCTCTTACTTGGTGCGGGGTTTTGGAAAGTGGGTATCTCTGGCCCAGTCCTGATTTCAGTTGCAATACCCTTGGGTGCTATTATCTTTATGATAAAACGCAAGAAATGGTTGACTTCAAGAGTTGAAAACCAAGACTAAGGTGATTTTTTCATGTCGGTTCGCCCTACACCCGCTATTGTAGAGCCTTCACAAAGTTATTGCCCTTTTGATGTTTTTTGTAGAGACGCGATGCTTCGCGTCTCCGGTTTTTAGTATATTTGCTCAGCTTCGCGTCTCCGGTTTTTTGTCGGCTCAGCTTCGCGTCTCCGGTTTTTGTAGAGACGCGATGCTTCGCGTCTCCGGTTTTTAGTATATTTGCTCTGCTTCACGTCTCTAGTTTATTGTTTTTGCGCCGCGAAGCGTCTCTTGTTTGTTGCGATGCAGATTTGCTACGCAGAGAGACGCGAAGCATCGCGTCTCTACAGGCAGCTTCTATTAAAGATAGAGAATTATTGGATGAAGTTAAAATCACCAAAATTCCTTTTGAAAATGTATGGATATTTGAAAATGAATTTGGACAACAAACACTCATTGACAAATTGATTAACGATCAAAAAGGTGCATTTACAAGTGCCGGGAAAAAGGTTGAGAAAACAATTATATATTATGACTCAAACCGATTGTATCTTTTCATGATTGAAATGAAACGAACAATAAGTCCCAGAAAAATGCAAGACGATGTCGTTAAAAAATTTGAAAACACATTATCAACGTTATCTGTATTTATTTCAGCTCATTTTGACTTTCCTCAATTCGAGAATGCTCACATTTATCCGGTTGGCATTTGCTGTTACAATTCTTATGAAGATCCGCAACCATCATATAATAGGGATCCCAAAAGAATTGCAGGGCGTGTAAGACAACAATATTCCGAAGCGGAAAGATTAATATTACTCAGTATAGAATCAATAGGGTTAAATAAGATGAAAACCCCAGTATTTATGAATAGGGTGCTACCCGTTTTCGTTGTGATTAACGCTGATTAAAAAATCAGCGTTAATCAGTTTTTCACTTAACAAGTTTTGGCGCGCAAAAACTTTATTGTCACGCTAAAATTTAGCGAAGCGAAACTTTAGCGTGAACCGAAGGGAAGCTACGCTAAATGTGGAAATCAGTCTAATCAGCGTTCTATCACTTCAAACTTTCAAACCTCTCTCACCCACATTTAATCATTTCAGTTTTTCAAGTATTCGATCCGCCCCTTGTCTCAACAATTCCTGCGCCAATGATTTTCCTAATTCGGCAGCCAAGTGACGCGCCCCTTGAAGACGATGGTGCAAAATGTGTTGGCCGTCGATCTCGCCGACTAATCCTCGCATTGTCAAGTTTTCAGACTGGATTTCTGCATAACCCGCAATAGGCACTTGACAACCCCCGTCTAAAGATTCATTTAAGGCCCGTTCAGCTATGACACAATCTTGCGTTTCTATTTTTAGCTGTTTTTCTGAAGTTATTTCTAGCGCCTACACTATATTGATTGATTCAACAATCCGTTATTTGAAATTCGACTCGGCGATCAATGGCGTTTTCTGCGCTATCGGGTACCGTACCGACTATGGTTTCATCGGATCCCATGCCTATTGTATTGGCGCGTTGTTTGATTTCTGAGAATTCTTCTTGAAGAAGGATTTGAATTTTATCAGCGCGCTTTTGAGAAAGTTTTTTATTATATTTGTAGTCGCCAGATTGACTACTGTGTCCAATAATAGTAACACACTTGCCCGTTTCCTTTTTAAAATACAGGCTAATTTGCCGTAGCCATAATGTGTATTGTTCTCTCAAATTGGGCACTTCTAAAAATTCAATTAAGTTGCTTTGAAATAACAATTTGATAGGCAGAACGCCTTTTTCAACGGCAAGTGCTACCATTTCTCCGAAGCTTTCTTCGGCTTCAACTAAGTCTTTGAGTTTAAAATTGGCCGTGTATAAACCACCATACGCTTCTATGATTTGCCCATTTTGCCGTTGAGTCACTTCTTTAAATAAGTTGCGTGCTAATCCGTAATTTTGCTTGTCATAAGCGGTTTGGGCCGCTATCAATAACGCTTTGGTTTTAATGAAAGTGTAGTAGTCATCACTGACTTGCGTGCCTACCGGGCTATCAACGGTTTTGAGCGTATGCGTCAACAGTTTACCCTTGATGTACAGTGGATTGTCTTCGTAACTGGGTGTCGGTTGATAATCCAAGCCCGCACTGACAATCCACACTGTTCCTTTTGTGATAACAATTTTGGTTTCCAAATCGACGATTGAAGCTGAAACGTGGTAATATTTTTCATTTGGGCTGCTTTTGTGGGCTTCATATTTGATGATGCCATTCAAGATATATTGCGCTTCAACCAGTTTTTCTGGTGTTAAACGATGCAGCTTGAATTGGTTAAAATGCTGGCGCGTTTCTTCAATTAACAAGGATTCAATTTCTAAACTCGCTTGTAAAACTTGCCCACTATCCACTTCTAAAAAGGGATTCAAGACGATTGTACTTGTTTTTCTGGAAAAAATACTTTGTCTTTTTTGCAATTTAGTCATTAAACCTTTGGCAAGCAGACGAATACCTGCTTCATAAGGAAAATAAGCTTGTTTAGGTTTGGTTGGAACAGGTTGACATGAAACCAGAAAACTTATTAAGCAGAAAACAATAAATCGGTTCAAGCTATTTCTAAAGTACATCATTTCTTCCTTAGGATCAGAGTACAACGGATTTACGGAATAAACGGATTTTTAAACTTTCTTGTAGGGTGGGTAACGTGTTTTTGTTGCCCACCATTCCCCCTCAATTGTGTCTGTAGGGGCGAACCTTTGTTATCGCCCTTTTGAAAATCTATTCTCTATTTTGTTTTAATAACAATATTGTCGCTTAAACGCTTTTTGATCTTGTGTTAACGGCCGAATACCCAATGATTCTTGAGCCAGTATATCACCACATTGCAATTTGAAGGGCGAAGGGGGTTGAGCCGCTTGATAAGTCGCCTTGTGTCGCCCCTCTTTGACAGGCGGCGGCTGAATTGATGTTTTGATGCGCGGTTTCGCTGGCGGTTGCGATTGACGCGGTTTCGCTGATTGCTGTGACGTTTTGAGAGGCGGTTTCGAGGGCGGCATTGACGTTTTGATGCGCGGTTTCGAGGGCTGCTGAGTCACCGCTTGTAGTTCTAAACGGCTTAAAGATTGCTGTAGTTTGGGTAAAGCAGGTGAAAGGGCATTTACTTTTTGCAAACGCTGGATATATTGCTCTGCGCTGTTCCGTTTGCCCTTTTTCAAAGCTTGTTTTGCCCAAGATTGATAACGGCCTTCAATTTTCATCAAGCCTTGTATCGCTTGCGCGTTATGGGCATCAAGGGCTAAGACTTGGCGGTAACACTGAAAAGCCGTACCCGGTTCACCTGTCGTTAAACGATTCTCATCAAAATGCGTTTCGCATTTTTGCAATAATGTCGTGATGCGCGTTGTCTTCGGCGTTGCCTCTTTTCTCGGCGGTTTTGACTCGGATTTGACAGAGACAACGGGTTTAGAGTCTCGCGGCTTTTCTGAATACGCTAGTAATTGATCATCTAATGGTTTTGCCACTTGATCCGCTTTTCTTGATTCATTATGGATGCTTGCCGCAATATTCAAGAGCATATCTAATGCCGAGTTTTTTTCAGCTTGATTTTCTTGATTAGGCTCTGATTCCTTTGAGATCAAAGGCGCAGATTGTGACGGTTCAGAGTTCTCTGAAACAACAGCATTATCAGGTACTTTTTCTTGATTGCCAGAAGCCGGAAGTGATAACGCTTGTTTTTCTAACGATATCTGATCGGATATCTGATCTAAAGGAATGTCTTGATGATTATCGTCTTTTTGGGATAAGAGGTTATCACCCTTGTTGACAGCTTGAGCTTGATTTTCCACATTATCAGGCCCAAGTGCTGTTTTTTCAATGAGTTGTGTACTAACCGGCATTCCGCGAGGCAAATTGTCTGGTTGCACAGTTTGTTCAGTGGCCTGATCTTCAGGCCCTTGGAAGGTTATCGTGGAAATGGGTGACAAAATCATGATCACGCCTTCTTGGCTATCAGCCACGTCTGATTCGGCTAAGGCAATCGCTTCGGTGTGCGGCTCGTTATCCTGATCGGGTAGCACAGATTCAATGGTTTCAGAAATTGGCTTATCATCCGTTTTGTTCGCCGTGGTGCTAGGCTCGGTTTCATCAGTTTGATTTTCATCCCTTCCTGTCGCGACAACCGATTCTGCAACAACTGGCCTCTCATCTAGCTTATCAAGTGCCTGTTCAGTTTTTTCGACTTGAACAGTCAATGGAGTAGTCGGCTCGTTATCCTGGCCCTCAATGGTTTCAGGGATTGGTTTGTCATCCGTTTTGATCGCCGTAGTGGCCGGCTTCGTTTCATCAGTTTGATTTTCATCCCTTCCTGTCGCGACAACCAATTCAGGAACAACCGGCCTCTCTTCTAGGTTATCAGGTGCGTGTTCAGTTTTTTCAACTTGAACAGGGGTAAGCGGCTCGTTATCCTGATCTTGCACACGTTGAATAGTTTCAGGGATCGCGTTATCAAAAGAAGGGGGTGTTGTGGTGGCGATTTCCCATTCTGCAACAACAGCTGTATCTTCTAGGTTATCAAGTGCTAGTTCAGTTTCATCAAATTGAGCGGCCAGTGTGCTGTCGTTATCTAAATTGTCACTGAGTTGCATTTCAGCAATCATGCGATTTTGCTCTTGAAAATATTGATTTTCAAGGACTTTTAAATTTTGAAAGGCGAGAGGATGATGACGATCACGTTTTAACACTTCTTTATAACACGCTATCGCAGGCTTAATGGCATCACGACTGTGAAATGCCTCACATTGTTCTAGCCAAATCGCTATCTCATCATTTCGTTTCGTTTCTTGCTCAAAGTATAATGAATAATATCCATAAAATAACGCACCCAAAATGATCATGAGCAATAAGCTCAGACGCATAACCCATTTTTTGGATGTTTGCCAACGTCTTGTTTTGAGATTGCAAAGCGTTATTTGGTGTAAATCGGCATTAAGGTGATCAGGGTTTGATTTTGTTGAAAACATGATGACTACTCCAATTATCAATTATTAATTATCAATTATCAATTATCAATGTATCTAAAAACTTGATAGAACGCTGATATGTCACGCAAAAGTTTTTGCGCGCAAAAACTTTTGCGTGACATACTGATTATCATGATTTACGCTGATTTTTTAAAATCAGTTCAACATCAATTTCACCATTATAAAAACTATTGTGTTTATTTTATCTGAAGTCTAAACTAACGTAAATTAATAAAAGACTTAATTAGTACAGCGAATTACGATAGTACAGCGAATTACGATAGTACAGCGAATTACGGGGATAAACGAATTTTTGAAAAGAGTAATGCCATTGAATATTGTGTTATTTATAAATCAATCTCTGAATAAATTCGTTTATCCCCGTAATTAGCTTCGCTGAACTTTGTTTCGCTGTACTAAGCCTTGACTAACGGAACATCCATTTTTGGGAGAGTTATATTAAATGATAAACAATCAACTCATAAAAGGCTTAACGTATTTGATTTTCGGTTTAATCATCCTATCGGCTTGTCTTAAACAAGGCGATACTCATGTCATCACCCCCCCTAACAGTGGAATAAGCGATTATGGCGAGCCATTCGATTATAAATTGATTGACAACCATGCGCTGAATGCGCCTAAGAAAGTTGAACAATCAATACAAAGTCTTGCGACTTATCTCACAGCACCAGCGAAAAATGATCGCGAAAGCGCGCGAGCCATTTATCGTTGGATTACCCATAACATCGCTTATGATGATAAAAGTTATTTTAGCGGTAACTTCAAGTTAATGAATAAAGAAGATGCTTTCAAAACGCGCCGCGCTGTTTGTGATGGTTATGCCGGCTTGTTTAAGCGTCTAGGGCAAGCAGTTGGGCTTGAAGTAGCCGATATCAGTGGTTATTCAAAAGGTTATAGTTATACCGTAGCACAAACGGATACCATTAATCATGCTTGGAATGCCGTGAAAATTGATGGGCAATGGCAATTGCTTGATGCCACTTGGGGTGCAGGTTATTTGGATGACAAGAAAAAGCGTTTTGTTCGTCAGTTTCAAGAACATTATTTTTTAACCCCAGCTGATCAGTTTATTTATGATCATTTTCCCAGAGAGTCAAAATGGCAATTGCTGCGTTTACCCGTTTCAAAATCACAGTATGATCAATGGGTTTATCTGCGGCCCGCCTTTTTTCAAAATGGCTTAGCCATTGAAAGCCATCCAGCGGGCATGATTCACAGTGATAATCAAGAAACGATTACCTTACGTGCATCCGCGAATGCGAGAATCCGCGCCAAATTACTACACAACAATACCCCAGTTGATCAATCACATTTATCGATACAGCGGAAAACCGAACAGTACGCGATTTCTGCGACATTTCCCCAGCCTGGTGAATATATTTTGAGGGTATTTGTGAAACAGCAAACAGATTCGGGGGCTTACCGTTGGGCTTTAGATTATCGGATTATCGCTAAACAAGGCATGTCTGCCGATTTGGTACCCGTTTCGCCAGATCACGCTTTTTTTGATACCGGCTTAAAAGTCGATAGCCATCCTCAGCGTCTAATTGAAACGCAAAAACAGCTTAAAGTGACAATACTCGCACCGGCCGATGCCTTGATGAGTGCCAAATTATACAAAGATAACAAACGGTTAGATAAATATCTGACACTGGTTCAAAAACGGGCCGGGCGATACGAAATTCATGCCGTCTTCCCAAGCCGTGGCGATTATCTGATGAGATTATTTGCTAAACGGCTAGGAAGTGGCAGCGAATATGAACAAGCTTTAGATTATGACGTGAAAGTCAGTCAAGGGATGGGTGGCAAGATTGGCTTTCCAAGCACCTACGCCCCCTTCAAAGAAAATGGCGGATATCTTTACGCGCCTATGGCGCGTCATTTAACGCCTGGTACAACACAACATTTTAAATTAGCCGTGCCTAATGCACAAAGACTTGTCGTCGTGATAGGCGATAACAAGTTTCCCCTTAAAAAACAAGGGGATGTATTTGAAGGCGATATCAAGATTGGGCAAGGGCAAATCACTGTCTATGCTCAATTTGTCGGCGAGAGACGGTATAGCAGTTTATTGCAATATGTGGGCAAATAGCTTAGCAGCTTCTTAATCTTTTTACGTTCCAAATTTATTTTGCGCCTTTTTACGTTCCAAATTGACTTTGCGACTTTGCGACTTGGTTCATTGAATGGGATTGATTCAAATATAGCGTTTTCCGATCTCATGACGTACACTTCGCCTTCGCAAAATCAATTTGGAAGGAAAAAAGCCTTCGCAAAATAACAAAGCTGAAAGCCTTCATAAATTTGTAACAAAAAAATTTTGACTTTTGACTTCATTCAATTGGGAAACGCTATATAAGGGGCAATCACAAGGGATTGTCCATAAGTATCTGTGAAGTATTCCCATTCAACTACCCCAGTGCCGAAATCCAAAAACGGGGAATAATATATAGCTTGGATAAAGGGCTTATTTCGACAGCCTCGTACTGATAACTGACAACTGATAACTGATAACTGAATTTAAGCATGAGTAGATATCAAGTGAATCAAATAGCCGATTGGTTTTTAGCCTCTATAGATAGAGAGGCAGGTGATACCATTTCTCATTTAAAGCTACAAAAACTAATGTATTATGCACAGGCATGGTCTCTTGCTCTAAATAGTTCTGGTTTATTTGAAGAAGACTTTGAGGCATGGACACATGGCCCAGTATTGCCTAGCCTTTGGGAAAGGTTTAAAGCATTTGATCAAGATTCAATTCCTCTAACGGCCATCAACTCAACACCTGAAATCTTGACAGAAGATGAAAACTTACTCTCTGACATACTCAATAGCTATGGCGATCTATCGGCCAAACATTTAGAAGAACTCACCCATTCAGAAACCCCTTGGCGTGAAGCACGAGGCAACCTGCCCATAGAAATGGCTTCTCATAATATTATCAGTCAAAAAATGATGCAAGCCTATTATCGAAAACGCTATGAGGAGCAAGACGATGAGTAATCGTCAAAAAAAGCTCAAAAAGATAGCAAATAGACAAAGAGAAAAAAATGTCTATTTAAGCGAAATCGAAAAGCATACTTTAGGGATAGAAAATATTCTTGAATCCCCGTATGTGGTACTGAAATATTATCAGCCTGATTTTGAATGTTTTTCATCGTGGAATAACAGTGAACTGACTGCTTTTAGTCAATTTCTCTTAAAGCTGAAAAAGAGTAAGTGGACGGATATATATAAAACCGGTGGCGCACAAGGCGATAAAACCGGTTTGGGATACAGCAAACATAAAGATAGAAGCAAACTACCAAAACATCCAGAGCTTGATAATATCAGTCAAGATATTACTTTTTTTGAATTGCGAGTCACACAAAAAGCTCGTGTTCATGGTTTCAGAGTCAAAGAGGCTTTCTTTCTTGTTTGGTTAGATCGTGAACATCGAATATATGACTTGTAGCCAGGCTGTTATCCATAAAACTCATCATAGAGAGACAACTCTGAAGCTTGATGCCATTTTAGAGCAATTGAGAATTGGTAATTAAATAATTATACAAAGATAACAAACGGTTAGATAAATATCTGACACTGGTTCAAAAACGGGCCGGGCGATACGAAATTCATGCCGTCTTCCCAAGCCGTGGCGATTATTTGATGAGATTATTTGCTAAACGGCTATCCAGCGGTGGCGAATATGAACAAGCCTTAGATTATGACGTGAAAGTCAGTCAAGGGATGGGTAGCAAGATTGGCTTTCCAAGCACCTACGCCCCCTTCAAAGAAAATGGCGGATATCTTTACGCGCATAAGGCGCGTCATTTAACGCCCAGTACAACACAACATTTTAAATTAAAAGTGCCTAATGCAAAAAACCTTGTTGTCGTGATAGGCGATAAAAAGTTTCCCCTTAAAAAACAAGGGGATGTATTTGAAGGCGATGTCAAGATTGGGCAAGGGCAAATCACTGTCTATGCCCAATTTGTAGGTGAGAGACGGTATAGCAGTTTGTTGCAATATGTGGGCGGCGATTAATTGTTAATTGTTAATTGTTAATTATTAATACTCAATGATCAAGTTTTTTCCTTTCAAAGGTTTATAACTACAAGATATAACTACAAGGATTGTTTGCTTATGAAAGGATTAGATCATAGCCTTTATGAGTTCTAAATGTGATTCTGTTTGAGCTTTTTTTTCGCTTTCAAATGAGCCTTTTGATGTTTGGCATTATTTTGATTTCTGATCGTTGTAAGGAGAGCAGTTAAGTCACGATCTTATCCTTTCATAAGCAAACAATCCTTGTAGTTATAGAGTAATACTAAAAACGATGCCAAAGTCAGTCAGTCGTCAGTTGATTTAGATATTGATAATTTGAATTGGCCAATAGGCTTAAAACCAAAACAAAATCGTCATGATGGCCTTGGTTAAGTTGCCTTTAAATCAAGCGCGTCAAGAAGTACTTGATATCGTGCCCAAAATGATTATATTAATGCGCGTTCCAAAATTCAGTGTCGTTTTGACAATTACGCGAACAGCAAGTTTACAAACCTCATAATACCAATTTTGTAACAAAAAACTTTAATATAGTTGACACTTTAGAACCGGATGAGTTAATTGTAAATGTAGCTTAATAATGAAAGATATTGAAGGACTAGACGAAAACTGGGATAATGAACGTTATGTAGAATTACATTTAGTTGAAAGAGTATTAAATCTTGTAATACCGTTGGATAATCCTTCTTCTAAATGGATTCCACAATTTAAAATTAAAGTTCTATATAAAACAAATACCATCCCGGATGCAGTAGATTATTTTATAGAAGATTGTTCCAAAAACATTAAATTTTTAGTTGAAGTAAAAACCGCAAAAACACGTATAAATAATGCTACAGCTCGCGGGCAACTTGATAAATATCTGCGATATTCTGGAGTTAAAATTGGGATTTTAATTGATCCATTTTTAGTAGAAATTTATCAATTTAAAAATGGACAAACTAAGCTAAAAAATCAGTTTGACATAAAGAATATTACTGATATAGAATCCATTGCTGAATTTATAAAAACATCTCTAGGAGTAAAAGTGCGTACTATTGCAGTACATAATTCTAAGGGCGGAGTTGGTAAAACAACATTGGCCATTAATATTGCTTACGAGTTAAGCAAAAGAGGTAATAAAGTCTTGGTAGTTGATTTAGATGACCAAGCAAATGCTAGTTTAACAATTGGTGTTAATAAGACTGAGGAAATGAATAATGCCTCAAGCGCAGAAGAACTGCAGGAAATATATAATTTCTTAGACAAACGTTTAGAAGTGATAGATTTTATAGATTTTGTAAATAAAGAAGAAGGAAAAATTGAATGCTATAAAAGTTGTATTACTTCTATACCTAATCCATTTGGAGTCGATGTGTTACCTGCTAGTCATAAAACCACAGATGATAAGCTACCTAGTAATCCGGTTGTATTAAAATATCTTGATACCGGTTTACAAAAATTGGTAGATGACTACCAATATGTCATTTTTGACACCGCTCCTGGAAAAAATAGATTAACATGGTGTGGGTTATACGCGGCTCAATATCTTATTATTCCTTCACAAATGGAGTATTTGTCTGTATATGGCATAAAAGAAGTTATTAAAACTGCTACAGCAGTATACGGAGATAGTAATAATCAACGTAGTAACATCTTAGGAATAGTACCTATGATGATCGATGGAAAAAAGCTCAACACAACAGTTGAAAAGTATGTAAGGAAATCCCATCCTGATATTCTAATTTTGCCAGCAATAAAGCGTGCTACTGGTGTTGCTAAAGCTTCAAATGAAAATGTTCCCATGTCTAAATTTGCCGGATGGGACAAAGATTCGCCTAAGACTTCTGCGGAAGTAGCAGAATCAATAGAACTTTTAACTGATGAGTTAATTAAAATGATTGAGGAATTTGAGGCTAAAAATGGGTAAAATTCGAGACAGTATCAAAACCCAACCTTATCTCTTATCTATGGGTCAAATAGAGGTTGGAGAGGAAAATTCTAATGCTTCCAATGACAAGGTAATTGGTAAAATATCTGAAAATCTCAAAGATACTCAAATCAATTTTGTTTTACCGGTTGCGTATGTTACTGAACAAGATGATAAATATCACCTGTTAAGTGGGGGAGATATTTTTGAGGCAGCAAAACTAGCCGGTTTAAAAGAACTCTGGGTATTTTTAATTTCCCCTTCTAAACCTACCGAATCAAAAAAGGTATTTGAACAAGTACGTACATTGTCGAAATTAAATGAAATTACCATAGAACCAGAAAATATTGATGATTTCCTAATTCTTCTTAATACCAAAACAATTAGTGAGTTATGTTCATTAAAAATCGGTATTGGCCCTAAAACAGCTCCAAAAGTTGTTGAAAAGCGTTCTTATTCTACTCTCGGTGAAGTACAAGCAATATTTGGAGTTAAAAAAGTTTTACGTTGGTTGAAGACTTATAACCATAAGCAAGCATAATAAATAATTGGGGTCAGAGTAACAATTAATTCTAACTAATCCTTGCAACCTTCGTGTCAAGCTAAATCCTAAATCTTGGAATTAATTGATAAAATTATGAATTTCACGCTTTCACGAAACCAAGTTTTGCGCGCAAAACTTGGTTTCGTGAAATAGATTATTATTACCCAATGGGTGAGAGTTAAACTAACTCTTTTTTCTGGGAACAAATTAATTTAGGCATAAAAAAGCCCTTGCATTGTGATGATGCGAGGGCTTTTTTTATGAGCATTCAATCTGTGATTTTCAATTTGTGTTTGTCTATTTATATTCAGAGAATTATTTTCGCAAGCTTCGAGCTTCGAGCTAAGCACTTGGCAGCGAAAGCGCCGCGAAAAGCGTGAAATTAAAAAGACATCACAGATTGAAATGAATTTTCCGAAAATCTATCAATCTCAAATCAATCTTAGGAAAAGCGGCCGGTGAGACGTCCTCAAATTTGAGGGGATTGAATACTTGAGTTAGGCCTTTGCAAAAAACAGTTGACCTTGATTAATCAATGGAAAACCAACAACCAGCTGCTTTCGCGCAGATTATCATACCCTATTGAATTTGTAGCCGATTTCTTAACCTCGAATTGCTCTAATCAACTTGTGAGTTTTTTCAAATCACACTTTGTTACGATTAAATTACCGGGTGCCACTCATCACCAATTTAACCGGCCGCTTAATCAAAGCCTTTATTTGCATAACCCTAACCCAAGACTCGGTTAAAACTCAATTATAACTAGTTGAAATTCAGTCAAGGGATAGCCGGCAAGATTGGTTTTCCAAGCACCTACGCCCCCTTCAAAGAAAATGGCGGATATCTTTACACGCATAAGGCGCGTCATTTAGCGGCCTATACAACACAACACTTTAAATTAAAAGTGCCTAATGCACAAAGACTTGTCGTCGTGAGAAGCGATAAAAATTTCCCCTAAAAAAACAAGGGGATGTATTTGAAGGCGATGTCAAGATCGGGCAAGGGCAAATCATTGTCTATGCCCACATAGGTGAGAAACGGTATAGCAGTTTATTGCAGTATGTGGGCGGATATTAATTGTTAAATTGTTAATTGTTAATTGTTAATACTAAACTCTTTGAAAAAGCAATATCATGTCGTGTCAACCAAACCTGACAGGTTTTCCAAACCTGTCAGGTTTAAATGACAAGGGAATCGCTAATTTTTAATTTCAGGCACATTCCTTAATGACTTCCGAGACTTCCACAAAGACTTCTACAAACGACAGACAAACTAATACCTACTATCAGTGTGTAAATTGCAAAAACGATGCCAAAGTCAGTCAGTCGATTTAGATGTTGATAATTTGAATTAGCCAATAGGTTTAAAACCAAAACAAAATCGTCATGACGGCATTGGCTAAGTTGCCTTTAAATCAAGCGCGTCAAGAAGTACTTGATCTCGTGCCCAAAATGATTATAAAATGCGCGTTCCAACATTCAGTATCGTTTCTACGAAAAGTGGTAGAGAATTACGCGAACGGCGAGTTTACAAACCTCATGAATGCCCATTTTGTAATGAACGGGGCTTTAATATGACCGCCAAATTATTGCACAAAAAGAAGGTGTTATCCTGATGAAACGCGGAGCCCTTCTGCGCTTCGTCCACTACGGGTGGGTGGAACGATGGATAACCAAGCGTTCTCGCTACCAATTCACGTCCAGGTTAAATGCCGATCAACATTGGGCATTAGGCAGTTCATCCAAAATTGAAAACACAAAAAAATTTGATGAAACCAAAAATTTATACAGATACATCAGTAATAGGCGGTTGTTTGGATATTGAGTTTAAAGAGGGTTCGCAAGCTCTTTTTGAACGGTTTAAGTCTAATTCTGCTATTCTAATGATTTCTAGTCTTACATTACTTGAATTAGAAAAAGCTCCACAAGACGTGCAAAATGTACTGAAACAGGTTCCAATTGAAAATATGGAATATATTGAGTTATCAATTGAAGCCAAACAACTTGCTGATAAATATCTTTCAGAAGGTGTCGTTTCTAAAAAGAGCTAATTATTAGTACATGAAAATGTGAGCTTATGTGATACAATGTATGCATGAAGATCACATATCGGTTAAATGAATTTGCCAAACTGATTAATCGGTCAGTCAAGACACTTCAAAAATGGGACCGGTTCGGTAAATTAAAAGCATACCGAACTGCGACAAATCGGCGATATTATACGCACGATCAATATTTGGAATATATGGGCCTCGCTCAAAACGATGCGCTAAGCAAAAAAAAGTGATTGTATATTACCGTGTTTCGAGTGCCAGCCAAAAAGATGATATGAAATCTCAAAAGCAAGCCCTTGAAACCTTTTGCGCCGCTAGGGGGTTAGCTGTAGACGAATGGCTTTACGATATTGGTAGTGGTTTGAATTATAAACGTAAAAATTTTACGAAACTAATGAATGAACGTAGAAAGTGGTGAAATTTCGACATTAATCATTGCCCATAAAGATCGGTTAGTTAGATTTGGTTTTGAATGGTTTCAATATTTCTATGAAAAGCATGGAACTCAAATAGTCGTCATGAATCAGGAAACTTTATCTCCTTCACCCGAAATGACACAAGATTTAATTTCTATTATTCACACTTTTTCATGTAGATTATAGGCCGATTACGTCAATATAAGAAAATTATAAGGCAGGTTGTCGATAATAGTGTTAAGCCACAAGATACAGATAAAAAATCCAACCGTTAAACAAGAACAGTATTTTAGGCAAGCTTGTGGAACATCTCGCTTTGCTTACAACTGGGGTTTAGTTGAATGGAAAAAACAATATGGTGCTGGTAAAAAGCCGACGGCAAGAACTGTTAGAACGGTTTTTAACGCGGTTAAACCTGTTGATTTTCCTTGGGTATTTAACGTGACCAAATGTGCCGCTGAACAAGCATTTAGTGATTTAGGTACCGCTTTTAAGCGTTTTTTTAGGCATATTGGTGGATACCCACATTTTAAAAAGAAAGGTACGCACGACTCATTTTACCTTTCAAACGACCAATTTAAACTGTCAGAAAATCAAGTAAGAATTCCTAAGTTAGGTTGGGTTAAGTTGACTGAGTCGCTCAGATTTTCTGGAAAGATTCTGAGCGCAACGGTTTCCCGTATTGCAGATAAATGGTTTGTTAGTATTTGCGTTCAAATGGAAACAACACCATTCAAAAAGAGCGAGAACCAAGCTTTAGTTGTTGGTATTGATTTGGGCGTTAAAAAATTAGCGACTTTGTCTAATGGTGAAACGGTGGAATGTGCCAAGCCTTTAAAAAAATTGAGCCGTCGATTGGTACAACTACAACGACATTTGGCTAGGTGTAGCAAAGGGTCAAAGCGATATATTCGGCAAAAAATGAAGATCGCACGACTTCATTATCGTATCAGTTGTATTCGTCAGGATGGTTTGCATAAATTAACCCATCGCCTTTGTCAAAGCGTCAGAGTAATTTGTCTGGAAGATTTGAATGTCAAAGGAATGTTGAAAAACCACAAACTGGCAAAGGCAATAAGTGATATGGGTTTTTATGAGTTTAAACGGCAGGTTGAGTATAAAGCGGCTTTATTTGGAAATTGGATTTCGATCGTTTCAAAATGGTTTCCATCTTCAAAAAAATGTTCAAATTGCGATAACAAAAAAGAGGATTTGACGCTTTCTGAACGCACTTATCACTGTCATCATTGTGGTTTTGAAATTGATCGTGATTTAAATGCCGCTATAAATATTGAACGCGAAGGAACACGCATTCTGGTTT
>Ga0136651_10000566_pt1 | contig 20514 bp, 19 predicted proteins | sample Mar14236cmmetaG_FD_94867 | JGI IMG/M metagenome (GOLD analysis project Ga0136651, IMG submission 94867) | Marine hydrothermal vent microbial communities from Guaymas Basin, Gulf of California to study Microbial Dark Matter (Phase II) - Marker... ... | reverse complement strand
TTGTAGCCCCTTTTTGCCCCGTGGTGTAATTGGCAACACGCCTGACTCTGGATCAGGAAAGTCCAGGTTCGAACCCTGGCGGGGCAGCAGAGGAAATAAAAAGTAATAAGGCATCTCCCTGGCTGCCAACAGGCAGGCTCGAAATTGTAACAAAATGAAGATCTTTTGACATTCCGGGAGCAGAAGCAAAGGCACTAATGCGCTTTTTTTAAGCTTTTTTTTAAATAACCAAGGAGAAATGCCTGTATTATTCCCTCTATTTTTCAATTGTAAACCCATACCTTACTTGGTCACACTCCAACCCGCAATAAGTGCTCAAAAATTATTTTTTTCCGAATTTTTTCATCAATTAAGACAAACCAGGAAAATTATTACCATGTAAACCCATATTCTGTAAACCAAATTATCCCTGAGCTGGTTACGCATATGAAAGACCATTCTGACATTAAAAAAATGGTTCTAGGAGGTCCTGCACGTAGAATCAATTTAGATCTTCATGATATCTTCTTCCTTCTGTTTTACGATTTCGTCCACCTTTTTGGAATATTCGTTGGTAAGCTTCTGTACTTCCTCTTCGGCCTCTTTTTCATCGTCTTCGGGCAGACCGTCTTTCTGGAGTTTTTTCAACTCGTCCTTGGCCCATTTCCGGGCGTTCCGGATGCCGACTTTGGTGTTTTCCCCTTCCGACTTGACCTGCTTCACCAGGTGGGCACGTGTTTCTTCGGTCAGTGGGGGAATATTGATCCTTATCACCTCTCCATTGTTTACCGGTGTCAGACCGATATTGGCAGCCAGGATGGCTTTCTCGATCACCCCCAGCATATTTTTTTCCCAGGGCTGTATCGTGATAGTACGCCCATCCGGCGTATTTATGTTGGAAACCTGACTCAGGGGAGTGTTGGTACCATAATAATCCACCATGATCCCATCCAACATACCCGGGTTGGCTCTTCCTGCACGCAGCTTTGATAGTTCATGCTCCAGGTGGGTCAGGGCATGTTCCATCTTTTCTTTGGTTTCTTCAAGGCATAACTGAACATTATCCTCCATAATCAAGATTTTTTAAATTACTTTTAACAAAAGTAAACAATTTTATCCAAATTACCTATGAATCAAGGTACCGGGATTTTCTCCAAGGATAACTTTTTTCAGGTTCTCCGGTCGGTTCATATTATAAACTACCACAGGCAGATCATTCTCGCGGCACATAGTAAAAGCCGTAAGGTCCATGATCTTCAGTCCTTTTTCATAGGCTTCGTCAAAAGAGAGAGAATCATATTTTACAGCTGAAGGATTCTTCTCCGGGTCATCAGAATAGACTCCGTCCACCCTTGTACCTTTAAGCAACACCTCGGCCGATATTTCCAGGGCTCGCAATACCGCTGCTGTATCGGTAGTGAAAAAAGGATTTCCTGTGCCTCCGGAAAAAACACTCACTTCCTTATTCTGCAGTGCTGCAACCACCTCTTCACGGACAAATCGTTCACCGATCGATTCAACCTTTATGGAGGTAAAAAGACGGCAGGGTACACCTGTTTCCAGAAAAGCTGACTGCAGGGCAAGCCCATTGATGACAGTGGCCAGCATGCCCATGCGGTCGCCCGCAACACGGTCGATACCCCCGGCTGCCCCTTGTACACCGCGGAAAATATTACCTCCGCCGATCACAATCCCCGTTTCCACACCTATCTCAACCACTTCTTTGATTTGCGCAATATATTTGTCCAGTATGGATTTATCAATGCCTGAGGGCTGTAAGCCCATCAACGCTTCTCCACTGAGTTTGAGTAAAATTCTCTTGTATTTTATCATGACATGATAAGAGTTTTTGCTGCAACGAAAATACTAAAATTTATCACTTACATAGATGACAGATCGTAATTTCAGGTATAATAGTCTCTCTAAAACATATTCGGATGAATAACTCCGAATTTTATCTTCCACTTTAAAAGGCGAGATTAATCATTGTTCTAAAACCAAAGGCACAAAAAAAACCGCTTGCCAGCGGCAAACGGTTTTTTTGTGCCTTGTATTACTTGACTCCAAAACTTAAACAGTCAACGAATATCTCAGAAATCCGGTTACTTTGAGTTCTGGATCGTATTCCTTCAGGTAAGTACGAATATTCTTTTTGCTGTCCTTGATAAAGTCCTGGTTTAGCAATGTGCTTTCATTATAGAACTTATTCAGTTTCCCTTCGGCGATACGGTCCAGCAGGGTTTCCGGTTTTCCTTCGCGACGCGCCTGTTCGCGGCCTATCTCTTTTTCCTTCTCTATCACATCCTGTGGCACATCTTTCTTATCTACAGCCACCGGATTCATGGCAGCCACCTGCATGGCAATGTCCTTGGCTACTTGAAGGTCAACATTTTCTTTGTTAAACCCTACCAGGGAAGCCAATTTGTTTCCGGGATGGATGTAAGGTTGCAGGCAGGCAGCCTCCAATTTCCCATAATAGGCCAGATCAAGCTTTTCCCCGATAATACCAATCTGCTCGGTAATAGCTTCGGCTACGGTCTGGTCGTTCAGCTTTGTGTTTTTCAATGTATCCAAGTCGGTAGCGTTTATCTCCAGTGCTTTCCTGAGGATACTCCAGGCAAATTCCACAAACTGTTCGTTCTTAGCCACAAAATCGGTCTCGCAGTTGAACACGATCATGGCTCCATGTTTCTTGTCTTCGGAAGTAGCAGCCAGAACAACGCCTTCGGTGGCCTCGCGGTCGGCCCGTTTATTGGCCACGGCCTGTCCTTTTTTCCGGATGATTTCGACTGCTTTGTCAAAATCACCGTTCGCTTCCTGGAGAGCTTTTTTGCAGTCCATTATCCCGGCACCGGTCATTTTTCTAAGTTTGCTGACATCAGCAGCAGTAATTGTTCCCATAATATTTTTAATTTTTTTGATTTTTATAAATCACTCTTAAGCAAAAGATTGCTTATTGGGCAGCCGTTTTCCCAGATTCGTCCGTAGTTGCTTCTTCCGGTTTGGCCTCAGCAACCGTATTTTCATTTGTTTCTGCTTTTTCTTTTCTGGCAGTACTCTTACGGGCAGCTGTTTTCTTTTCTGAAGCAGGAACTTTTTCTTCTTTTCCAGTGTCTTCAGCTTCCGCCTGTTTTTTCTTTTTCTGTTTGGCTTCTGCAGCGCTCTTTTCTTTCTCCATCTTGCGTTCTTCCAGGCCGTCTTCAATGGCACTGGCCACTACATCTACAATCAGGGCAATGGATTTGGAAGCATCATCATTGGCAGGGATGGGAAAATCTATGTTGGAAGGATCGGAATTGGTATCAATCATGGCAAAGACAGGGATGGATAAACGGTTGGCTTCCCTGACGGCTATATATTCCTTCATAACATCCACTACGAACAGAGCGGCCGGCAGACGGGTCATATCAGCAATGCTTCCGAGGTTTTTCTCCAGTTTGGCACGCTGGCGCATCACCTGGAGGCGTTCTCTTTTGGACATGTTATTAAAGGTACCGTCGGTGGCCATTTTGTCAATAGCAGCCATTTTTTTCACAGCTTTCCGGATGGTCGGGAAGTTGGTCAACATACCGCCGGGCCAACGCTCGGTAACATAAGGCATTCCTGTTTTTTTGATCCTTTCGGCTACGATGTCTTTCGCCTGTTTTTTGGTAGCCACAAACAGGATCTTCCTGCCCGACTTAGCGATCTGTTTCATGGCATTGGCAGCCTCATCCAGTTTGACCAGTGTTTTTTCGAGATCGATAATGTGGATCCCGTTACGCTCCATAAAGATGTAAGGAGCCATTTTAGGGTTCCATTTTCTTTTCAAATGGCCAAAATGAACTCCTGCTTCAAGCAGTTCCTGAAAATTTGTTTTACGCATTTGATTGTTATATTTATGTTTACATTCGTTTTATCAACCTCCGGGTAGTTCCACATAAGGAGAAGTCCCGGCGGTTTAGATACTAAACACGTTCGGTAAGGTTAACGTTTGCTGAATTGGAATCTCTTCCGTGCTTTCGGACGACCCGGTTTCTTACGCTCAACCTCTCTCGGATCCCTTGTCAGGAAACCCTGTGATCGCAAAAGGGATTTTTTCTCAGGATCGATCTTCACCAGTGCACGAGCAATAGCTAGTCGCAATGCTTCCGATTGTCCTTTATACCCACCCCCATCCAAGTTAACCTTGATATCATATTTGTTTTCTGTTTCAAAAAGCGAAAGTGGTTGTTTTACAACATACTGCAATAGTTTGGAAGGAAAATAATCTTCCAGTGATCTGTCATTGATGGTAATGTTTCCTTTACCTTCGGTTACATATACCCTGGCAACTGCAGCCTTTCTGCGACCTATGGCCTGAATTACTTCCATTCTTTTTATTTGATTGTATTTATGTCAATAATAGTTGGTTTCTGAGCTTCGTGCGGATGTTCCGGTCCGGCATAAACGTGCAGGTCCTGACTAAAGATAGCCCGGCCCAACCGGTTTTTAGGCAACATACCTTTCACGGCTTTTTCCACTAGCGCAATGGGATTTTTCTTTAAAAGTGCAGCAGGGCTTATCTCCCTTTGTCCTCCGGGATATCCTGTATGATGGATGTATTTTTTATTCTGCCATTTGTTTCCCGTGAGTTTAACTTTTTCAGCATTGATCACAATTACATGATCTCCTCCTGCTACATGCGGGGTAAAATCCGTTTTGGTCTTTCCCCTCAGGATTATCGCAACTCGTGAGGCCAGCCGGCCCAACACCTGGTCGGTGGCATCTACCACATACCATTTTTTCTCTACCTTGTTTTTATTCGCTGAGAGTGTTTTATAACTTAACGTATTCACTTTTGCTCTAAAATTTTAATTAACACCTAAATACAGCCACATGCGTTTTTTTATGGACTGCAAAAATACAAATCTTTTTCTTTTTACAACAAAAAAGCAGTTTTATTTTTGTATTTAAAAAAGTATAAGGCCGGAGATTCTTAAATACAATAAAATCTATCCAAATTTAAGCTCATAATTCAACTTGAAACCGAATTTGTTATTTCTGTATTCTTTGCAATATTCTTGGCGGCCTATGATGCATGAGAATACCAATGATGAATAATTTGAGATATCTATCTTTCCTACGTAGATTATTTATGTTAAGTTATAGAACAGTACTATATAATTTAGTTTTCACAGAGTTTTTCCAGGCAAAGGGGGTTGAAGAGTCAAAAGGCCGAAGGGTTGGAGATCCGGTATATACTTTTTGACACTTTAATTTTTGGCCTCTTGGATCTTATGGGTTTTTTAACCATAGGATAATACGAATAATACCCTCCATTTCAAGAGAAAAACATTTTTAAAATCTTAAATCGTTATTCTATATTCGATGGATTTTATGCAATTTTGTTGTATGGCCGTTTTTTTGCACCGTAAGCTGAGATACCGGAATATTTATCTGGCCGGGTTGTGGATCATTGTCTTTTCCCTGCCGGTGTCACACTTCGGAATTAGTGTAGGGACATTCATCATTTTGGGAATATGGTTGTTAGAAGGGGATTATAAAAAGAAAAAAAACATCTTGGCCTCCCATCCGGGTATCCTCATCTTCGCTTCCATTTTTTTGCTGTGTCTGGCCGGGCTGCTCAACACCTCCGATTTCTCCTATGCCTGGCGTGATATCGTTATCAAACTCCCAATTTTGGTATTACCTGTGCTAATCGGCACCTCCGCGCCGATTTCTCCGAAAGAATTCCGAATCGTCTTCAGCGGCCTGCTGGTAGGGTTGTGGATTACCTCCTTAACAGGTCTGGCTGCCTTAATGGGCTATCTGAATTTTCCGGTACAGGATGTCCGTGACATCTCCCTATTCATTTCCCACATCCGCCTTGCATTGCTTCTGGGACTCTCCCTGCATATCCTATTATATCTTTTACTAAATTCAAGGCCCTTACCCACAACAGAAAAAACAGGATATCTGATCTCTATGTTGTGGTTTATCTTTTTTCTTTTTATTCTAAAGGCAGGGACTTCCTTCTTTATGCTGGTACTCTTTGCCCTGGTTCTTTTTATCTTCCTGATAAAAAGCATTAAAAGTTTTATACTGAAATACTTTGTTATTATATTGGGGATAACAATAGTATTATTGGCTGTTACCTGGCTTAACCATGCCATAGGCCGTTTTTATGCCAGGGACCCGCTGCAGGAACCTGTGCAGGCAGAACGCACCGTAAACGGCAACCCTTACGACAAACCCGTCAATTTGACTGATACGGAAAACGGCCATTATGTCTGGCTGCATGTATGTGAGAAAGAGCTCAGGAAAGCATGGAACAGCCACAGCAAACTGGATTATAATGGCCGTGATCTGCGTGGACAGGAACTACGCAGGACACTGATCCGTTACATGACCTCCAAAAATCTCCCGAAAGATTCGACAGGATTTGCAAGGATGAGTCCGGAAGATATTCACAACGTGGAAAACGGTATGGCCAATTATCTTTATACCTACCGTGTAGCCCTGTATCCTTATTTCTATCAAGTACTTTGGGAGATGAACCAGTATAAAAAAGGGAAGCTCTCCGGGCACTCTCACATCCAGCGCTTGGAATACCTGAAAACGGGATGGCAGATTGCCAGGGATCATTTCTGGTTCGGGGTCGGCACCGGAGACGTACCGGATATGTATAACACCTATTACGAGAAAAATCACAGTTCCCTGACACCGGACTGGCGTCTGCGGACCCATAATCAGTATCTGACGTATTGGCTTACGTATGGAATTTTTGGTTTTATGTGGTTCCTGTTTTCCTTCTTCTCTCCTTTTTTCTTTGAAAAAAAACAACATAACTATCCGGCTGTCATATTTCTGATCATTGCCGCCATGTCAATGTTGTATGAGGATACATTGGAGACCCAGGTAGGGGTGTATTTTGTGGTTTTCTTTTATTCATTACTGATTTTTGGAATAAAAAAGCAAACAATAACTAAATAGTATACATTTTAATGATCAAAGCGCCTGAATTTTATCCGGTTAATTATTATTGTGATAAATTTATTGAAATAGCCAGCAAGGCATGGAAACACCATTGGACACTAAAGAAATAAATATCAGTGGTAAGAAATATCAAGATAAAATTAGTAATAAATATCTTTGTGTTTTTTAGTGCTTGAAGTCTTGGTGGCAAGGGAAACATTATATTAAAATAAAAAAACAAAATAAGGTAATAGGATGAATAAAAGCGATGAAGAATATCTGCGGGAGGCAATACGGGAAGCTGAACAAAGTGTAGAAAAAGGAGGAGGGCCTTTTGGTGCCGTGTTGGTAAAAAACGGTGAGATCATTGCCCGTTCCGGTAACACGGTCACGCTGGATTATGATCCTACAGCTCATGCCGAAGTTAACGTGATCCGCCAGGGAGGTGAAAAGCTACAGACCTTTGATCTGAAGGGAACTGTTATTTATACCTCCTGTGAACCCTGTCCTATGTGTCTGGGTGCCATTTACTGGGCCAACATCAGCCGCGTGGTCTTTGCGGCATCACGTGATGAGGCTGCCGATGCCGGTTTTCGAGATGTCATGATTTATACCGAACTAACACTGCCCCCCACCCAACGCCATTTGCCACATAGTCATCTGCCGATAGAGGAGAGACAGGATCCTTTCAGGCAATGGGGAAAAAAAGAAAATAAAACATTTTATTGAAAGCTGAAGTACTGAAAAACAGCAAATCAATGATTTACTATTTTTCGAGTATCTTCGAAATTTTTATAAAATAAAACATTTTGAGAATATCGGGATTCGAAAATTAATACCCGAAACAGTATCTCTTCGGCTATGAACATCTTGTAGGGGAAAAAACTGCCTGCCATCTTTGCAGAAAAAATGATCATAAGCAAAGAAGAAAAAAGTGAGATGTTCTTGTACAATAAGTAACAGGTATAAGCAATAACTTGCAATCGTCATATTTTTGCAAAAGTAAATCATCAAAAAATGCTTGCGTTTATGGGGGCAATATTAAATCCAGATTAAAACAAGGTGCTTATCCTGGTTAGGATACAAAATACCAGTTTTTTTGCTATATTCGCCCAAGGACAACTACCGTTGATTAACCTACGCCGGCCATATGTTAACCGCTACCCAACATAATGAAAACAGGCAATATTAACAAACAAGAGGAGATATGATTTCACCATTATTTAGTCACTTGTTAATTCCTTTTATTATTGCAATGTTTTTAGCGATAACTATGGGTGGAAGTGGAACAGCGCCAGCTTTTTCAGCGGCATATGGGGCTAATGTGATTAGAAAAAGTTTGATTCCGGGATTATTTGGAATTATGGTTTTTTTGGGAGCAATAATTGCAGGAAAAGGGACAGTAACAACAATAGGGAAAGGTTTATTAGCTCCGGAAATGATGTCATTTACAGTTGTTTCAATTATTCTTTTTTCAGTAGCTGTTTCATTGTTAATTGCAAATTTAGCAGGTATACCTCAATCAACAAGTCAATCAACAGTTTTATCTGTCACAGCTGTGGCATTATATTTTAAAGATCTTCATTCGGATAAATTATTTTTAGAAATAATACCAACATGGTTTATTTTACCGGTAGTATCATTTTTTCTAAGTTTATTTTTTGGGAAATATATTTATCAGCCAATGAGAAGAAGAGGGCTTACTTTGCAACGAGCCCAAAATGAAAATATGAAACCGATATGGAATGGAATATTAGTGTTAATATCATTATATGTTGCTTTTTCAATTGGAGCAAATAATGTTGCTAATGCTGCAGGTCCAATTGCTTCAATGACTGCGAACGAACTAAATATTTCGGGAAATGAAAATTTTATTTTAATAATGATATTATCTACCTTAATTGTATCTCCATGTTTTGGAATTGGAAGTTCAATTTTCGGGCATAAAATTGTTAAAAATACAGGTAAAGAAATTGTATTATTTGGAAAATTCGAAGCAGTAATAATCGCTTTTGTTTCTGGGAGTTTATTATTATTAGCATCCTTAACAAAAGGAATTCCAACTTCATTAGTTCAATTAAATGTAGCAGCAATTTTGGGAATTGGGGTTGCAAAATTAGGAACAAAAAATATTTTCAAAAAAACAGAAGTAAAAAAGTTTTTCTTGATGTGGATAATTGCACCGGCAATCTCTTTTATATTATCATTGTTATTGACATTTATAGCTGATAAATATGGAATTTTATAAAAATTACGTTGGGGAATAAATAAGACTCTGAGTGGTCGGTACAACCCAGGGATAAGTCAGTGTTGAACTACACCCGCCGGATTCAGGTTATGTACTTTGCGAAGGTTTTTACTGTTTTTGAGGAAAAACTAATTTGGGAGTTTTTTAACGTATTGCAGTTTTTTGTGTTTTCCTTTCTTTGGACAACGATAAAAACTGGTAAAAAGAGTTGTTTTCGTTGTTTTTTGTTTATTACCGAATATACTTTTTCCTGCAGTATGCAGGGAGAGTATGCCGGAGTGTAAATCGCAAATTTAAAATCATTAAATTTTCGAAAAAGTAAATCAACAAAAATGTTTGCATTTAATTAGGGGCAATGTAATTTTATTCATACAGAATAAGATACCGTTTATTAAATTAAAGGTACCATTCATACATTTTTTACTGGATGTTTGTACATTTAATCAGTATCAGACAAAAGAAGATAAGAATTTTTTCTACATTTATTTCGAATAATTATTCAAAAAACAGGGCAAAAAAATACTAGCCAAATGCCCTGTTCAATTCGGTTTTTTAAAAACCGGCACAAAATTAATTCTGCTATGAAAAAATTAGAGTGTTATGGCCGTTGTAGAAATGAAAAAAATGATGGTGGAAAAGGTGAAGGAATAATTGAGATGAAAGGTATTATTAAGAAACTTATAAATACTATTTTAAGTACAGATGTTAAATGTTATTTTATACTTGTTTTTATTATTCAACTTATACCAAGTTTAATTCTTTCAAGTTTTAATATTGATAATACCAATAGAAGCGTACAAATCATAGAGCAGTCAAATAATAATCTAATCAATTTTTTTTTATGGTCCTAATTGGGCCGATATTTGAAACTATCATATTTCAATTTTTACTTATTAATATGGTTAAAGCATTTTCTGAAGGGACAAAGTATAGTATGTTATTATCCATTTTTATCCCATCTATAATATTTGGTTTTTCTCATTTATATAACATTTATTATTTAATTTTTGGGTTCTTAATTGGAATAATATATTCTTCCACTTATTACATCTCTCAATTTTTAAGAAAAGAAAACGGATTTGTAATTGTTTTATTAGTGCATAGTTTGAATAATTTTTTAGCTTTTATTACAAATTAGAATTTTAATGCAAAAAAAGTTTTTCGGTCTTCCATTACTGAATTCTCCGCAGAAACCCTAATCAAAAAACATTTTACCCGAAGCAAAATAATATACTGGATCATAATTCTAACAATATTGTTTGTATTTCTGGCGATGTTTTAGATTAAGGCAGATGTTGCGATTGAAAAAGGGGATGGAATGAGTGAGCATTCCGCTCCTTTCGATACTTTGGTGCAGGTGATTGAAGGGATAGAGGAGAGTTTGTAAGCAGTAACTTGCAATCGTCAAAAAGTGCACGCATTTAATTGGGGGGAATATTAATTATCGGAATTTCATTTATCTCTTTTTTCATTCAGCTATTGAGATTTTATTAAGCAAATAATGGAGCATAATGAAATAATCCCAAGAATTTATAGTCTTGAAATTTCTGCCTGAATAAAAACTCTTAACAGAATCCTTTTCTTTTTATTAATTTAGCCGGCTAGTGATGATATGAATAAAAAATTCATTTTATGAATTATCCGCTTCATCCTTTCTGGCAAACACTTCTCTTCCCCTTTGCTGTACTTTACGGGTTGGTTGTGGGCTTGAGAAACATGCTGTACGATCTGGATATTCTGAAAGGATATGAGTTTGATATTCCTGTGATCTCTGTCGGGAATATTACGGTGGGTGGCACGGGAAAAACGCCGCATGTGGAATATCTGATTCGTTTGCTTAGTCCATATTACCGTGTAGCTGTTTTAAGCAGGGGCTATAAACGGAAAACCAGAGGGTTCCTGATAGCCGGACCGGAAAGTACGGTAGATGATCTGGGAGATGAGCCTTACCAGATGCATAAAAAATTTCCGGAAGTAAAGATCATTGTGGATGAAAAAAGAGTCAGAGCCCTGAAGAAGATCGAAAATGAAATGAAAGATATCGAAGTTGTTATCATGGATGATGCTTTTCAGCACCGTTCTGTCAAGCCGGGACTCTCAATGTTGCTGATAGATTATAATTTACCATTGTCTAAAGAACTGTATCTACCTGCAGGAAGAATGCGGGAGAGCCGGCACGAAAAAAAAAGAGCCGACCTCGTAGTATTTACAAAATGTCCGGAAACCCTGAAACCCATCGAGGAAAGAATACGGGTAAAATATTTCAATCCTTTTCCCTATCAAAGGGTGTATTTTACAAAGATCGTATATGGAGATCCTTTACCGGTTTTTTCCGGCAATAAAGACAGAAACTATGGGTTAAACAGGCAGACGGCGATATTGGCTGTAGCCGGCATTGCCAACCCGGAGCCTTTTGTGCGGTATTTGAAAAGAGTAACAGATCATGTGGAATTCTTGTCTTATCCGGATCATTATCGTTTTGGGAAAAAGGACCTGGAAAAAATCGGCAGAAAGTATGAAGAGATAAATGCAGAAAGAAAGATGATTCTGACTACTGAAAAAGATGCGATGAGGTTGAAAGCTTTTTGTACCTTTGACCCGCCTTTTCGGGAGATATGGTATTATATACCGATTGAAATTGCTGTGTTGCAGTCTTCTGAGAAGCAAGATTTTGAGAATCAAATATTGAAATATGCTGGAAGTCGTAAAAGAAACCACGGAGTTCATAAAAAACAAATTGCCCGGTGAGCCTGAAATAGGGGTCATTCTGGGAACCGGGCTGGGCGGACTTGTTGAAGAAATCAGGATAGAACAGGAACTCCTTTACAAGGATATCCCTAATTTCCCGGTCTCCACGGTAGAAGGTCATGACGGAAAGCTGATTTTCGGAACCCTGGGAGGGAAAAAAATTGTGGCTATGAAAGGCCGGTTCCATTATTATGAAGGATACTCCATGCAGCAGATTGTCTTCCCGGTGCGGGTATTAAAATTTCTGGGTATACGGTATCTTTTTCTTTCCAACGCCAGCGGGGGGGTTAACCCGGATTTTGAAGTAGGAGACTTAATGATCATTACCGATCACATCAACCTTCTTCCCAATCCTTTGATTGGCGAGCATATCCCGGAATTCGGTCTGCGATTTCTGGATATGGGCAAGACCTATTCTGATGAGCTGGTCCGGATGGCTGAAACCATTGCCGGAGAAAATCATTTTTCAGTTAAGAAAGGCATTTATACTGCTACAACAGGCCCTACCTATGAAACCCCGGCCGAATATAAATACTTCCGGACGATTGGCTCGGATGCCGTAGGGATGTCTACTGTACCGGAGACCATTGCTGCTCACCAGATGGGGGTTTCCTGTTTTGCCATTTCCATTATTACCGACCTGGGGGTTCCCGGCAGGATCAAAAAGATCACGCATGAGTCGGTACAGGAAGTAGCGGCACGGGCAGAAAAGAAAATGACCCTGATCATGAAAACCATGATCGAAAGGTTGTAATAAAGAAAGGGATGCATGGTTGACAAAGGTTTTCGCAGAGGACAGATCATTTCCATTTCATTTGCACACCTGCTCCACGATATCTATTCATCTTTTCTGGCTCCGATCCTTCCTTTGCTTATAGATAAGCTTTCTCTGTCCTATTCCCTGGCTGGATCCCTGTCGATTTATCAGCGTATTCCTGCGCTTTTTAATCCCATTATAGGGATTCTGGCAGAAAAGGTGAAAAGTCATTATTTTGTGATCGTTGCTCCGGCAGTAACCTCGGTTGCCATGAGTCTGCTGGGGATAGCCCCGGGTTATATCTTTTTAGCAGTGTTGTTATTAGTAGCCGGCGCCAGCTCGACTTTTTTCCATATACCGGCGCCGGTTATGATCCGGGGTTTTTCGGGAGATCGGGTAGGCAAAGGCATGAGCTGGTTTATGTTTGGAGGAGAACTGGCACGGACACTTGGTCCCCTTATGATTGTCGGTGCGGTGAACCTGATGGGATTGAACGGTACTTACAAGCTGATTCCCTTTGGATTGCTTGCGTCTATCGTACTATACGTAAAATTAAAGGATATCCCTGTAGAGAAAAAATATGAACGCAGAAAAGGGGAAACACCCTATGGGAAAGTGCTGAAACAGCATGCAGGTATGTTTATCAATCTGGCCGGGATCGCTTTTTTCCGGGGGGCTATGAAAGCCTCTTTGACTCTCTATCTGCCGGTGTATCTTACTCATCACGGAGAATCCCTTTGGATGGCGGGCATATCCCTTTCGGTGCTGCAGTTGTCCGGAGCCCTGGGAACTTATTACTCGGGTACGGTTTCCGATAAGATAGGCCGAAGAAATATGTTATTGTTTATAACGTTCATAGCCCCTTTGCTAATGCTGGTCTTTTTACAAACTTCCGGAATATTGGCTTTGGTTATGCTGGGCCTGATCGGTTTTTTCCTTATATCTTCCACCTCGGTGATGCTGGCTGTTGTACAGGAACTGGACTCGGAGAACTTACTTTTCCTGAATAGTATTTACATGACCATATCTTTTGTGGTAGGGTCACTGATGGTGTTGGTGGTGGGATTTATGGCTGATAAGGCCGGACTGGATTCTACTTATGTTTTTTCTGCTGTTTTTGCCTTGCCGGCTATCTGGTTTGCCTGGCGTATTCCTGAGAAATAAAAGTTTTTTTATTCCCGCTGTCCCGCCAGAACACAGGTTCTTTTGTAGCCATGTATTTCCCCTTTCAGATTAAAAACTTTTACATAAATCAGATAAATGCCTTTTCCGGGTTTCTTCTTTTCGTCATTCAGCCCGTCCCAGGTAATCTCGCCCTGTTTTCCCAAAAGGATATTATTGGCTAAGGTGCGTACCAGTCTTCCGTTGGCATTATAGATGATGACCGTTGCCACATATCCGGGTTCATCAAAATGATAATGTATGTGCAGGACATCATGATACCCGTCGTTATCGGGAGAGATAATATCCGGTTCTGTGGTGATAAGGTTCTTTCCTGGAGATTCGTCACTGTACTGTGAGTTTTGTACGCCCGGGGTGGCATATCCTGCATCTGATGAAGCAGAATGCCAATTGAGCGGATCCTGCGTGGGACTACTAAAGTGGATCCTCTCAAGAGATACTCCTTCAGTGGTTTGCAATAAGGCGAACTGCATATCATCGTTGTAATGAAACTCGTCCAGTACATGCAGGTTGGTATCCAGTAATACTATGTTTCCCCGGTCATCCGGGAGGGACGGCATCCTTTTGAGACCAATAAAGGTGACCGGATCGGAAGTGAAGTACTGATTTTTAACCGCTCCGGGAGACAGAGTGAATATCCGGTATTGTTTTGGGAAGCATAGCATGGGTTCTTCTCCGACAGGACAAATATCCATGAAAGTAAAATCAGAGTCATTACGCTGTGCCAGTAAAATACTATGAAGGTCAATTACCTTATCCGACCGGTTGAAAATCTCGACAAAATCTGCTCCTCCCGGGAAAGGGTTATACAATATTTCATTGATAATTAGATCCAGGCTGTCTGGATGAACTGTCCGGGCAAATCGAAAACAATGACTTGCGTTTACCGGATACCCGGAGCAGTCGGTCAGATATTCAGAAATGGATAGTTCATAGATTATCCCGGGTTTGAAAGGTTTCTTGAAAATTAACATGACGGTCAGATAATCCGGAGGATGAGTAATGGCCGAGATAGGATGTCCTTTTCCGTGGCTGGCCTCATAAAATGATGGTTCTGCAGCAGTGGCAGGATTGTAAGCTTCCGAGAAGCGGATTATCAGTGAGGTGTCATTGACCAGAAAAAGATTGATTATTTCCGCCGGCGTCTCATCGGGATTGTCTGCCAGCACCGAATTGCTTGTTCCGGGAGTGCCTCCTGGGTAATTGATTGCTGCTTTCCAGTTTTCGGAGCGGGGACAGGGATGGATGGGGTCGATTTGTTCCAGCGACCATCCGCCCTCAGCTTTATAGGAATCATGATACCATTCCGGAGTGTAGGTAATATGAGATAACAGATGACGGTGTGCATCCAGAAGGGTGAGGGACATCCCGCCGTTGGTCAGGGAGGGCATGGAAGGCACGGGTACAACAGGCCCGTAAACAGATAAAAAAGGAGCATTAGGGGTTGAACATAGAATCCTGTATGCGTGTGAAGGCATGTCGAATAGGGGAAGAATCTTTTCTTTGTTTCCGAAGATAAAAATACATTGATCCAGCCATATCCTGTGGTCCGTTGCATTGTACAATTCAATATATTCGGTTTCCGGCAGACCCAGAGGCGGAGACGGGTCGACCATAATTTCATTGATTTGAACTTCCTGGTACCGGGGCAGATGGAAACTTACGGCATGGACAGAGTCTCTCAGTAAATTTCCCTGAATATCCATAATGTGGCGAAGGGTTAATTGATAAATAGTATCTTCGAGAAAAGATTTTGCAAAATGGAGAATCGCCGAATCGGGGGACGGCTGTATAAAAGAATTCTCCGTGCCGATAGCGTGGTCTACAAGAAACATGGCGTGGGTCAGATCAACCGGTTCGGAAAAAGATAAGGACAGAGAAACGGAATCCGTAAAACGGTAATCGGAGAAAACGGGGGGAAGTGTATCCCTGATAAAGATACCATCAATGGAAATATCATCCAACCAGAGTTTCCGATCCTGGGAGGAAGAGTATTCATAGGAGATTCCGAAGTAACAGGCAGGGAGAGTATCCGGAGAAAAACCGGACCCTACAGAAACAAACGACGGGGAAGACAGGGAAGTATCAATGGCCGCTGACCAGTGTCCGGAAGCATCTCTCCGGATTTCGATTATAGCGGCAGCCAGGCCAACATTGGTTTGCCAGTTGAAAGAAGAAGAAATCACCGTTTCGATATTACCATCGTGGAGATGCCATAGTTTGAAAAGGTCATCCGATCCTGTAAAATTTACGCCGGCGATAAAAGCTTCAATATTCGTGCCGGGTTTCATATCACGAGCGTCTTTGTTGGCAGCCAGAAAAAAGGCCCAGTTGTTGGAGGAGGAGGGTAAATAAGCATGTCTGACGCAAAAACGCCAAACGGTGGCGCCGGAAGACAAGGAAAGTCCGCGTAAGGGAAAAGAAATCTGGTCTCTGCCGGATGCAGGGCGGTCGAAATCCTGTTTTAGAGAGTAGTTTCCGTTGATAGGATTTTCGGAAGAGACCTTCCAATGCCCCGGCTCACTTTCCGTCCATCCGGAAAACTGACCATCTTCAAAATCAATCCTGATTTGGGAGAAAGACAATAACGGAATAAAAATCAGTAATGAAAGAGCTGTTTTCATCCGTGGATACAGAAAAAGAGTTATTTTTATGCCGGTAAAATAAATCCTGAGTGAGACAGGTTCCGTTCTCTTCTGCAAGGTAAAAATTTTCTACGGAAAAGAAAAACCCTGACCAGAAGAAAAATTGAGGAGTGCGGAAAGAACAGGGAGGAACACATCCTTTCCATGTGGAGGAACGGTTTACTTTCGTTTTACAGACTATGGATATCGAAAAGGGCGAAGTACAGTGTAAGAAGCGTGAATTAAAAAAGACAAAACATGAAAGTTGCAGTAGTTGGCGCCACCGGTCTGGTGGGAAGAACCATGCTGAGAGTCCTTGAAGAAAGGAATTTTTCGGTTGATGAGTTGATCCCGGTGGCTTCGGAGCGTTCGGTTGGGAAAAAGGTGGTTTTCAAAAACAGGGAGGTATACGTTGTTTCCCTGCCTGACGGGCTGGCCATGAAACCTGACATTGCTCTCTTTTCGGCCGGAGGCTCTGTTTCCAAAGAAAAAGCTCCTCTTTTTGCCGCACAGGGGACCGTCGTTATCGATAATTCTTCTGCTTGGAGAATGGATCCGGATATTCCTTTGGTGGTGCCTGAAATAAACGGGAAGATTCTTACCCGTGAAGATAAGATCATAGCCAACCCGAATTGTTCAACCATCCAGATGGCGATGGTATTGGCTCCTCTGCACCAGGCTTACCGGATTAAAAGGGTCATTGTCTCTACTTATCAGTCAATAACAGGTACGGGAAAAGCAGCAGTAGATCAGCTTGAAAATGAGCGTAAAGGCGTTGATGGTCCGAAAGCCTATCCACATCCGATAGACATGAATTGTATTCCCCATTGTGATGTATTTCTGGAGAATGGATATACCAAAGAAGAGATGAAACTGGTAAACGAAACGCGAAAAATATTAGGAAATAACAAGCTGAGAATATCTGCTACGGCAGTGCGTGTTCCTGTGGTTGGAGGACATTCAGAATCTGTAAATATTGAGTTTAAAAACAGTTTTGAGATGGATGACGTGTATCATCATCTCCGGAACTTTCCGGGTGTTATTGTGCTGGATGATCCTTCCAAGAACGAATATCCTATGCCGGTGCTGGCCAAAGGGAAAGACGATGTGTTTGTGGGAAGGATACGGAAAGATATATCGAAAAAGAAAACTTTGAATGTGTGGATTGTGGCGGATAATCTTCGCAAAGGAGCTGCTACCAACGCTGTGCAGATTGCAGAATATTTGATGATTAACGGTTTAATATAGGAAATCATCGTAGGGATAACGTTGCCTGTGGATTTTTGTCGCTTCCCGGTAGATCAGGCCTCTGAGTTTTTCCAGATTCCATTTTTTTGTAGCTGAGATAAATACAACCGGGACCTCTGCCTGTGCCATCCAGGTAATTTCCAGATCCCGGAGGGTTAGGTTTTCTTTAATAGAGGAAGTGAGGTCATCCGCTTCCTTGGGAATGTGACGGTAAAGATCTGTTTTGTTAAAGACCAATATTTGAGGTTTGGTGGCTGCTCCCAATTCGTCAAGGGTCTGGTTTACCACACTGATCTGATCTTCAAATGCAGGATGGGAAATATCCACAACATGAAGCAGCAGGTCTGATTCACGTACTTCATCGAGCGTAGATTTGAAAGATTCTACCAGTTGATGAGGGAGTTTCCTGATAAACCCTACCGTATCGGAGAGCAGAAATTTCAGGTTTTGAATGACCACCTTTCTTACGGTGGTATCCAGGGTGGCAAAAAGTTTATTCTCTTCTTTAACATTCGATTTACTCAGTACGTTCATCAGGGTGGATTTTCCTACATTAGTGTATCCAATTAATGCCACCCGGACCAGCTTTCCGCGGTTTTTGCGTTGGATAATCATGCGCTGGTTTATACGGTTAAGTTCTTTTTTCAGGCGGGTAATACGTTCGCGAACAATACGCCGGTCGGTTTCAATCTCGCGTTCTCCCGGACCCCGAAGACCTATCCCTCCCCGCTGTCGTTCCAGGTGTGTCCACATCCCTGTCAGACGGGGTAGGAGATGCTGATATTGTGCCAGTTCCACCTGGGCCCGCGACTGGGCAGTCTTGGCACGTCGTGCAAAAATATCCAGGATCAGATCGGTACGATCCAGGATACGGCACCTCAGGAAATTATCAAGATTACGTATCTGTGCCGGACTAAGCTCTTCGTCAAAAATTACAAGATCTGCCTCTTCTTGTGCAATGTAAGCTTTGATTTCTTCCAGTTTCCCTTTTCCGATAAAAGTACGCGGATTAATTTTTTCAATTTTCTGAATATATCTCTTAACAGGAACACACCCGGCTGTTTCTGCCAGAAAAGCCAGTTCATCCAGATAATCTTCTACCTCCCGGAGAAGTTGTCCGGGAAAATGTACGGCGATAAGAACAGCTTTCTCAGGTATTTTTGCTACCGTTTTTTTCCCCATCAACAATCCTGCATTATCCGTTAATAGATATAACGTCTGTCGCGAAGCAGGATTTGCCGGATAGCCTCTTTCAGAGATTGGGTGCATTTTAAGATCATTTCCCCGTCAGTAGGGAAAGGTACTTTTTTATGTGACAGAAGGGCTTTATCTTCGGGCGAAAGGGCTTCAACATCACCTACGGCCCGTGCTGAAAAATATTCGAAATGACTATTGGCACCAATGGGGTCTTTCTTTAACAGTTTCAAAGGCCGCAGGGAATAAATCTCAACATTCCCATCTATCTGTACGTCTTTTTGCTGAATAGTCTTGATGAGGGTGCAGGTTAAGGTTTTGTATTTTTTCATTTTTATGTCATTTCCCAAAGAGTCTTTCATGACATTTCCGTTTTGGTCCAGCACATATTGCCATCCGTTTTCAACTTTTTTTCTGATCATGGTGTCTTTTTCTCTTTGCAGATCGGGAGATACCATGATGTGATTGAGATTGATGGCTATCTGATAATCATATTTCACACTATCATCGAGATCCCGGGTGTAATATTCAACCCAGTTGGTGTTGAGCTTCGTAGGATCAATAGCCAGCAAGTCATTGGTAAACTCCGGAGAGAGTTTCAACTGAGTATTATTCTGAATAACGATGAGAGCCCGACTCATTCCGTAATAACGGGAGAGGGAAATAAGCTGATCAATATTTTCAAAATCTCCCCAGTATCTTTTTACCTTAAGAAATTCTTCATAGGCTTTGCGATAAGAATTTTTATCGCCGTTTTTCAATAATTTCCGGGCGTGTGCGAAAAAATATTCGGCAGCCTTTTGTTTGGCTTCAATAATCTGAGCATCATAATCGACATAGTCAAAGTTAATGGTGCGATTATCCAGTTTCAGAGGCAGAACAGGACGTACCTTCGCCTGACGGTTTTTCAGGGCCAGATAATGCTCCAGGATAATATCCCAGTTTTCGGGTTTTCCTTCCATGCGTAAGAACTTGATCTGATCGAGGTCTTGTTCATTAGCCAGCCTGTAGGATTTTTGGAGGATTAGGGTTTCATTTTTATTTTGAGGATCTTTTTTAAGGTTCTTTACGGCTTTTTCAATGGCAGCATCGTAGTTTCCTTTTTGAAACTGCTTTTTGGATGTACTGCAGGAGGAAAGAATAATAAAGACAGATAAAATGAAACCAATGTATTTCATAGCAAATCAGTTAATGAAATAGTAACGATGTTTAATAATTTCTTGAAATTATGAAAAAAAACAGAAATAAACAAAAAACCCCGGAAAACCGGGGTTTGAATTTATTGAAGCACAAAAACGATCGGAATGGTATAAGCTACCCGGACAGCTTTTCCACGTTGTTTTCCGGGTTTCCACTTCGGAGAAGATTTTACAACCCGTATAGCTTCAGCATCCAACGCAGGGTCAACCCCACGGACAACTTTGACATTGTCAACTACACCATTGGGTTCAACAACAAACTGTACATAAACACGCCCGCTGATCCCGTTTTCGGCGGCGATTTCCGGATATTTTAACCTTTGGGCTACCCAGGCACGGAAAGCATCTACACCTTTTCCCTGGAAACTGGGCATGTCTTCAACAATAAAGAAAATCTCT
>Ga0136651_10000565_pt1 | contig 20517 bp, 17 predicted proteins | sample Mar14236cmmetaG_FD_94867 | JGI IMG/M metagenome (GOLD analysis project Ga0136651, IMG submission 94867) | Marine hydrothermal vent microbial communities from Guaymas Basin, Gulf of California to study Microbial Dark Matter (Phase II) - Marker... ... | reverse complement strand
GTGACCGCGTGCCTGGGGGCGGAGGGATACTCGGTGGCGGACGGGCGTAGGGGCGCGGTGACCGCGCCCCTACTGCTAGCCGACACGCCGGCCGACTTTGCCGCCACTGTGGTGGCGCTCCTGCGCGCGCCGGAGCGGCGGGCCGAACTGGGCCGGACCGCACGGGCTTTTGTCGAGCAACGGTACGACTGGCGGGTCATCGTGCCACGAGTAGAGATGGTGTACGCGCGCTAAGAGCCCATAAAAATTGGACGCCGCTTGGACGCCGCAACTCGTTGCGGGCAGACGCAACCAAGTTCGCGCTTCCAACGCAATGGACGCGAACGGAGCGACAGTTTATCTGTCGCCCCATAGTTCAAACTGCCAGGAAGCCCGCTCTAGCGGTGGGCGCGGTGCCTGATCGGTCAATTCTCCCAATCCGTGTTCTAGAGTGCTCTAGTCAGTCGTGCTTATGCGGCGGGCGCGGCGGCGCCGGACAACGGCGCGCACGATGAGGAACAGCACGACGAGAGGCACGGCGATCGCTGCGGCGGCTGGGATGACGAGGACGAGGATGACGATGGCCGTGTCCACCAGGAACTGTAGCACGTGGATGAGAGATTGGAACGCATCGCGCAGCGTGCCCTGCGGATGCCAGCCGCCGACCTGGATAGGCTGCGCCAGTTCATCGGGAGTGATGTCGAGGCTAACCGTCGCCATCGCCGCCGATTGCTCCAGGTACTGTATGCGCCCCTTGATCTGTTCGATTTCGCCCTCGATCTGCTGCAGTTGTTCGTAGACGGCCAGGGCAGCCTCGGTGTCCTCGGCCTCGTCCAGGAACTCTAGCAGCCGCTCCTCGGTGGCCTCCAGGTGGCGCAGGCGGGACTGGAGGTCCACGTACTCCTCCGTCACGTCATAGCCAGAAATGCTCTCGCTGCGCACCTCGGTTGCCAGGCCGCGGATGCGCTCCAGCGCCGCGTCGAGGCTTTCGGCGGGGATGCGGAGCGTGACGTGGGCCTGCAACCCCTCCTGGTACTGGTACAGGTTCGCCTCGACGACGTAACCCTCCAGTTCGTCCACCATCTCGTTGATCTCGTCAAGGGCCGCCTCGGTGTCTGGAACTGTCAGGCTGAGCGAGGCGTTGCGGATGATCAGGCGCTCAATGGCGGCGCCAGAAACGCCCGCGGAGGGTTGATCTGCGTAGCCTTCTTCCACCTCCGCTACCATTTCCTTTTCTACCATTTTGGTGACTTCGACTATCTCTGGCGCAGGCGTCGCCTGCCGGGCACAGCCTGCGACGACCAGCGCCAGAATAAAGGCGATGACACCGTATGCTATTTTCTTGCTCACTTTTGCTCTCCTTTCAAAATAGGGATCGTCACTCTCTAGACGCCGAGGTGCGCATCAGAGTTCCCTCGTCAGCGTCCTATTGCCAGCCGATCAATGAGACGGCGGGGCAGGCCGCGAGCGCGCATACGTTCCTGCGTGATCTCTACCGGGTAGGCGACGCGGTGAAATTCCCAGGTCATGTTCTCTGTGTCGAGCATGGCATAACTGGCTTGCGGGTTGCCGTCACGGGGCTGGCCCACGCTGCCCGGATTGAGGATCAAACGGCGCGGGTTGAGCGGCAGAGGGTCGGGGAAGGGAGGTATCAGTGTATTGCAGCGCCGCCGTTCCTCATCCAACTCGAAGACAATGGGGATGTGGGTATGCCCCACCAGGCAGGTGGGGGTGGGGAAATGCGCAAAATTGGCATAAGCCAGATTGGCGTCGAGAATGTACTCCCACACCGGTTCGCGGGGGCTGGCGTGAGCGAGGCAGAAATTGTCCCGCTGCACGTAGGTGGAGAGTCCGTTCAAGTACTCGCGCACGGCGGGCGCGAGTTCCGACTGCGTCCACGTGTTGGCGGTGCGGGCATCGGTGTTGAAGGCGTTGAGGTTCAGTCGCCCCAGCGCGGCCCAGTCGTGGTTGCCGGCCAGGCTGAGGTGGGGGAAATCCTGGAGGCGCGTCACGCACTCGTTGGGATTAGGGCCGTACCCCACCAGGTCGCCCAGACACCAGATTTCGTCAAAGGGGGGGGCATCAGTTAGCACGGTTTCCAGGGCGGCCAGATTGGCGTGAACGTCAGATATGATCAAGTAATGCACAGTATCATCGCTCCATGTGAGATAGAAACGTATCATCTCAATAATTTGGGGTAGGGGCAGGTCTTGCACCTGCCCGCCAGGGCGACCGCAAGGGTTCGCCCCTACATTTTGAGAAGATACATAGAAACATTATATACCCATTTTCTGCTTTGCGCTAGTACACATCAATCCAGACCTTTGAGGTCTAGTGCAGCCTTGGTACGACGAGATTTTACGGTGAACGTGGCTTGGTTGTACTTGAAATTTCTGCCAGAGACCTCGGAGGTCTTGCTTGACGAACTGTCGTGTCAGAGGTATAATTGTGACACCCTACTGACCGGTAGTCATTTAATGTATTCTTGTTGCATCTACGGCCAACCACTCCTTATTCAGGACATTCAGAGCCTTCTCTCCGGTCAACTATGTATTGCAGTTATCGCCCCCGACGGTGTGCTTGCCCTGGTGCAGCCATCCATCCCCGATGTGATAGTATCTGTTTTCCCCAAGTCATTTTGCTCCCTGAACGAAAATGAGTATAATCTATGCCAGTAGCGGTTAGCAGTTAGCCGTTAGTAAAATCGAATCTCACACATATATTTTCAAGGAGGTAACAAATGCCCGTCAAGCGAGTTGAACCAGTACCTAGCGATATCGAGATTGCGCAAGCAGCCGAACTCATTCCCATCGTCGAGGTCGCCAAGAGTGCCGGACTCTCCGAGGACGATATTGACCTGCATGGGAAGTGGAAGGCCAAGGTCCACCTGGACGTGCTAGAAAAGTTCAAGGACCGGCCCAATGGCAAGTACATTGACGTGACCGCCATCACTCCCACGCCGCTGGGCGAGGGTAAGACGGTGACGACCATCGGCGTCAGCCAGGGGTTGCACTATATCGGCAAAAAGGTCTTTACCTGCATCCGCCAGCCCTCGCAGGGGCCGACGTTTGGCATCAAGGGTGGGGCAGCCGGCGGCGGCTACGCCCAGATCGTGCCGATGGAGGACTTTAACTTGCACCTCACCGGCGACATTCACGCCGTTGGCGCGGCCCACAACCTGCTGGCCGCAGCGATTGCCAACCGCATGGCGAAGGAGGCGCGTTGGAGCACCAGTTTCCTGGCCAGGGCGCTCTGCCCGGACGACGAGTACACGCCCAGTATGCGTAAGCGGCTGGAAAAACTGGGCATCGAGTCGGAAAAGCCCTCCGACTTGAGCGACGAGGACAAGGAACGTATGTTCCGCTTGAATATTGACCCCGACGCCGTCCAGTGGCGGCGCGTGGTGGACGTATCGGACGCGGCGTTACGTAATATCATTGTCGGTATGGGCGGGCGCAACAACGGCGTGGTGCGCGAGACGGGGTACGACATCACCGTGGCCTCCGAGATCATGGCTGCGTTGGCTATGTGCAGCGACCTGGCCGATCTGCGCGAGCGCATGGGGCGTATCATCATCGGCACCAGCAAGCCAGGGGGGTTGCGTTCAAAGCGGCCGGTGGTACCGATCACGGCCGAGGACTTGAACGTGGCCGGCGCGATGACCGTCCTGCTCAAGGATGCCATCATGCCCAACATGATGCAGACGCTGGCCGGCAGCCCGGCCTTCGTCCACTGTGGCCCCTTTGCCAACATCGCCCAAGGCAACAGTTCCATCATCGCCGACAAGATCGCGCTCAAACTGGCCGACTATGTGGTCACCGAGTCCGGCTTTGGCGCCGACTGCGGGATGGAAAAGTTCATGAACCTCAAGTGCCGCTACAGCGGGCTGGTCCCCGACTGCGTGGTGATAGTCTGCACCGTGCGCGCGCTCAAGATGCACGGCGGGGGCCCCAAGGTTGTCGCCGGCAAGCCGCTGGACAAGGCTTATACCCACGAGGATCTGGAACTACTGGAGAAGGGTTTGCCCAACCTGCTGCAACACGTCGAGAACGCGATAAAGTTCGGCGTGCCGGTGGTGGTGGCGATCAACCGCTTCAAGTACGACACCGACGCAGAGATCGAACTGATCCGCAAGCGGGCCAAGAAGACAGGCGCCGAGGACGTAGTGATGCACAACGTCTGGGCCCAGGGTGGTGAGGGCGGCGCGGACCTGGCGCGGGCGGTCGTCGCGGCCTGCGAGAAGCCGAATAATTTCAAGTTCCTCTACTCGGACGACATGTCCATCAAGGAAAAGATCGAGACCCTCGTCCGCGAGATTTACCGCGCCGATGGAGTGGATTACACAGACGAGGCGGAGGCCAAGATCAAACTCTTCACAGGCATGGGGCTGGCGCACCTGCCGCTCTGCATGGCCAAGACCCACCTCTCGTTCACGCATGACCCGGCGATCAAGGGCACGCCGCGCGGGTGGCGGATGCCCATCACCGACGTGCGGGCCAGTGTGGGCGCGGGATTTATCTTCCCGCTGTGCGGCACGATGAAGACTATGCCCGGCCTGCCCACCCGCCCAGTATTCACGGATATTGATATTGACGTGGAGACGGGCAAGGTTTTGGGATTGTCGTAGAACACGGATTAGCAGGATTAACGGATAAATGGAGGCAAGGAAATGAGTAAAGTGGTACTTGAAGTACCAACCCTCTGGGCCGATCACCATGTCCTCAAAGTACGGGATGTGCTGGTGAACCTGGAGGGAGTAGATGGCGTGTACGCCAGTTCGGGTTGGAAGCAGGTGTTGGTGGACTATAACAACAAAAAGGTCAAAAAGGCAGCCATTGAGAAAGCGTTGACCGAAGCCGGCTACCCAGTGGGCGAGGGAGAGGTCCCAATGATCGCTCAAGCTGGTAAACAGCGCCGCGACCCACAATGGGCGGATATGAACCTGCGGATGACCGAGACCAACATGATTGATCTAGAAATGTCGGGCGAGTTCCGCAAGTATTAGGAGGAAAAGATATGGCTAAGAAAAAAAGAACACCGGAAGAATCCAGTGTCGATCCCGCCTCCGTATCCATGATAGAATTCGCCTGCCAGATGGACATCGGGACCTGTTTCTCACGGGCGAATGATCTCAAGCCCTGTCCCATTGGCTCCGATGGACTGTGCTGCAAGAACTGTTCGATGGGGCCTTGTCGCCTGGTTGGGAAGACGGAACGGGGAGTGTGCGGAGCGACGAGAGATGTCGTGGCGGCCCGCAACTTTGCTCGCATGGTGTGCGCTGGCTCGTCGGCCCACTCCGATCACGGACGGGGGCAAGCCTACACACTGCTAGAAGCAGTGGAGGGGCACGCGCCCGATTATGGCGTCGCCGACGTTTTCAAATTATACGAGATAGCCGGCTACCTGGACGTCGAGACTGAGGACGAGACGGGACAGAAGCGGCCCACGGAAGAGATAGCGCGCGATGTGGCTATTGCCGCGCTGGAAGAGTTCGGCAAGATTCACGGCACCGTCAAAAACCTAAAGCGCGCTCCGGCCAAGCGGCAGCAGATCTGGCACGAGCTGGGCATCGAGCCGCGCAGCATAGACCGGGAAGTGGTAGAGTTGATGCACCGCACGCACGTGGGCAACGATCAGGAAGCCGAACATATCCTGGACCAATGTCTACGTACCGCGTTGGGCGACGGCTGGGGCGGCTCGATGATCGGCACCGACTTTTCAGACATCCTCTTTGGCACGCCGGCCCCGGTGCTGACCCAGGCCAATCTGGGTGTGTTGAGCGAGGATAAAGTCAATATCGTCATCCACGGCCACGAGCCAACGCTTTCGGAGATGATCATCGCGGCAGCGCTGGACCCCGAGATGATCGAATATGCCAAGAGCAAGGGAGCCAGCGGCATCAATCTGGCTGGCATGTGCTGTACCGCTAACGAGGTGCTGATGCGGCGCGGAATCCCTCTGGCTGGCAACTTTTTGCAGCAAGAACTGGCGATCCTCACCGGCGCGGTCGAGGCGATGGTGGTGGACATCCAGTGCATCATGCAAGGACTGGCGCCCGTGGCGGACAAGTTTCACACTGAACTGATCACCACCTCGCCCAAAGTAAAGATCAAGGGCGCCACGCACATCGAGTTCGACGAGCGCCGGGCGCTAGAGATCGCCAAAGAGATCATCCGCCGGGCGATTGACCACTTCCCCGAGCGAGGCGAGACACGTATCCCTCAAGAGGGATACAACTCGATGGTCCCTGGTTTTTCCCACGAGTACGTTGACTATGCGCTGGGCGGCTTTTATCGCGGCTCACTGCGCCCGTTGAACGACGCCATCATGGCCGGGCGCATCCGGGGCGTGGTTGCCAACATTGGTTGCAACAACGCCCGCATCCCCCACGACAGCTTTCACAATTACGTGGTGGAAGAGTTCATCAAGAATGACATCCTGGTGGTCGAGACCGGCTGCGCGGCCATCGCCGCCGCCAAAGCGGGGCACATGACGCCCGAGATGGCGCTGGAAAAGGCCGGCCCTGGCCTGCGCGAGGTCTGTGAGACAGTCGGCATGCCGCCGGTGCTCCACATGGGTTCCTGCGTGGATAACTCTCGTATCCTGACCATTCTCTCGCAAATGGCGACCGAGGGCGGCCTGGGCGAGGACATCTCGGACATTCCGGCCGTCGGTATGGCCTCCGAGTGGATGAGCGAGAAGGCCATCTCCATCGCCACCTACTGCGTGGCCTCCGGGGCCTACGTCATCATGGGCGGGAACGACGGCCCGGTCTCTGGCAGTCCAGAGGTCGTGCGCCTCATCAGCGAGGGCTGGGAGGAAAAAGTCGGCGGCAAAATGGAGTTTATCGAAGAACGCGAGGAGATCGTCCGCCGCGCGATAGAGCACATTGACAAGAAACGGGCCGCGCTGGGCTTGCCAGAGTACGACGCCTCCAAGTGGGGCAAGAGCGGCGACTGGCGCATGCCAGACCTGCTCGAAATTCCGTTCGAAGAGCGAATCGAGGCAGTCTATGGGACCGCGGGAAAGTAGGGAGGTAAGAAAACATGTCTAAATATATCGCAACGCGCGCCATTCGCGGCGCCAACGGGATCGTGGCCGAGGCGGAGGCAATGCTCAAAAAAGCCATCGCCGAGAAGGGGGCTGAAACCCCCGTTGTTTTCCCCAACACGGCCTACTTTTTGCCAGTCACCTACGGTATGCTGAATCACAAAGTCGAGACGCTGGGTGATCTGGAATTCCCGCTGAATCATGCCAAAAAGCTCCTGCACCCGCTACCGGACGATAGCCTGTGGGTTCCGTACCTGGGCGAGACGCTCGACAGCGGTCAGGCGACCCTCCTGGCGACGGAAGCCATCGAGGGCATTCGCTTCGTCTACGGGGAGCAGCCGGAGCCCTATCCTGGGTTTGAGATGGCTGGCGGCACTGAATACCCCGATTTCTCAAGCGATGGTCACCTCAACGGCCCCATTGACGACATCCAGTTGCGCTCGTGGGGCATCCAGTTGGTGGACGGCCGTATGCCGGGCTTTGCCGCCATCATCGGCGCGGCCCGCACGAACGAGGCTGCGGTGAGTATCGTGCGCGAACTCCAGAAGCGCAATATCCTCATCTTCCTCTCCGGCAACGTCAACGGGCGCTCCATCATTGACCAGTTGCGAGAGGAAGGGGTGGATATGGGGTATGATACCTACATCATTCCCTTTGGCAGGGACTCTATCTCTGCCATCTACGCGGCCGGCTTCGCCACGCGATCGGCGCTGACCTTTGGGGGCATGAAAGGCGGCCAGTGGCGAGATATCCTGCTCTACAACAAGTTCCGCGTCTTTGCCTTTGCGCTGGTACTGGGCGAGTTGGACGACCTCAAGTACGCCGCCGGCGCAGGCGTGCTCTCCTACGGCTTCCCGGCCATCGCCGACACCATCGTGCCCGAAATCCTGCCCACCGGCGTGACGCGCTACGAGCACATCGTCTCGATGCCGTGGAACGAGATTGACGCCGAAACCGACGAGGAACGGGCGGCCAAACTGGTGCAGCGCTGCATCGAGGTGCGCGGCGTCAAGGTCAAGATCACCGAGGTGCCGGTTCCCGTCGCTTACGGCTCCGCCTTCGAGGGTGAGGTCGTGCGCCGGGCCGACATGCGGATCGAGTTCGGCGGCAAACACAGTCGCGCCTTCGAGTACCTGACGATGCGTCCGATGGACGAGGTGGAGGATGGCAAGATCGAGATTATCGGCCCCGACTTTGAGGACGTGGAAGTCGGCGGCGCGATGGATATGGGCATCCTGATCGAGGTGGCCGGCCGCAAGATGCAGGAGGATTTCGAGCCGGTGCTGGAGCGGCAGATACACTACTTTGTCAACGCAGCCTCAGGTCTCCAGCACATGGGTCAGCGTGACATCACGTGGATCCGCATCAGCAAGACGGCAGCGGATAAGGGGTTCAACCTGCATCACTTTGGCGACATCCTCTACGCCCGCCTCCACGCCGACTTTGGCGCCATCGTGGACAAGGTACAGGTCACGATCATCACTGACTCTGAACTGCACGCCAAGTGGCTGGAGAAGGCGCGGGAGGCTTACGAGTTCCGCAACCAGCGGTTGGCCGACCTGACCGACGAGGCGGTTGACACTTTCTACGACTGCACGCTGTGTCAGTCGTTTGCCCCCACGCACGTCTGCATCGTCAGCCCGCAGCGGTTGGGCCTGTGCGGAGCATACAACTGGCTGGACTGCAAGGCGTCTTATCAGATCAATCCCACCGGCCCCAACCAGCCGGTGCCCAAGGGAAAACTACTCGATCCGGTCAAGGGGTACTGGACCGGAACCGATAAAACCGCTGTCAAGAATTCGCAGGGCACTGTCCAGCGTGTCGCGATGTACTCCATTATGGAGAACCCGATGACGGCATGCGGTTGTTTCGAGTGTATCGTCATGTACATCCCCGAGGCGGAGGGCGTGATGGTCGTCAGCCGCGAGGATCCGAGCATGACTCCGGCGGGGATGACCTTCTCCACGCTGGCCGGTATGTGCGGCGGCGGTATCCAGACCCCCGGCGTGATGGGCGTGGGCAAGTTCTATATGACCAGCCCCAAGTTCCTCTCGGCCGATGGTGGCTTTAAGCGCGTCGTCTGGATGTCCAGTTTCCTCAAGGAGAGTATGGTCGAGGAGTTCAAGGCCGTCGCGGAGCGCGAGGGTATCCCCGATCTGATAGATCGTATCGCCGACGAGCGTCACGTCACTACAGTAGATGAACTGGTGGCGTGGCTCAAAGAGAAGAACCACCCGGTGCTCGAGATGGGCGTGATGCAGGCGGCATCGGGAGAGGTCGAGGCTGAGGTTAAGGCTGAGGTTAAGGTTGAGGCTGAGGTTGAGGCTGAGGCTGAGGTTAAGGCTGAGGTTGAGGCTGAGGCTAAGGTTGAGGCTGCACCCGCGCCGCCGCCTGCTCCTGCTCCCGTGGCCGTGCCTGAGGTTCCGGTGAGCGCCGACGTGCAACAGATCGCCCAGATCAGCGCCGGGATCGTCATTGACAGCTTCCGGCGTGCGCTGGAGGCTGCACTGCGTGAGTTGGGTGGTGTTGTGCCAGCGGTGCCCGTCCCGACGGCTCCACCTCCAGTGGCCGAGGCACCTGCACCCGCCGCGCCACCCAAAGTTATCAAAAAGGTCCGGCCGGTGGTGCCGCCCTGGACAGAGGAGAAGGAAAGCATCGAGTTCCTCAAGGAAAAGTGGCCGGGCAAGGTCCGCGAGGTCACGCTGGGCGCGACTGCGGCCGAAGGCGGCACGCGAACCAGCACGGTCACGGTTGGCGGCCAGACCACGATGCCTTTCCTCGACTTTGAGGGCGAGATGGGGCACAAGCCGGTGGTCGCTATCGAGATCCAGGATCGCAAGCCCGACAATTGGTCATCCTTGCTGATGGAAGCCTGGGGAGACGTAATGAACGATCCCGGCGAGTGGGCCACGGCAGCCGAGAAAGCCGGCGCCGACCTGATCCTGCTCCGACTCAGCCTGACGGACGCCGATGGCAATCCCAACACGCCTGAGAACGCCCGCGCAGCGGTGCGCAAGGTGCTCAAGGCCACCGGCCTGCCGCTCATCGTGCTTGGGCCGGGGCAGGTTGACGCCGACAACGAGTTGCTCGTCCCCGTGGCCGAAGAGGCGGTCGGGGAGCGGCTCGTGCTGGGCTTGTGCGAGGAGAAGAACTACCGTACCATCGTCGCGGCGGCGCTGGCCCACAATCACTTGGTGATCGCCAGCACCGCCATGGACGTCAACTTGGCCAAGCAACTCAATATCCTGATCAGCGATATGGGCTTGCCTCTGGACCGGATCTTGATGGATCCGACTTGCGCCGGCGTGGGCTACGGCATGGAGTACGGCTACTCGGTGATGGAGCGGCTGCGACTGGCGGCCCTGCAGGGCGACAGCATGACCCAGTTGCCGATGATTGTCATGGTGGGCTACGAAGCCTGGCGTCAGAAGGAGAGCAAGGTTGGCGAGGGCGTGCCCGAGGCCTGGGGCGATTGGGAGGAACGGGCGATCAACTGGGAGGCGGTGACCGCGTCCACCCTGGTCGAGTCGGCTGCTGACGTCGTCGTGTTGCGCCACCCCGAATCGGTGCGGCGCATTCACGCGATGATCGAGGAGTTGGGAAACTGGTAAATTGGGAAATTGGTAGATTGGGAAACTGGTAAATTGGGAAGCCCCCCACACCAGTCTACCAATCTACCAATGTATCATCAAGGAGAATTAGATATGGCACTTTCAGGTATTCAAATCTACAAAATGTTGCCTCAGACTAACTGCAAGGAATGTGGTTTTCCAACGTGTCTGGCCTTTGCGATGAAACTGGCGGCCAAGCAGGCCGATCTGGCCAAGTGTCCCTACGTGTCCGACGAGGCGCGGGAGAAACTGGCCGAATCGGCTGCGCCGCCGGTGCGGCTCGTGACCCTCTCAGCGGACGGTCGGGAGATCAAATCGGGGAACGAAATCGTGCTCTTCCGGCACGAAAAGACTTTCTTCAATCCAGCGGGGCTCTTTATCCGCCTGCGCGACGATCGGCCGTTGGGTGAGATCAAGGCCCAGGCTGAAGAAGCGGCGGACTATATGGTCGAATACGTCGGTATGGAGTTGACCATTGACGGCTTTGCGATCGAGGCGACCGGCGATGGTGACACGTTCGCCGCTGCTGTAAAGGGTGTGTTGGACACGGCTAAACTTCCGCTGATCCTCATCGCTACCGACGTGGCAGTGATGGCACAGGGGTTGGAGGCCGCCGAGGGAACGCGCCCGTTGATCTACGGGGCCACGGCAGACAATTGGGAAGCCTTTGCTGACCTGGCCAAGAAGCACGACGCGCCGATGGCGGTTCGCGCTGACTCGTTGAGCAGTCTGGCCGAACTGACTGAAAAGATCAAAGGTGCAGGGATCGAAGAGATTGTTCTCGACCCTGGCGTGCGTGACCTCAAGTCGTCGCTGGCGTTGAACACGCTGATCCGTCGTATGGCGCTGAAAAAGAACTTTCGTCCGTTGGGCTTCCCAATCATCACTTTCCCCGGCGAGTGCGCCGACGACGAGGGGCTAGTGTCCGTCGCGGCGACTCAGGCGATCGCCAAATACGGAGGCTTTGTCGTGCTGGATCGCTTCAGCCCGGCGACGCTCTACCCCCTGCTGGCCCTGCGCGCCAACATCTACACCGATCCGCAGCAGCCAATCCAGGTGCAGCCGGGTGTCTACGAGATCAACGATCCCCAGGCCGACTCGGCCCTGATGGTGACGACTAATTTCTCCATCACCTACTTTTCCGTGGCGAACGAGATTGACGGCAGCGGCAGTCCCGGCTGGCTGCTGGTGGCCGACGCCGAGGGCATGAGTGTGCTCACCGCCTGGGCCGCAGGCAAGTTCGACGCCGAGCGTATTGCCAAGGCCGTCAAGGTCAACAACATGGAGGAGAAGGTCAGCCATCACAAGTTGGTCATCCCCGGTCACGTGTCGGTGCTGCTAGGTGAACTGGAAGAAGAGTTGCCGGGTTGGGAAATCCTGGTCGGCCCGCGCGAGGCGGTGGACATACCTGCATATCTGAAGGTGTGGCAGCCATAGTTGGAAAACTGGTAGATTGGAAAACTGGTAGATTGTGGTACATTGGTAACGGAGACCAATCACCAATTTACCAATCTACCAGCCTACCAACACGCGATGATGGAAACATACAGGGTCCGGTTCCTACCATCTGACTGTGAAGTAGAGGTTCCCGCAGGGGCGTTGATTGGCGACGCTGCCCAGCAGGCCGGGATAGACATCCTGATGCCCTGCGGTGGTCAGGGGCGTTGCGGGCGTTGCGCGGTTATTGTCCAAGAGGGCAAGGTGCGGCGTCGTTCCACGCAGCGCCTTGCCCCAGCGGATGTGGAGGCCGGTTATGCGCTGGCCTGTCAGACGACCATCGAAGGTGATGTCGTCGTCCTCGTGCCACCGCAGGAAAAGATTGAGCGGCGCTTGAAGGAAGGCAAGCGAGCGGCAAAGGTCGAACTGCCCTTTCCCTACGACTTGCACGATCAGCCGCTGCGCAAGTATGCCATCACGCTCAAGCCGCCCTCCCTGCAGGATCAGACCGACGATTGGTCCCGCCTGCAGCGGGAACTGGTCCGCCGCTATCCCACTCTGGATGGAGTGCAAGCCTCCTTGCCGGTGCTGCGCAAGTTGGGCCGGGCGCTGCGAGAGGGGGACTGGACGGTCACAGTGGTGCTTGAACTGGACACCTTTGATCATCCCGATGGGCCGCCCCGCCTGATAGATGTCCTGCCTGGCGAACATCTGGAGAGCCTGTGGGCGGTGGCGATTGACATCGGCACGACCAGCAATCACGTCTGGCTGGTGGACCTGATCAGCGGCGAGGTGATGGCCCAGAAGGCCGATTACAACGGGCAGATCGCTCGAGGGGAGGACGTCATCTCCCGTATCATCTACGCCTCCAAAGGGGACGGCCTGGAGGAGTTGCAGGGATTGGTGATGGAGACGCTCAATCGGCTGCTAAAGAAGGCGGCGCGGGAGCGAAAGATCAGCACCGATGCGATCTATAAGGCGGTGGTGGCCGGCAACAGCACGATGATTCACCTCTTCGCCGGTGTCCCGCCGGAGTCTATCCGCTTGATGCCCTTCATCACCGCCGTCAACCAGTTCCCTTCCTTCCCGGCCCGAGAGATTGGCCTGGAGGTGAATCCCGATGCGACGGTGGACTGTCTGCCCGGCATTGCCTCCTACGTGGGGGCTGACATCACAGCGGGCGTGGTCAGTTCCGAGATGTGCCGCACGGGGGATTTGACGCTGTTCGTTGACATCGGGACCAACGGGGAGATCGTGCTGGGGGACTGCACCTGGCTCATTTCCTGCGCCTGCTCCGCCGGCCCGGCCTTCGAGGGAGCCGGGGTGGTACACGGGATGCGGGCCACCGCCGGGGCTATTGAGGAGGTGTGGGTCAATTCCCGGACCTACGAGGCCACCTATCGCGTCATTGGCGGAGGGAAGCCACGGGGTATCTGCGGCTCCGGCCTCATCTCTTTGCTGGCGGAGATGTTTATCGCTGGGGTGATGGATAAGAGCGGCAATATTCACCTGAATCTACCCACGGAGCGGGTGCGAAAGGGGGCGCATGGGCCGGAGTACGTGGTGGCCTGGGCTGAAGAGACCGCTACCGGTGACGACATCGTCATCACGGCGGTGGACATTGACAATCTGATGCGAGCCAAGGCGGCTATCTATGCCGGGTTCTCCGTCTTGGCCCGCAGTGTGGGATTGACCATAGCCGATGTGGGGCAGGTGCTCATCGGTGGGGCCTTTGGCCAGTACATCAACGTGGAGAAGGCGGTTCAGATTGGCCTACTGCCCGACAAATCTTTCGACGACTTTTATTTCCTGGGCAACACCTCGGTGCGGGGGGCGTATATGGCGCTCCTCTCACGGGAGATGCGCCAGCGGGTGACCGAGGTGGGGCAGATGATGACCTATCTGGAACTCTCGGCCGATAACACCTTCTTCGACGAGTTCAACGCGGCGCTGTTCCTACCGCATACGGACGAGAGCCAGTTCCCGTCGGTGGCGGCGTTGTTGAGGGAGCGGTAGGGTGATGGATTGATAAATGTGCCAATCTACCAATTGATGAGGTGTATCAATAGGGAGCAAGATCATGCCACAAGCCATAGTGAGATTGTCAATTCCCTTCGAATCGCTAGTAAAGTCGGTCAGAGGGCTGGGTTTGAAGGAGAAGCGCCTGCTTTGGGAATTGCTCAATGAGCAGATGTCCAGGGTGGAGGAGGATCTATGGGAGCAAGACGCGGTTGTTCGATCCGAAATTCGGGAAGCGCGTGCAGCCTATCGGGCAGGGGACTATGTGACGATTGATGAGTATATAGCCCAACGGCAAGGGAAAGCCTGATGGGTTACCAGGTCATTGTCCCCAAGCCTGTACAAAAGCAACTGGACAGTTTACCTGAAAGCACCCGTGACCGGATTATCAAGCGGGTTGTGGCATTGAAAAAAGCCCCGCGTCCACGTGGATGTGTCAAGTTGAAAGGCTATGAGAACGAGTACCGTATCCGAATTGGTCACTATCGGTTGAGGTATGAGATTCGCGATCAAGAATCTATTGTCTTATTGCTCCACTGCAAGCATCGCAAGGACGTGTACAGAGGTTGATACTGGGGAGAGATTGAATTGACGACAATTGCACTGGCCGGCAAAGGCGGCACCGGAAAGACTACCATCTCCGCGCTCATCATCCGCTACCTGACCGAGGAGCGCAATGGCTCCATCCTGGCGATTGACGCCGATCCCTCCAGCAACCTCAACATGGTGCTGGGGGTGGAGGTGGAGACGACGGTTGGGGACATCCGCGAGGGTATGCTCACCCTGGTGCAGTCCAGCGGCGCACTGGCCGGCTCTATGCCCGGCGGAATGAGCAAGCACGAGTACCTGGACTATCAGATCCAGATGGCGCTGGTCGAGGACGAACGGGTGGACCTGCTGGCGATGGGCCGGCCCGAGGGGCCTGGTTGCTACTGCGCCGCCAACCAGATGTTGCGGGTGATTATGGACCGGATCGAGAAGCAGTACAAATACGTGGTGATTGACAACGAGGCCGGGATGGAGCATCTCAGTCGCCGCACCACTCGTGACGTGGACGTGCTGCTACTGGTGACTGACCCCACGCAGCGAGGGCTCATCGCCGCGCAGCACATGCGTGAGATGGTGCCAGAACTGGACATTGGCGTGAGCTGTGTCTATCTGGTCATCAACCGCCTGCGGGGGGAGATGCCCGAACCTCTGGCCCAGGCCGTAGAGCGGACCGGACTAGAGTTGTTGGGAACCGTGCCGGAGGATGCGGCGATGGCCGAGTTCGAGTTCGCAGGCCGGCCGCTGGTGGAACTGCCGGCGGAGACGGCGGTCTATCGGGCCGTGCGGGAGATTGCCGAGAGGGCGATAAGATAAGGGACTGCGGTGTTTATGCCGCAATCGTGGTATAAATGCTACAATGGACTGGGTCGTGATTCTACCGATTTGCCAATTTACTAAAATCTACCAATTTACCATAAAATTAAGGAGGTAACCAGAATGTATATCATAGCCGAGAACATCCAAATCATTTCCCCTCGGGTCAAGAAGGCCATCGCCGAGCGGGACGCCAAGTTCTTCCAGGACTTGGCCGTGCGTATGGTGGACGCCGGGGCAGACGCGGTAGATCTCAACATCGGCCCGCAGAAGAAGCGCGGCCACGAGATCCTGCCCTGGCTGGCGGAGGTCGTGCAGGAAGTGGTGGATGTGCCTCTGTGCTTCGACACCACCAACCTGGCTGCTATCGAGGTTGCCTGCGAGGTGGCTACCAAAGCCCAGCCTATCATCAACTCGACCTCCGCCGAGGAGGAGCGGCTGGAGAAGGTGCCACTGGTGGCCAAAAAGTACGGAACCCGCCTCATCGCGCTTACAATGGGGAGGGGCATGATCCCGGTCAAAGCCGACGAGCGGGTCAACATCGCGTTGGAGAAATTGATCCCCCGTATGCTGGAGATTGATTTCCCCATTAACGACCTGATCATTGACCCGCTGGTGCTGACCGTCTCCGGTACTCAGGAGTACTGCCCTGAGTGCATTGAGGCAGTGCGCACACTCAAGTATGCCTGGGATCCGCCCCCGCTGACCAATGGGGGTGTCTCAAATGTCTCCAACGGGGTACCTGCCGAATTTCGTCCACTGCTCAATCGCGTCTACATGGTCATGCTGATGGGGGCCGGGATTGACATGGTGATCGCCAACCCGCTTGACAAAGACATGAAAGAGTTCATCCGTATTGTAGAGGAGCGGGACGAGAGCACCTCCGTCGGCCGGCTGCTGCTCAAACTGCACGACCGGGTGGAGGCAATGGAGGAGTTGCAACCCGATGACGTGGATATGTCCGACCCGCAGCAGGCGGACATCTGGAAGACGGTGCAGATATTGCTGAACAAGGTCATCTACACGGATTCGTACCTGCGGGTGTAGGATAGATTGGTAATCTGTCCCACGAAAAGGAGAGATATGACAGCACAACTGATTGACGGCAAGGCGATAGCGGCCCAGATTTACGAGGAGATTCAGGCCGAGGTAGTGATGTTGAAGGAAAAGTACGGCATCACACCCGGCCTGGCAACGGTGCTGGTGGGCGAGAATCCCGCCTCACAGTCCTACGTCCGGTCCAAGCAAAAGACGTGTACCAAGTGTGGCTTTTACTCCATCGGCGAGCACTTGCCCGAAGATGTATCGCAGGAGCAAGTCGAAGAGTTGGTGAAACGGCTGAACGCTGATCCCGAGATCCACGGCATCCTGGTCCAACTCCCGCTGCCCAAGCACCTGGACGAAGAAAAGATATTGGGCATGATCAACTTGGAGAAGGACGTGGATGGTTTCCATCCGCTCAATATCGGACGGCTTTCGATGAAGGGGCGCGAGCCGTGGTTTGTACCATGCACGCCCGCCGGGTGCATCGAATTGCTCGTGCGCTCTGGAGTCGAGATTGAGGGCCAGGAAGCCGTGATATTGGGCCGCAGCAACATCGTGGGGTTGCCGGTCTCAATGTTGCTGTTGCACCGCAATGCCACCATCACCATCTGCCATTCTCGCACAAAGGACCTGCCCGGCACCTGCCGTCGCGCCGACATCCTCATCGCCGCCGTAGGCCGCCCGGAGATGGTCAAGGCCGATTGGGTCAAGCCCGGCGCGGCGGTGATTGACGTGGGCATCAATCGGGTATGGGTCGAGCACCCGGCCGACAGGGAGTGGACTTGTGCTACCACGGGTGAGACCTTTATCGCCCACCGCGCGGATGAGTCGGAAAAGGGCGGTCGCCGTAAAATTGGCGTGTACTGCGCTACTCACGATGAGGCTTACCTGAAGGACCAAGTGCCGGCAGAGGCGCAGGACTGCGAGATGATATCTCTCTTTCGCAAATACAAGCTAGTGGGTGACGTGGACTTTGATTCGGTGAACGAGGTGGCCGGCTATCTAACGCCGGTGCCAGGCGGGGTCGGCCCGATGACCATCACAATGTTGATGTGGAACACCCTTGCCGGAGCCAAGCGCGCCGCCGGAATAGAAGTAGACAAGTAGGCAAGGATACAAGTAGACAGGGATACAAGTAACCAGGGGTGAAAGCCTGCCTACTTGTGTACATGTTTCCTTGTCTACTTTTTAAGCGGGAGGTGGTATGCGAATCCAAATCTCTATTGACAAAGTGCGCGGCCCTTTCGTGACCCGCGTGGAGGAGATCAGCGGGCAGAACCTGTTGGCGTGTAATCAGTGTGGCAAGTGTAGCGCCGGCTGTCCAGTCGTGGCGGCGATGGACATCCTGCCCAGCCAGGTCATCCGCATGGCGCAACTAGGGATGGAGGAGGTGTTGGAAAGCAACACGATCTGGATTTGCGCCTCCTGCCTGACTTGTGTCACGCGCTGCCCCAAGGGGGTGGATTTGCCCCGGCTGATGGAGGCGCTGCGCCAGACCTCGCTGCGCAAGGGAGTCACGGAACTGGATCTGAAAGCGCTCCCGCTGGAGTTGGTGCGAGAAGTGCCGCAATTGGCGATTGTCGGCGGGTACAGGAAGTATATGAGGTAGGTTGGTAATGGGTATTCCTTACTATCCGGGTTGCACACTTTCTACGAAAGCAAAGAACTATGACCGCTCTGGACGGGCGGTGGCAGCGGCGCTGGGGTTGGAATTGGAGGAACTTGCTGAGTGGCAGTGTTGTGGGGCGACGTTCCCGCTGGTGCTGGACGACTCGATGGCACTCATCGCCCCGACGCGGATTCTATATCAAGCGCAACAGGCCGGTGAGCGCGTGGCGACGCTGTGCGCTATCTGCTTCAACGTCCTCCGCCGCTCCCAGGCGTTATTGAAGCGGGACCCCGAGATGCTGGAACGCATCAACTGGTTCACCGAGCAAGAGTATCGCGGTGATATGCACGTAGTGCATTTCCTGGAAATCCTGCGGGATGATCTGGGTTGGGAAGCGCTGGCCGAACGGGTGGTGCGCCCGCTGACCGGATTGCGGGTGGCTCCCTACTACGGCTGTCTGCTCCTGCGTCCCTATGACGAGATCGGCCTGGACGACCCGGAGGATCCGAGCATCCTGCACGACCTGGTGCGGGCGCTGGGGGCAGAGCCGGTGGACTTTCCCTACAGCATCGAGTGCTGTGGCTCTTACCTGACGGTGAAAGATCCCCAGGTTTCTGAGACGCTATCGAAAGACATCGTGACCTCGGCGCGAGGGTGCGGGGCACAGGCCATCATCACCGCCTGCCCCCTCTGCCAGTTCAACCTGGACTACCCGCAGCGGGAGACGGAGGCCGGTCGCGCCGGCAACGAGATACCGGTGCTCTACTTTACCCAACTGATGGCCGTGGCGCTGGGGCTGCCGGAGGAGGATTGGGGGATGGAGGAGCACTACGTGGATCCGAGGTTGTTGTTCAATGAACAGTGAAAGAAACAATGAATGATCGAGCCCTGGTGATCGGTGCTGGAATTAGCGGGATGCAGGCCGCGTTGGACATTGCCGACAGCGGCTACGAGGTGATCCTGGTCGAGAAAGAGCCCTCCATCGGCGGGCACATGGCGCAACTGTCAGAAACCTTCCCGACGCTGGATTGTTCCCAATGCATCCTCACGCCGCGCACGGTCGAGGTTGGGCAGCATCCCAACATCCGCCTGCTGACGCTGAGTGAAGTGGTGGACGTGGAGGGAGAGGTTGGAAATTTCAGGGTGAAAATCCTGCGCCATCCCCGCTACGTCATCGAGGAAAAGTGCACCGCCTGTGACGATTGCGCCAAGGTCTGCCCGATGGTGGTGCCCAACAAGTTTGACCGGGGACTGGCCGCCCGTCGCGCGATCTACATTCCCCATCCCCAGGCGGTGCCGGCGGTCTATACACTCGACCCCGATGCCTGCATGGGACTCTTTCCCCTGGCGTGTGGGAAGTGCGCGGAAGCGTGCGAAGCGGATGCCATTGACTACGATATGAGGCCCGAGATCGTCGAGGTGGAGGTGGGGGCTATCATCGTCGCCACGGGCTACGAACTTTACCAGGACGAAGCGGTGCAGGCCTACACTTATATGGATCACCCCGACGTGATGGACGGGCTAGAGTTCGAACGGCTACTATCCGCCTCCGGGCCGACCGGCGGCAAAATCATCCGTCCCTCTGACCGCACTGTCCCCAAAGAGGTAGTCTTCATCCAGTGCGCCGGTTCGCGCAACCCGGAACACGGCGTGCCGTACTGCTCGAAAATCTGCTGTATGTACACCGCCAAGCACGCCATTCTCTACAGACACCGCATCCCCGACGGGCAGGTCTACGTGTTCTACATAGACATCCGGGCCGGTGGCAAGGGATACGAGGAATTCGTCACGCGGGCGATGGAGGAGGACCGCACAGTCTACATCCGTGGACGAGTCTCCAAAGTCTTCTCCCAAGACGGCAAGGTGATGGTGTGGGGAGTGGATACGCTGACCGGGAGTAAGGTAGAGATCGCCGCCGACATGGTAGTCGTGGTGGCGGCGATTGTTCCCTCCGAGGGGAGTCGCCGCGTGGCGGAGATGCTGGGCATCAGCGTGGACGAGTTTGGCTTCTACACCGCGAGCGACGCGGAGATGACGCCGGTAGAGGGCGGCGTGCCGGGGGTCTTCCTGGCCGGGGCGGACCTGGGGCCGCAGGACATCCCAGAGACGGTGGCGCAGGCCAGCGGCGCCGCGGCCAAAGTGCTGGCGATGTTTCAGGCGGCACAGGTTGAGATGCCGGAGCCGGAAGAGATTCCGTGAACACTCGCTTCACTTTTACCCCCGCCATCGTGCGGGATTTGCGGGCACGGCTGGTGCTGGGGCTCTTCACCCGCCAGGAAACCGTCACCACTGCTGAGATCGCTCGTGCACTGGGGCTCTCCCCGCGTACGGTGTCCGATCTGATACCTGGCTGGCCGGCGGTTGGCTGGAGGTGGCCGACCAGGCGCGCAAAACGCGCTGCTACCG
>Ga0136651_10000563_pt1 | contig 20519 bp, 19 predicted proteins | sample Mar14236cmmetaG_FD_94867 | JGI IMG/M metagenome (GOLD analysis project Ga0136651, IMG submission 94867) | Marine hydrothermal vent microbial communities from Guaymas Basin, Gulf of California to study Microbial Dark Matter (Phase II) - Marker... ... | reverse complement strand
TTCTTCATGTTTTTTTCCTCCGATTGAATTCAAATAATTCAAAATTCTAATTATCTCGAAGAGGGATAATTTACGATATCTTTTCAAATTTCTCATGGCATTCATCGGTATATATAGGAATTTGGCATCGTCTTGTATATAAATGTGTACATTCTCTTGATTCTCTAATTCCATGAGTCCTTTAACTCCATCACTGCCCAGACCACCAAGCAAAAATATATAAAAATCCAAATCTTCCATATTTTTCACGCTCAGGAACAATCTATCTATCGATGGAACAACGTATGACTCAGGATCCACAGCAGATATAACTTCTTTTGAAATAAAGACAACATCTTTCCCGCCCTTTGCCAAAAAAACAGCATTCTTTATTATCTCTCTTCCGTTGATTATTATAATTTCATGAGTTGAAGATCTTTTTAAAAGTTTTACAAAATTTTCAACTTGTGATGCCATATTATGTAACGCTATCACAATTGGAAAGTTAAGGGGACTTCTTATGGACATTAATATTTTAACTATAGTGTCTGGTCCACCGGCAGACGCTCCAATCAGTACCACTGGTTTCAACATTTTTCATCCTTTCAAAAACCTTTCAATAAGTGTGAGCAACCTCTCTAAATTTTCGCCTTTTATCATGTATGCATTTGCCCCGGATTCTAACCCTTTTCTTACATCTTCGGTAGATGATCTGGTGGTTAGTATTATTACAGGGATTTCTGGAAATTTTTTTTTGAGACGTTTAGTCGTTTCATAGCCATCGATCCCTGGCATTTCAATATCAACAATAGCCAAATCAAACCCAGATTTCTCAAGCGCCTCTATACCATTTTTCGCTTGCATAACCTTGTATCCACGAGATTCCAGAAAACTTTGTACAACGAGCCTGGTAATGTTTGAGTCATCTACAATCAATACAGTGGCTTTTCTCTCAGATGTTTTTTGCTTCTCAAAGGAGGATGTTGTATTTTTGATGAGTTCAAAATCTATCACTGGCACTGGGAATGGAAATATGTTTTTCACAAAGTATTTTGATATGTTACTACGTTGTTGAACAAACTGACCATCGAATATTCCCAAAATTTCATCTACTAATATCGCTCTCTTGTTTTTTAAAAACACTCCAAAGGTTCGAGACTTAAATTCACCAAGTGTTAATAATTCATACAGTTCGTCATTATATCTCAATGATTTCGATGTATTAAACTCAAACACATTGGGGTTATTTTGGACGAATAAGACTTCGGATAAATCAATCGCGAAGATATTTGTATCACTTCTCACAACTATCACTTTCTTAACTATGAACATGATTGGAAGCCGTATAATGAACTTCGTACCTTTTCCTCTTTCGGTTCGAATATTGATACTTCCTCCTCTGCTTTCGATAAAAGTTTTAGCTGCATAGAGTCCCATCCCTCTACCGGAAGAAAGATCCGAAGAATCCCTCGTAGAGAAGCCAGGTTGAAAAATCACTTCAAGTGGATCTATGGTATCGTATCCGGAAAACCTCATCTTTTCTTTTACCCTCTCCAAGTCTATTCCTGAACCATCATCTTCAACAATTATGGAGATATTCTCAGAATCAAGGTGAGTTGAGATTTTGATAATCCCTTCCTCAGATTTTCCAAGTTTTTTTCTCTCATTAGGTGGCTCTATACCATGTGCTATCGAATTTCTCACAATGTGGACCAGCGAATCTCTCAGAGCTTGAACATCTTTGATCGGTATCTTCAAATCCTGGCATTCAAGCACCAATCTCACTTTTTTGCCATTTAGCGTGGATTCCTGAAAAACGAGATTATCAAAACCATCGAACAGCCTATCGACCTGCACAAATTCCTTGGTTTGGATCAGTTCATTCAAGTATTTCTTTAAGTTTCTAAGCTCAATGGTGGCAAGGTTCACGTTACCAAGAATTATGTTATTCTCTACCTTTATCACACTCTCCAAGATTTCATGATATCCAAGTGATTCGAACTCAGAATTTGTCGATGAATCCCTTTCATCATCTAAATTGCTGATTTCTCCCTCCAAAAACTTCAAAATCTTCTCTATCTCCGATTCTGTGAGATCATCTTTTTTATCCTTGAAAACGGAGATGACCCTCATTATACGTGCCGTATCCTGCTGGGATATCTCTCGTTTGTTTTCATAAATATCTTTGAATATTTCCTCGATTTTATGAGCAACTCTTTGAAAACCACTGAATCCCACTAAGCTTGCAGAACCTTTTATGGTATGAAAAACCCTGTAGAGCTCTTTCAAATAGGATACATCTTTACTCTCGAAGTAATTTTTTAAGGAGTTTTCAGCTTCTTCTAATTTTTCTCTCAGTTCATCGAAGAAGACGGAACTGAAATCCATATCTTCCATGATTTTCACCTTAAAACTCTGTAGTTTTTCCCCTCAAAGCTTAAATACTCGAAACCATCTTCGGAATTTTTTATTCCTTGTCCCTTTACAACAATTGTGTTTGAGATTCGGAACGCTTCCCCTTTTTTCGTTATTAGAATCCATTTGCCATTTTCAACCAAAGTTTTTACATTGATGATACCTTTGTCTTTGCTACTTACAAAGCCGGAATACTCCTCGAAGTTTATCGGACACATTTTCTCCACTTCAATTATATCTTCCACATCCTCCAGCTTGACAGCGAGGTTTGTATTATCTAAGATGATGTATGTATCTCTAGTCTTTTGTTCTTTTTCAGGAGTTCTCTTTTGGGTGTGTAACAGTTTTAAAGGTGAAAGTTTGTATACATCTGACCTTTTCACAAGATTCCCAAGATCAACCACTAAAACCCTTTCTCCTTCAAAATAAAAGATACCCTTTAGTTTTCCTTCGTCGGATTTTATCAATTCATCAACGGTCATTTTAGTTATCAAACGTGTTACACCAATTGCAAATTTTTCATAAATTAGAAACACCTTCAATACAGGTATCTTGATATCTTTAAAAAAATTGAATACAGGATATAGCTTGTGATTGTAGATAGCACCACCCATAGAGTTTTTAACAAACTCAGGGATATCCTTTTCAAACTCATTGGATACACCTAAGAATCCACTCAAAGGGAATCCATAAAGAGTTGCTTTCATGGTTTCAGAATCTTCTACTTCACAAATCAAGAATTCCCCATGTTTTCACCTCATCAATAATTGTTCTAAATACCACAACTCATAGTCATCTGGATTCAAGAAAATAGCTTTTTTCAATGATTCTTTTGCCTTTTCGAAATTATTCAGTTTTAACTCAGCTATTGTCTTATACTTCCATACCAAGTACGATGTTCGATCTATTTCAAGTAATTCATCTATCATTTGCAAAGCTTCACAATACTTTTCACTCTCTATCAATTTCCTTATGATCTTCATGGAGAGCGGTTCTTTTTCTTTATCGTTTCCTATGTTTGAAGGCTTTATTGACACCTTTGAGAAGATAGATATCTTCTCCTTTTGATCATTAACATCAGGAATTTCGTTTAGTAAATACCTACTTCTCATCCAAAAAATGCTCTTGTTGAAAGTCATCGGTTCGAAGAATTTTTCCATCTGCGGATAATATTCACCTCTTCCAAGTATCAGTATCCCATTCTCACTTAGAGTAAATCTCAATTTTTTGAATACAGTTTCCAAAGCATCGAAACTAAAGTATATCAGGACTCTTCTCAACATTATTAAATCGAATTTCATGTTTTCATTAAATTCAAGTATATTTTCAACCTTGAAATTTACATTCTTCTTGTAAATATCTTTAACCTTCCACTTCTCATTGAAGCTTACAAAATATCTATTAAGTTCATATGTATTCAGCATACGAATGCTCCAATAATCGTAGATTCCTTGTTTGGCTTGTTCGATCCTTTTAGCAGATACGTCTATTCCCGTTGCACTATACCTTAGACCCAGTTCATTAGCCAAAAAACAAAAATTGTATACCTCCTCACCTCTTGAACAACCCAAACTCAAGAAATTCACTTTTTTATCTGTATATTTCAACAAATATTCCTTGAGATCGGCCCAAACTTGGCGATCCCTAAAAAAGTATGATTCACCTACCAAAAGACGCTTTAATATATCCTTTGGTGAATCATTCGTTATATTGTTTCGTACTTTTTCTATATCTAAACCATACCTCTTCAAAAAATCAATAACATCTTTTTGCATTACTTTTCGGCCCCATCCATGAACGCTCAGATATTCAAAAAATCTTTTGCACTCTCAAAACGTTTTTTAACCTCTTGAACAGTCTTGATGACCATACTTGGTTTAAGTTTCAACGAATTCCACGCATCTTCATTTATCAATTTTGAAGGATACCAATTCAAATCATTGAAAACTGCATTTGAAAACAGATCAGCTACATGCACTATATCAACCACATCGGAATAAACATCTTCCACACTCGATGGTGTATGATGATTGCCAACACTCAAAGTTATTATTTCAGGAAAATTCCACTTTCTACATATTATTTCCCCAGTTGTTTGATGAGATGGAATATCGAGATGTATCTCAACTTCATAAAAAGACAAACCGGTTTTCTCACAAACTTTTAAAACATACTTCAATATGTTTGGATTTATCAAAGCCCAGATGGCTTTACCTATATCATGAAGTAATCCACATATGAATAACTCTTCCTTATTTGGATAATTCAGCTCTTCCCCGATAACCTCTGAAAAAATGGCGACATTGATAGAATGTTCCCAAAGTTTTTTCATATCTATATCAATATCCCTGTTTTTGAACAGATTATCATAAACCATAATCCCTATTGCAAGATTTTTAACAGTTTTGAACCCAAGAATAGTAACTGCCTGGGATATTGAGGTCACTTTCCTGGGAAAACCGTAGTAAGCCGAATTGGAAAGTTTTAAAACTCTTGAGCTCAAAGATGGATCCAAGGAGATTACTTTTGCCAAATCAGCAGCGGATGATGCAGGATTGTTTGCTACATTTATTACCTTCTGATGTATAAAATTTAAAGTTGGGAGATCATCCAAACTCTCTATTCTTCTGGTGAGTTCCTCTCTATCTATTATGAATCACCTCTAACTGGAATAGTGAAAAAGAATTTTGAACCTTTTTGTGGTTCACTTTCTACCCATATCTTACCTCCATGTTTTTCTACTATGGTTTTACATATCGCCAATCCGAGCCCTGTGCCACTAACTTCGCTCGTTAAATAACTTTCCACTCTAAAGAAACGCTCAAATATCTTTTCTTTCAAGTCTTTTGGGATTCCTATACCATTATCCTCTACGATGACAAGGATCTCATTTTCACCTTTTTCTATCTTTAATTTCACAAATCTTTCGTTTTTAGTTTTATCGCTGTATTTTATCCCATTCTCTATGAGATTTATCAACACCTGTCTTATTCTGCGTTTATCGGCTTCAACGATCAATTTTTCATCAATTTCATCGAACAAAAGTTCCACATTTTTAGATGTTGCGAGTTCTTGAAGAGATTCGATCACATTATGGCACAATTCTAAAAGATCGAATTTTTCTTTGTTCAACTCAAACATTTTACTTTCCATCTTCGAAAAATCAGTAAGCTCGCTTACAAGATTATCAAGATGCTCAGTCTGATCCAATATAGTCTTCAGAAAATCTTTGAGAGTCTCCTTATCGATATCTTCCAATGAATCAATTATGGTCTCCGAATAGGCCTTTATGGCAGTCACTGGTGTCTTCAACTCATGTGAAATCGTGGCAACGAACTGATTCTTCATTTCATCTATCTTTCTCAATCTCTCTAATTCATGAGTACTCGTTATATCCCTCAGAATAACCATAACCTGATCTTGAAAATTGAAATATACTGGAAAAGTAGTTATAGAGTAAAACACTGATTCTCCGTCAACCAAATTCTCAAATTCCAAAATCTGCGATTCGGCAGTCTCCAAAGTTTTTCGTGCCAAATTTTTTACCGCATCGAGAACTTCTTGGGTTAATTTTTCAGAAGCTTTGAATCTTTTGTTCTCAAAAGTCGTTTTCAATTCCTTATCGTAAACGGCTATTTCGTAATCCATGGAATCGAGGATGGTTTGCATATATCTGTAAAGGTTTTCGAGGATTTCATTTTTCTCCTGAAGTTGTTCGTATAGCGAAACATTTTCCAACACTAAGGAAGTTTGAAATGTTAGAAAATTCAATATATCCATATCTTCCTGTTTGATAACATCCAAGGAAGATTCCAATTCGGCAACAAAAAGTCCAAGAATTTTTGGATTTTTGTTCAGTGGTATAAACAAGAAATCTCTTTCATCTATAGGTTGGATACTGGGAAGGCCTCTTTTAGCTATCCACAAAGCAAGATTGTTGAACTCCTTATCCTTGAAGAATTCAGCAGATGCGTTGATGGACTCAAATCTTCCGATTCCCTCATTGTATTTGAAAAAGACGGAATCCTTTATCTTTATAAAACTTCTCAGAGTTTTCAGTAAGGCATCATAAACGTCCAAAGATGCCTTCACGCTCATCATATTCTTAGTGAATGAAGATATAACAACAAGTAGTTTCTCAGAGTAACTTACTATCCTATCATTCATGAATAATAGCCTCTTATCCTCCTAAAAAGATCAGAATTTTGAAAATCAGCATACTCAGAACTGCTGCCGCTGGAACAGTTAAAAACCATGAAATGAGTATATTTTTCAAGATCTTCAAGTTCACCGCTTCGACACCACGTGCAAGCCCAACTCCTACAACAGCCCCTACAACGGTGTGAGTGGTTGAAACGGGTAATCCAAGAATGGACGCAGTTAAAACAATGGTCGCTGTGGAAAAATCTATTGAGAATCCTCGAGTATTGGTTAAAGCTGTTATTCCTTCACCAACTGTTTTCATAACCTTGCTTCCCCAAAGAGCAACTCCGACCGCTATCCCTAATCCTCCAATCATTAAAATACTTCTTGGAACCGTCACCTTGCCACCAAGTTCTAATCCCTTGTAAACAGCATATATAGCTGCAACAGGACCTATCGCATTTGCAACATCGTTGGCTCCATGTGCGAGCGCAACATAACAAGAAGTTATCACTTGCATTTTTTTGAAAATTTTTTCCACTTCATCATATTCATTACTCAAGACTCTTCTTCTCTTAAGTTTTATGTAAATAAAGAAACCTGAAACTACAAAAACCACTGTTGCAACTATGAGTCCAACAGTGGCAGAGCTTTTCAAAACTTTAATCACAAACGAAAAGGCGATTATCATGAAAGCTCCTCCTATGAACCACGGACCATATCTCTTTGCACTTTTAAAAGGTCTATCCGAATGCAATATAAATGCAGATATCGACTTGAACATCAAAAACGAAACGAATAATCCTGCTATAGGGGACAATATCCAGCTTAAGGTTATTATCACTATTTTAATCCAGTTTACAACACTCCAACCGGCTGCTGCTATTCCAAAACCAGCCATAGCACCTACTATTGAGTGGGTTGTGGAAACAGGCAATCCGAAGTAAGTGGCAATGAGTATCCATGTGGCAGTTGCAATTAGAGCACTGAAAGCTCCCAACATGAAAGCGTTTGGATCGTTTATTTTGGCAGGATCAACTATACCTTTTCTGATCGTTTCTGTGACTTGGGAACCGAATATAGCAGCACCCGTGAACTCAAGTATCGCAGCGATTACAACAGCTTGTCTTATGTTTATTGCACGTGCACCTACTGCTGTTGCCATCGAATTAGCAACATCATTGGCTCCAATGGATACCGCAACGATGAAACCCACGATTCCTCCCATCAATAGTATAGACATCTATTTCAACACCTACCTATTTCATTTTTTCAGTATGGACGGAATCATATCAACAACATTCTGAGAAACATCAGCTATCTCCGAAACCGTTAAAGCAAGATTTCTTAAAAACATTAAATCTATCGGATTGTAGTTCTCTTTATTGGAGTATATCCATCTTCCTATCTTCAGCGTTATTTCATCTACTTTATCTTCCAATCCCTCAACTTTTTCCATCTCAAACTTCTCTGCCTCTATCTCTCTTGTGGAAAAATCCGAGATGAATATCCTTTCCAACCGCCTCACACCATCTTCAAAAACATCAACAGCATTTTTCACCTCTTCCACCAGCTCCATGAGCATATTTTTCAACTCTTCTGGCATCTCAAAATTATTCAAATAAAGCAATTTTGAGGTATCTTCTATGAGATCTATTATTTTGTCCTGATTGTGGATGTATAAAACGATCGTTGACCTTTCAAATGGGGTTAAATGATAGTTATCCAAAGAACTTTTAAGTCTTTCCTTTATTTTATCTGCTTCTCTCTCCAAATTGGTTATTTCTTTTACAATTTCATCTATATTCTTGAATCCAAAATATGCTCTAAACAGTTCTGGAAACTTCATCATGGCTTTTTCAATGATCTGTGCATGTTTAATGATTGGTTCTATTACTTTCACATTCGGCAATAACTTTTTAAAAATCGCCATAGTATTTTTCCCTCCCTTTGGATTCTTACAAAATACGTCGTTATTGAAAAAAAGCAGATTTCCATTTTTCAATCATCGTATATAATATATCATAGATGTTGAATCATTAATTCAAAAGAAAGGGTGAAAATATGGACATAGCCACTGGAAGAAATTTTTTGCGTTCAAACTGGGAAAAACGTTCTGAAATCATTTCTGATCAGCAAAAGAATATTCCTCAGCCGCCACTTGAAAAATCTTTTGATGAAGGCTCAAAATTATACGACTTGATTTCACCCGATGAAATTGACCTTGGAAATGTTCCTTTGAAAAAGGTCATCGAGAAAAGAAAAAGCAGAAGAAAATTCAAGAATGTCCCATTGACTATAGAAGAACTTTCATTCTTGCTTTGGGCTATTCAGGGAGTTAAAGAGATTGTGAAAAATGGATATGCAACATTCAGAACTGTCCCATCCGCAGGTGCCAGACATCCCTTAGAAACGTATCTTGCTGTTTACAATGTCGAAGATTTACCAAAAGGACTATACAGATATCTTCCCTTAGAGCACAAATTACTGTTGATCGAGCAAGTGGAAAACCTAACGGAAAAAATAATAGACGCTTGTATGGGACAACGTTTCGCTGGTGAATGTGCTGTAACTTTTATATGGACAGCCATTCCATATAGAACTGAATGGAGATACTCGATACTGTCGCACAAGGTGATACTGTTGGATGCTGGCCATGTATGTCAAAACTTGTATCTTGCAAGTGAAGCCATAAATTGCGGGACTTGTGCTATCGCAGCGTACGATCAGCAGAAGATGGATGAGTTATTGGGTGTAGATGGTTACGATGAACTAACTATTTACGTCGCACCAGTTGGAAAAATATAAACTTATCTTTCGTTTCATTTAAATTATTTGTATGATGATAAAATACTAATGGATAATGTGTCCGAAAAATTGACAGAATCAATTCAATATCTATGACTTTGAATTAAAAATAGCTTCTCATTTAAAAGCAAGAAGAATATTTACGCCATCTTTTATTTAAAGGTAAGCGTTTTGCAACTAAGGTACGAAAGTGTGGCATATGATCTAAGCGGAGAGTAACAAGATAAAACAAAAACAGTAAGAAAAGGAGGGGATTGGATTGTCGAAACATCCTATACTTAAGGATGCAGATGGAAAAATGAAAAAGAGTGTTGCTAAAATTGAAGAAGAGTTGAAACACTTAAGAACTGGAAGGCCTTCACCGGCTGTTTTAGAGGAGATTAAGGTTGATTACTATGGTACCCCAACACCAATAAATCAACTTGCTACCATAACTGTTGGAAATGATAGATCCCTGTCGATTAAACCATGGGATAAAAGTACTTTGAAACTCATCGAGAGAGCTATAATGGCATCCGACCTTGGATTGAATCCAATAAACGATGGTAACTCTTTGAAACTCATTTTTCCAACACCAACCACAGAGCAAAGACAGAAATGGGTAAAGAAAGCCAAAGATATTGTCGAACAGGGTAAAATAGCTGTTAGAAATATAAGAAGAGATGCTCTAAAGAGCATAAAAAATTCGCAAAAGGAAGGAAGTATTCCTGAAGATGATGCCAGAAGATTGGAAGATGAGCTTCAAAAAATAACAGACGAACATATAAAAGAGCTCGACAAAGTTTTTGAAAACAAAGAGAAGGAGATAATGGAATTTTGAGTGTCGTAAGGGTTCCCAATCATATTGCGATAATAATGGATGGAAACGGCAGATGGGCACGCTCGAGAGGTTTGCCGCGGATTGAAGGACATAAGGTTGGAACCGAAGTGGCTGAAAAAACTATTAGGTGGGCGTATGAGTTGGGAGTAAAATATCTGACCTTATACACTTTTTCTACCGAGAATTGGAAAAGACCCAGAAAGGAAATAGATTTTCTATTTGATTTATTTGCTGATTTTGTTACCAGAAAGATGCCTGAAGTGAAAAAAGAAGGAGTGAGACTGAGGTTTATTGGCAGATTGAGTCAATTACCCGAAAAAGTTATAGAAGTTTGTAGAATGGCTGAACAAGAAACGAAAAATAACCAGAACATAAATGTACAAGTAGCACTCAATTATGGAGGGAGAGCAGAGTTGTGTGATGCTATTACAAACATTCTCGAAGACTTTGAAAGGGGAAAGATAAATTCTCCAATCACTGAAGAAATCGTGGAAAAATACTTGTATACACGTAATATTCCGGATCCTGATCTGATAATACGAACTGCAAATGAAAAACGGCTCAGTAATTTTTTGATATGGCAAGCTGCTTATTCAGAGTATTACTTTGTAGAAAAGTTCTGGCCCGATTTCTCCAAAGAGGATCTTAAGTTAGCTGTGGAAGAATATTCCCACAGGGTTAGAAAATTTGGTGCGGTGATAGAGGATGAACGAAACTAAGATTAGAGTAATTACGGCGATCATAGTTGCTCCTTTTGTTGTTCTTTGCTTTCTATCCTATTCTTCGTTCATTGGTTTAGTTGCCACTGTTACTTTATTGGCAAGCTATGAACTCTTAAAAATGTCGATAGGGGATTCTCACAAAACCGTCAAAAGATTGATGATAAATGGATTAATTACTCTGTCAAGTATAATGTTTGGATATTTTGTCGATGTGCCGCTTTATGTCCTTTTGATATACGCCGTTACGGCTATCTTAATAGGATTGATATCTATAACCGGTGATCCAAAAAATTTCTTAATATTTGCAACAAATGGTATTTTCACACTGTACTATGTTTCCTTTGGGTTGTCAATGTTTTTACCAATATACCGATTCTTTGGCGCATTACATGCTTTGCTGATACTATCTGGTGGATGGATTTTTGATACGTTTGCTTATTTCATAGGCTCAAAATTCGGAAAAACAAAAATAAGTAGAAGGATCAGCCCCAAGAAATCTTTGGAAGGTGTGTTTGGAGGATTGCTGGGAATATTTCTTTATGTTCTGCTTTACGATTTTCTGTCGAATCTCCTGTTCAAATTCGATATAATGAATATCTCTCAAATGATCGTTTTTAGTATAGGGTTCTCTTTCTTACACACAGTTGGAGATATATTCGAATCAGCGATAAAAAGAGGACATGGTTTTAAGGATTCAGGAGCGATATTACCCGGTCATGGTGGAATGCTTGATAGAATAGATGGGTTATTGTTTTCTGTTCCAGGATATCTTATTTTCTTAATCATATTCAAAGGTTTAGGAGGATGATGTATGAAATACATGACTGGCAAAGAAATCAGGGACTCTTTTTTAAAATTTTTCGAACGGAAAGGTCATACTATACTTCCGAGTGCTTCCTTGATACCTGAGGATCCACAATTGTTGTTCACAATTGCTGGTATGGTCCCTTTTAAGCCCATATTCTGGGGAAGGGTAGAACCCACATATACAAGGATAGCAACCGTTCAAAAATGCTTGAGAACCCTTGATATAGATGAAGTCGGTAAAACTCCGAGACATCATACTTTCTTTGAGATGTTAGGAAATTTCTCTTTTGGTGATTATTTCAAGCGAGAAGCCATTGAATATGCTTGGGAATATGTAACTGAGGTTCTGAAGATCCCTGAGGAGAAATTATGGGTTTCAGTTTACGAAAAGGATGAGGAAGCGTTCAGCATATGGAGAAAGATTATCGGTATTCCGGAAAGAAAGATAATAAAAATGGGGAAAGAAGATAATTTTTGGGGTCCTGCTGGACCAACAGGACCGTGTGGACCAGACACCGAGATATTTTTTGATACTGGAAGGACGGAGCTTTGTGATAAAGATCCAAGAGATTGTGATCCTTCCTGTAACTGTGGAAGATTCGTGGAAATATGGAATCTTGTTTTCACTGAGTTCTATCAAGATGAAAATGGTGAATTGCATCCATTACCAAGGAAAAACATAGACACCGGCGCCGGTCTTGAAAGATTGACTGCGGCAATTCAGGGTGTGTATTCAAATTTTGAAACTGATTTGTTCAAGCCAATAATTGAGCAGATAGAAAGGATCACTGGAAAAAAGTATGGGCAGAATGAAAAATACGATGTTTCCATAAGGGTTGTTGCTGATCATTCTCGCGCTATAACTGCATTGATCTCTGACGGTGTGTTCCCATCGAACGAAGGAAGAGGTTATGTCCTTAGAAGAATCATAAGAAGGGCATCAAGGCACGGTTGGCTTTTGGGGAAAAAAGAGCCATTCATATTCAAGGTGATTCATTCTGTTGTAGAGAAACTTGGTGACACCTACACGGAAATGAAAGAACAAGAGAGCTTAGTTGAAAAGATCACCAAAGCTGAGGAGGAGAGATTCCTTGAAAGGCTCGATCAAGGAATTAATATGCTCGATGAAATGATCAAAAGCAGCTCTAAAAAGATAAGTGGCAAAGATGTTTTTAAATTATATGACACATATGGTTTCCCACCTGAACTCACCATGGAAATTGCAAAGGAACATTCTCTCGATGTTGATATGGAAGGTTTCGAAATGGAAATGAAAAAGCAAAGAGAAAGGGCAAGATTTGCGAGAGGAGAACGTGAATTCGTAAAATTCGAGGAAATTTATAAGAAAATAGAAACTGAAATGAAAAGCGTTGAATTCACAGGTTATACCAAATTTGAAGATGAAGCAGAGATCAAATTCATCATAAAAAATGGTGAAAGCGTTCAATATGCTTCTGAAGGAGAGACAGTTGAGATAATAACCGAAAAAACACCATTCTACGCTGAAAAAGGTGGGCAAATATCGGATACAGGAGAGATGTACAGTTGCAATTTCAGAGGCAAAGTCGTTTACGTTTCAAATCCCTACGACGATATAATCGTCCATAAAGTTGAAATAATTGAAGGTACTGCGAAACCAGGGCAAACGGTTAAACTAACGGTTGACGAGAGCAAAAGAATCGCCACAATGCGTGCACATACTGCAACACATCTTCTACACAAAGCGTTAAAAGAAATTCTTGGAGAGCATGTGAACCAAGCAGGTTCATTAGTCGAAATTGACAGATTGAGATTCGATTTTACTCACTATGAAGCAATCGAAATAGAAGATCTCAAAAGGATAGAGGAAAGGGTCAATGAAAAAATCCTTGAATCTCTTCCGGTGGAGATAGAGTACAAATCCCTGAAAGAGGCACAACGAGAAGGGGCTATAGCGTTGTTCGAAGAAAAGTATGGAAATGTCGTTAGGGTAGTTAAAATCGACGATTATTCTAAAGAATTGTGCGGCGGAACGCATGTTTCAAATACATCGCAAATAGGTCTGTTCAAAATAGTTTCTGAAGAATCCATATCTGCTGGTGTCAGAAGGATCGAAGCGCTAACAGGATTCGAAGCTTACAATTTTACAAGGGAAATCGATGATTCATTGGATTCATTATCGAGCATTTTGGAAATCGAAAGGGAAAAAATCACAGATAGGGTAAAAAAACTCATAGTTGAGAACAAGAATTTGAAGAAATTAATTAAAGTATTACAAGAGGAAAATCTTACAAACAATTTGGATGGGATCATAGAAAAGGCGCGTTCAGTGGGTGACATCAAATTGGTTGAATTAGTCGTCGAAGAATTCGATAATTCGGTGTTGCGAAATACAATCGACAAAATAATCAGTAAGCTTAAAGATGGAGTAGTTCTGGCTTTCAACAAGAAGGATAAAAACGTTTCCTTGTTAATAAAAGTTTCAAAGAATTTGACAGACAGAGTAAAAGCCAACGAAATAGCAAGGATTCTTTCCAAAATACTTGGTGGTGGCGGCGGTGGAAGACCAGATTTTGCACAAGCGGGGGGAAAATATCCAGAAAGGATTCAAGATTCGATAAAATCTCTTGAGGAATATTTGAGGCAAATTGCTCAAGTGAAGAAGTGATTTAAGATGACTGTTGGTGTATTGAAAGTAACACTCAGATTGTTTGGAATTAAATCCTTGAAGGAGAAAAGAAGTGTGATAAAACATTTAATATCGCAGATCTCAAACAAATACAATGTATCGATCATAGAAAGTGATAACCAAGATTCGAAAGTCTGGGCTTCAATTGCAGTGGCATTGATAAGAAACTCCAAGGACCAGGTTGAACAAACCATGGATTCTTTGGTTGATCTCTTGGAAGAACGTATGGGGATGGAAATATCCTCAGAAGAGAGAGAGGTGTATTAGAATGTTCAGAATAAGATGTTTAGTGCTTTTATTATCAATCTTTGTTAGCATTGCGTTATCCGCGAGTATAGTGATATATCAACAAGGAATGGCTCTCGTTAACGATAGAATCGACACAACATCGCAGATATTCAAAATACCAGTTAGCAGCAAAATACTGCCAGATTCGTTCACCATTACACCGATCGATAAAATATCCAAGATGGAATTCCATAAGGGCGAAAAAATAAGTTTAGAGAAATACTATGAGAGCTACGTTGGAAGTAGAATAAAGTTCGTTCTTGAAGACGGAACCGTTAAGAACTTTCTTGTTCTATCAGTTGAACCTTTGATATTTAAAGATATAGAAACAAAAGAGGTGTATTTTAATCCGAACGGATACCCTATTTTTCCAAGTGAACTTTATATGGATTCGAAGAATTATTTCATTGTTAAAACATCTCAGCCTGTCAATTCTTTGAATTTCTCTTACTTAACAGATGGCATAGGTTGGAAAGCAAGATATTCCCTAATTTTGAAAACCAAGAATAAATTGGAAATCTCTGGATATTTCAATATTATAAATCAACTTGATATGGGATTCTCCACTTATAATGTATATTTACTCGCAGGTGAAATATACCGTCCTCAAAGTCCCGAAGGAGAAAAAAGATTCATGAAAACGCTTTCCTTCGCCCCCACTTCGATGGGGAATTTCGAACAACCTATGGGGCAGAAAACGGGATACAGAATTTATAGGGTGGATATCTCTAATATACCCAAAAAAAGTAACATTTCGATACCGATAATTCAGAGAGAGTTGAACTACCGCAAAAAGTTCTTTTCACGTAATCCGGGAGAAAATTATCTACCTGTTGACATGGCAATTTCAGTGGAGAACATACCAATTGATTTACCAGCAGGTGAGGTAAATATCTACGATTTGGTTGACAACATTCGAGTACTATCCGGAGCCTCAACTATAAGACAAATTTCCAAAGGTGATAAACTTGAAGTAGTCTATGGTAAAACCTCTGATGTACTTTGTAAAAAAGTCGTTAAATCCACAAGTAGAATTTCGAAGATTTCACGTAGAGATCTCAGGGAAATTTCCTTGAAAAATCTTTCGGATAAGACTGTCGCCGTCGAAATCTATGACTATATACCAAATATCACCGCGATAAATGTGAATAATCCCAACGTAGACTTCGTGCTTCAAAGTAAATCGGAGGTGAAATTTATTGCTGAAGTACCAGCAGGAGAAGAATTCTCATTTCAATACACCGTTGAATACGGTTATTGACGAGTTAAAGAAATTGATGAACAAATTGGTAACCAAAGAACGAAAAAAACATATTTTAGGAGTTGCAAATTTCTCAATCAAGATAGCTGAGAGACTTGGTTTGAGCCCAGAAAAGAGGCAGAAATTGCTCATTGTGGCTTTTGCTCATGATCTTTTTAGAGATGTTGATGTCAATAAGTTGATAAAGATGTCGAAAGCATTTGGAATATCTCCATCATTTATAGAATTGAAAAAACCCATTTTATTACACTCGAAAGTTGCTGCAGAATTTTTGAAGATACGCTTTAAGATCAATGATGAAGAGATACTTGAAGCCATTAAATATCATACCAGTGGGCATAAAGATATGGGATTGTTGGCCAAAATAATATTCGTAGCTGATTCGTTGGAGGAATCACGGGAATATCCTGGAATCGAAGAATTAAGAAAATTAATATTTGAAGACTTCACGAAAGGATTCTTCGAGATTCTGAAAAACAAGATAAGTTATGTAATCGCAAATAATCTTATCATGTTACCGGATTTGGTAGAATTATGGAATGAAACAATCTTGAAAGGAGTGGAAAAAGTTTGAGAGCACGGAGAACTCGAAAGAGTAGAAAATCCATGTTCGTATTGTTCATACTGCTAATAGTCGTTTTAATAATTGGAGGTGGTGGATGGTATCTATACACGAAAACCTATGGAAATAGTGTTATGAAGCTTTCTACCGTTGATTATCTTATTGCAACTAAAAACGGTGATACTGATGGTAAAATAGTCTTCATACGCTCCATGAAAGATAAAAAAATCGTCTATGTGGTTGAGCTTCCAGAATATCCATTTTATGGTGACAAAAATATAGGATTTGACTCGCGCGATTTGTCTTTTGGCTTGCAAATCATCAAGCAAATGTTCGATATAGATACACCAGATGACAGTTATTTCATGACTTTAAGCGCGGATGATATGAATTATATGGCCAGCGAGCTGGAAATCTCATTCAAGAAGAAAGATGTGGTTTCTTTATTGAAAAAACTTTCAAAACGAAAGTATGGTATATTCGACTTTTTGAAGATACAGAGAATCGCTCGTGAATTGAAATTAAACGGCAACATGAACTACGATTCTTTCTATAGGCTCCTAATCTCCTTGAGTAACAACGCCGTTATGTTCGATGAGATAAAAGGTTTAACTAAAACACCGATAACGATAAAGGTTGGCGATAGGCAATATAAGAGAATATATCTGTCACCTGAAGATGTAAAAAGAATTCAGGAGGTACTACATTGATATCAAAGGCCTTGAGTGCCATCGTTGGAATATTCACGATATTTATAGGATTAATAATGGTCCTTTTTTTTCCATACCCTGTTTTTCAAATCGTTAAGAGTCTTTTCAGTTCTTCACTTCCAGCAGATACAATGTATGTATTGATTTTAGGAAAAGACAATGCAAATGCCGCTGGAAGTGATAGGACTGATTTTATCGGAGTACTTGGTTTGGATGTTAACACAAAAAAGGTTTTTTTACTTTCTATACCCCGCGATTTACGAGTGGATTATATAGGAAAAAAATTTGAATTGAAAGTTGAGAAAATAAATGCGATTTATAAAACTTATGGACTCACAGATCTCGAAAATATCATCGGTGAATTGCTGGAAATCCCCATCCACAGATATGTCATAGTGGATTATAATGCCTTCAAAACCCTTGGGGATGAACTTGGACCGATCAAGATTCTCGTAAAAGAACCAATGCATTACGACGATTTCCAGCAAGATCTTCATATACACTTCGATCCAGGTATAGTGGAAATGGACGGTCAAAAGCTGCTTGAATATATAAGATTCAGGTATGACAAAATGGGAGATTTGGGAAGAATAGAGAGACAACACCAAGCTTTAAAGGCCATTGTGGAGAGCGCACGAAGTAAACTCAGCCTTTTCAAAACTGCCTCTATTTTTACCAAGTTGTTGAAAGAAGATTTAGAAACCAACCTGGATTTAGCCGAAGTCGTTGCTCTATACTTGAAATTCAAGAATCTTGAAAACATAAATCTGTTGACCCTTCCAAGTAAGCTGACTTTCAAGGGGGATCTCGTTGTTGATCAAGAAAAACTGAACAAGTTGAAGGTAAACATGAGAACATTCAATTTTGTAGCTGAATCGGGTAAACCAAGGATAGTTTTCATAAATAACAGCACAGATGGAAGATACAATTTTGAAAAAAAGGTTAATAGCTTAATCGGAGACGACAAAGATGTGAACTATGAGTACTTCTTTATCAAATTGAAGGAAAGCGAAAAATATTTCAAAAAAAACACAAATTACCTTTTGATACTCTCGGAAGATGTGAACAAACTCAAAAAAATTGAAAAAATAGCGGACAAACTCGATTTCAAAGTTGATAATAAATTTAAGCCGACTTTCTCAAAAGGTTTGGATGCTTTTTATTCTTTAATATATGAACTGTCAAAATCACGGATATATATCCAGGATGCCGACTTTTTGATTTTACTCGGTTCCACATGAGTTAAGAAAAGTTCTTTGCTTTAAAGGCAGCTTCTATCGATATATCGATAAAGTTATCAAGCCCCACCTCTTTTTCTATTCCAATAGGATCCAACAATACAACAGTTCCTTTTAAGGGAGTTTTAATCAACGTATATGGCTTAAGACCCAAAAGTCCTATTATCATCATATGGAATTTTTCTTTCGAAAGTTCTAATTCTTTCCCTTTTTTTGATATCTCCTTCACTGTTTTTTCTTTTAATTCTCTAAATTCATTTTTTATTCTTTGATGGAGCTTGTCCAAAAAAGGTCTACTGAGATCATTCAAAACGCTTTTCAACTTCTCATCATTAGTCAAGCCATGTGCCTTTTCATACAATGGAATAACCACAGGAAATTTCCTGGTTCGGTATTCTTTCCAAAAATCAAGCCACTCCGATTTATCATATTTCAGAATCTCAAAGAAATATTCACTTCTCTCTAATAAAATACTTCTCAGAGATACCACCTCTTTGCAATGAAAATTAACTTTCCGAATATCAAATTAAGACTCCTCTTTTTGCTCGATGGAGTTGGCACGGGTTTTTTCAAACTCAAGATCTTCGACAAAATAAACAACAGGACCATAAAACCCGTTGAAATTAGTTGCGTATTCAGTTGTGTAAGCACCAGCATTCAGTATATAAACTCTATCGTTTAAGGTTATATCTTCTGGTAACTCAACAGCTTCATACATTATATCAATACTGTCGCAAGTAGGACCGGCAAGTTTAAAAGTTTTCAGCTTGCTATTCTCTTTACCTTCAACAATCATCTGATATTTTATACCACCCATGGCTTCTGCCAATCCATGAAAAATTCCTACATCGAGATACACCCATTCACCATCTGTTTTTTTACTCCTCAAAATCACCGAAGAAACTATTACACCTATATTTCCAACCAAGGACCTTCCAGGTTCTATGATTATTTTCAAGTCTTTAACAAAATAAAAGTATTTTTCGATAGAATCTTTTATAACTTCAGATATCTCTTCCACAGTTGGAATTGGTTTATCGTACACAACGGGCATTCCACCGCCGAGATTCACCATTTTCAAATCAATATCGTAATCCAATTTTAATTCCCTAAATATCTTTGACGCTTCTTTCATAGCCTCTCGCCATTTGAATTTATTGTTGCATTGGCTTCCAACATGGAAACTTATTCCAAATGGGACTAATCCAAGAGTTTTAGCATAAATCGCCAGAGATTTTATATGTTCCGAATTGGTTCCAAATTTCTTTGAAAGGGGCCAATCGCTATCACTCGAATCGATCATCAATCTGAAATAAACCTTACTTCCTGGAGCATTACACGCAATTTTCTCCAACTCCATTTCACTATCAACAGCATAATAATCTATCCCCACCGAATAAGCAAATCTGATATCACTTTCCTTTTTTATTGTGTTACCAAAACTCATTCTATCAGGTGTTATTCCAAGTTTCAAAAGTTTTTCTATTTCACTAGCAGAAGCCACATCGAAGCTTGAACCTAATTCCTTTAAAGTATTTATTATCCTATGATGAGAATTAGCCTTAACAGCATAAAATATGTCTACAAATGGGAGGTTATCTTTGAGACGTTTGTAATTTCTTTTCAAAATTTCGAGGTCAAGTAAGATGAAAGGCGTTTCCAATCCTTTTGTGAGATCCATCATTTTTTTCAAGATTTCCATCGTACATTCCTCCCATCTCAATGATGATGTTGTAAACAAGCAAAGTATAAACCTATTTATTATACAATTTGGTTCTGATTTGTTTCCAAGATTCTTAAATAATTATTGCTAAAATATACTATCACGGCCCCTGTCTAATGTAACAAAAAATTGAAAAGGTAAAACAGTAAAAAAGGCTACACCTTGATAAAATTTGTTTGAGAACAAACCCAAAAACAGGTGTAGTCCTTGAGAAAAAACATATCTCTGAAAATAATAATACCACAAAAATTAGTATCCAAAACAACCAAACTGGTCTTTGAGAATACTAAAAGAATGTATCTTAGAAAATATCCAGATCATATCTTTTTCCATCTTCATCATCTTGATATATTTGCTGAATATACAATCAGTGAG
>Ga0136651_10000561_pt1 | contig 20556 bp, 17 predicted proteins | sample Mar14236cmmetaG_FD_94867 | JGI IMG/M metagenome (GOLD analysis project Ga0136651, IMG submission 94867) | Marine hydrothermal vent microbial communities from Guaymas Basin, Gulf of California to study Microbial Dark Matter (Phase II) - Marker... ... | reverse complement strand
CTGAAATTATTGTCGATAAAAGTTGATTTTCTCTGCTTTATAACAGGGAAACCGGTGAACCCGGCAAAATGTTCCGAATAACAAACGGATGTTTAATTTATGATGATTCAGGTTTTAATTGCCCGAAAGTCTGAAATACTATATTTGAATGAATTACAACAAATTAGAGGTGAGCGGGGGATTGGGGAATTTATTCTTTGGGGATTATCAGGAAATTAAGATTTTCCACTATATCGCCGCCCTCGACTGTCTTGACTTGAAAAGTAACATGGGGCGGATCCGATGTGTACCCGTACTGGGCCAACTGCTCCGGATCGGGAAAGGCTTTATACATACCCGGCACGACACCGAGATAAAAATATTCGCCGTTATTGAAGGTGGTGATTATCACTTCTTTGCCGGTTAATTCATTGATAACCTTAATCTTAATGCCGCCGACACCGACCGTGCCATCGGCCATATTGCGCCTGACAATACCGTTGATCTCACCGGCGGTAACTACCGGGACACTGATACTGGTCACCGTATTGGGATTGATCAGGACCCGGAAATTTTCGTGAGCGGGTTGAAGCATCGGGTTGTCGAGGCTGTACGGATCGATCTGCACAATATATTCATCGTATGGTCGCAGGCCGTCATAATAATAAAGTTTCTTACCTCCGGCGCGTTTTCCTCTGGCGCCCCCCACATTGGCTTTCAGTTCTGTCAGTAACTCTTCGCCTTCATCGAGGACACCGTTGTAATTTTCATCCAGAAACGGCCAGACCACCGCTGTCCCCAATCCCAAACCGTTGCGGCGATCAAATCGGAAAGTTCCGGTCTCCTGATCAAAGCGAATCGAGCCCTTCTGGGTCTGCGTGAAGATTATCCTATCGTCATTGATATTGGCGCGGGAAGTGAAGTTTGCAAAATTGTTGAATATGTTAAAACCGATCATGAACATATTCGATGCAGTCAGATTATTATGCTCGTAGCTGAATGAAAGCTGACCCAATTTGAACATTCTTTTTTGGATATAAACTCCGTACTTCGATATCTGGTTCATATTATGATCATAGTCAATCTTGAACTGCGGCCGGAACCAGCGCACAAATGAAGTCGCGGCGAAAAGCTGGCTGGTAAGCTGCTTGTCGGTGCGGTTGACAAAATCGGAGATTTTATAACTTCCGATATAACTGAGGTGTAATTTATACAGCGGTAATTTAAATCCGTAATTCATATTTCTTATTTCATACAATGGATACCGATCCTGGGTAAATCGGAAACGGAGACTTAAATAGCTTTTGCGGATCTTAAGCGGCGAGGACAGGGCGATCGAAATATTATCGATCTGTTCCATCTTGTTCCAGAAGCCGTTTTCGTAATATTTGGTGTAACCGGCATTGATATTAACAAGTGACGGCCGACTGTAATTTAAATTGCATTCAAGGGCGTTGTCGGGGGAGTAGGAACTGCTTAAGAGCAGGCTGCCGAACGGATGAACGGTGGCTTCGGCCGCGAAGGTCGGTTTTTCATCCTCGATCGGATTGATCGGGTAATCGGCATTCACACCGAGTGTCAGACCGCTTAGCAGACCATAATAGGCATTGGCCTGGGCATATTTTTGATTTTCGATCCGTCCTGACTGTACTCCTCCGGCCAGAGTGTATTCAAAACTGTTTTTTGGAATCAGGTTGTAAGGTGCCCGGACAAATTCCTCACGAGTTTGTATTTCACCGTTGGGTCCGTACATTTTCAAAAGGACTCGAGATGAACCATAGTTGATATCTGTCAGGAAGCTGTAGTCACCATTCTCGTCGGTGTGGGCGAAATCTTCGAGATTATTGTTGACATAAAGTTCGACCTCCCACCCCTGACCGGCATGCCCGGAGATTTCGACTGTCTGGAAATACTTGCGTTGCACCTGAGGTTTATTGGTCACGAGAATACCGTCAAGGCGGCGCAACAGCGCCCCGCCCGCGTTGATCTCACCCATCTCGAGTTGAGTCAGATAACTGTTGTTGTTGAAAACATAATGCCATTTATAGCGAACCTGATCACTTTGAAAACTGGTTCCGCTGTTTCCCGTCCCGCTGACCGTTACATCGCCTCCGAAAAGCATCCCGCCAAGACCAAGACCGAAATACTGTCCCTTTTTCTCGAGCGGGTTGAGCGTTATCGTCCAGTCGGCCACGCCTGCCTTCAAATGCTCCCGTTTGTAGGGTATATCCTGTATATCTTTGGCCGAGGCTTCGCGGGCCAGGAGCTTTTTATGCTCCGCATTGCGCTTTAATTTCTGATAAGCAGGGAAATCCTTGCTGAGTGCCAGATAGACGCTCAACTGCGAAAAATTAAAATGCATTTTCATATCGAAAATACTTTCGAAAAGCTCCAGCCTTAAAAATAATTCAGTGTCGGTCCGGTAATAATCATGAGGACCGAACTCACTGGATTTGCCGAAACATTTGGCCCGGCCTTTTTCGAGATCGATTTCGAATTTATTGTCGAGGCTTAAAAACTCTCCATAATATTTGCCGTTTTCCGGATCAGTGCGGATATTTATTTCCAGGAGACGGAAAATATCAACCATCGGAAGAAACAGGCTGCGGCCGTCATATTGCGCGAAGATGTCCCTGTTTATCAGGCGGGGGATCTCAAATTTGACAATAATCTCTTCAAATTCGGCCGTACTGCTGTTGGGGAACTGTGCCTGCAACCCCGTGGCAATCGATGACAGGATCATCAGCGTCGCAATTATCTTACTTATGGGTCGTTTTCCGCACATAACGGATACCGTTTTAATCAGCTACTGAATTTATTCAACCAGCGCCGTGAAGACGATGCTGTTGCCGACCACCATATCCTCGACAGGGACATCGGTCCGGCCCTCATTGCTGATTGATACTTCAACATTAAACGGCAATTTGTATTCGTTGCCGATTACCGGCAGCGTCATATTTCTGGTCAGGTCGCGGTAGACCGCCAGATCGATCTGCTCGCGGGAAATAACCTTCCCGTTGGCATCCACCAGACGGCACTGAAGGACACCGATATACGATACATTGCCGTGATTAACCATGTCGATCAGGACATTCACCGTGCTGTCCGTCATTGTCGCCCTGCTGTTGGCCACTTCCAGTTTGGAAATAAGATTACCGGTCCTGTATTTTAATGAGATGGCTGTCTGCATTATCATATTCAATTTGGTGGTAATCTTTTCGTTATCGGAAGCGGTTGGAATCGATGTTTCACCTTCTTGCGCTCTGATTACAACCCGCACCCAGTATTCGCCGTCCGCAAGATCCTTGGGCGGATGTGCCACGAAGCGAATGACCTGGCTGGCGTTGGGCTGAAGAACCATCTTTCTCGGAAAAGCCTTGATCCAGCCCAGGGCCGATTGCGGATCGGTAACACCGGAATCCTGAAGAAATATCTTCACATTACCCAGGCTGTCCGACTCCGGAATGCCGAACTGGAAATTGATACTGATTTCCTTTGGCTTGTCGCTTGGATTCTGTACCGTCAGCCGACCGGTTTTCTTGTGGTCCGATAAAACCAGGGAAGTCGGTGCAACCAGAACCCCCGCCTGAAGTTGTACGCGGAATAAAATGGATATAATCAGAATGAAAAATATTCCCCGCCATACCGATTCCGTGGTCGGGCGGGGATTATACTTTTTACTGTCCATAGCAACCCTCATCCTATGATTTGTTTGTTTTGTCGTTGAGGCCGGCTTTAAAACCGGCCATCAAAATGAAAAATCTTTATTTCACAAAAGTCAATTTTTTATTTCAATCAATTTCCGGTATAGGCAACCGTAAGGATAATATCCGCGGTATAAGCATCGGCACGCTGATCGACCGTCGGATATACCGTTCCGCCCATGAAAATCTGAAGGATATTGTCGGTGGCTCCTATGACCATATCGCTCAGATTATGGGGGTCCTGATCGACAACCGCACCGGCTCCATGCGCCGCCGGAGTCCCGGCCGCGGTGGTGTCGATGTCGGCATCGGTGTTGCTGAATGAAATAACCAGACGATCCTCATTGGTTGAATTCCAGAGATAGTCCGGGAGCTGGAAATACATCGAGATTTCCTTGCCGCCCGCACCGGTTATCTGAAACACGCCGGCATTGAGCACGACTGTTTTATCCGCCGTGGTCGGGACGCCCTGAAGGACATCGCCGAAGGCCAGGTCATGCGTCGCCGTAACGCCCAGTACCGCCAAAACTGTGGCGGTCGCCGAACCGGTCGCAATGTCCTGGGCCCGAACCGTTGTCATCCCGGAAAGAACGACCAGCAGCAGGGCGCTTATCAGGATCGTCATCATTGACTTGTTCAAATTTTTGCAGCTCATTTGGCTTCCCTCAAAACATTGTCATCCAATTAAAAATTTTTCCATCAACTTCCGGTATAAGCAACCGTCAGAATAATATCGGCGGTGTATGCGTCGGCCCGCTGATCCACTGTGGGGTAAACCGTGCCGCCCAGGAACAGTTGCAGAATATTATCCGCACCACCAAGCGGGGTGTCGGGAAGGTTGTGTGGATCCTGATCAACGACCGCACCGAGTCCATGCGCCGCCGGAGTACCGGCCGCGGTGGTGTCGATATCAGCATCGGTGCTGCTGAAAGAAATCACCAGACGATCCTCGTTGGTGGAGTTCCACAGATAATCGGGCAACTGAAGATAAAGAGAGACTTCCTTGCCGCCCTCACCTGTCACCTGAAATACGCCGGCATTCGCAATGACCGTCTTGTCAGCGGTTGTCGGAACACCCTGAAGGACATCGCCAAAGGCAAGATCGTGTGTCGCGGAAACTGCAAGAACCGCCAGAACTGTCGCTGTCGCCTGTCCGACCGCTACATCCTGCGCATTTGCCGCCGAAGGACCGGCGATAATCGCAAATACCGCTGCCAGAACCATAAGTCCTGAACATGTTTTCATCCGTGAATTAAAATGCATAGCCATCTCCTTTTTAAAGAACTAAGTCGATATTATTGTCAATACCCGTTACAGTCGTTTCATATAGGAATAATCGACACCAGTATTAATTACTTAATGGCTTTAAGGGAAAAAAATTGCAAAATGCGCTGATTTTGGAAAAATTATGGGATAATATCCATACTGCCCCATTCGCCCCGAATTGACACACTAACTAATTGAAAGATAATTGATTACGATTGTAGTTATACCCCGCCGGAGGCCTCATTACAGATATATATCCCTTAACTTAATATTATTCAATGGATTAGAGTAATTGATCAAAGAGGGGGCTTGTCGGTCAATTCCCGGTATACATCACAGTCAATACTATCGTTCCGCTGTAATTGCCCTGCCGCTGTTTAAGCCCCGGGACCACCATACCGCCGAGCCAGACGGTCAGACCCGATGATCCCAGGCGGTATGTTATCGTATGCCATGGGTCCTGATTGTCGTGGCCGGGATCGGTCTGGTCGGGTGAAGCGCTTGAATCCATGGCGCAGTCTGTTTCGCGAAAAACCAGCTGCATATTGTAGCCGCCGTCATTCATGTAAGTCGGCAATGTAAAATCGAGTGTGACCTCGGCGCCTGCGGTACCGCTGATCAAAAATTCCGCCGCTGCGCCGGGAGTATATTTCGATATCGTCTTGGGAATGCCGGGGAATACATCGCCGAATGTCAGATCATTATTGATGGTGATATTCTGGCCATGGACAGGCGGGGCATAAAGAAACACCAATGCAACAAAAAATAATATAATACCGCGCCGATACATAATAAATTCTCCCAGCCAAAAAACTAAACAACGGCGCAATTCAAGTCAATATTGAACTTAAAGGTCAGTCAGTTCAATCAGAGAGATTTATAATGGTGATAATGATGGTTTTGCGGTCGGATTTCGTCTCGATATTCATCTCCTCAAGATCCGCATTCATTTTTGATATTTCATAGACAACCCAGCTGTTTTCATGTTGTCCCGGACAGACGATATCACCTGTCAATAAGCCATCGACCTGTCCGCCGACATTATACCCGACCGGGTACTCGACACACGCAAAAACACCGATTGTCGCGCTATCGGCGGCCGCCGAATATTGCACAAGACTAATAATTATTAGAGCAAAAAATAACAGCGCCTTATACTTCGATCCAAACATAACAGTAACTGATGTAAAAATTGCAGTACATCACTAAGATACCGTTATTTCGGATTCTGTCAAGCGGTAAAATGGTCTCCCGCGGCGATTATTGCATACAAATGGAATTAAATGTGACGGAAAGCCCCGAAAGGCTTTCCGTCCTTGAGGAAAAGACCAAAGAAAAATTTATTTTTAATTGCCTGTATAGGCCACAGTCAGGGTAACCTCGGCGGCGTAACTCCCGCCGGTCTGGGTCAGATCGGGACGGACTGTCCCGCCGATCCATACATCCATCTGACCCGCCGGGCCAAGCACAAGCGTTTCCGGGCCGTTTGGATTGATAGTCGCCACCGGCACCGTCTGACCGCCGCCAGTGCCGTCATCGTACGACGCATCGGTATTTGTAAAATCGATACGCATGTATGCTACCGAGTCCTGATGTATCAGCGAATCGGGCAGAGTAAAGTCAAGGGTAATCTCGGCGCTGTTGTCGCCGTTGATATGCCAGGCTCCCGCAAAGCCGACATCGCCTTTATCGACCGTTTTATCGACTCCCGGCAAAACCGTGCCAAAAAGCAAATCGTGTTCACCGGTGATCACAATTCCCGCAATAACCGTCGCCGTCGCCTGAATGCTGGCGCTTTCCTGTGCCTGAACTTCCGAAGCCGGCACCATAATAAACCAGAATCCCAATAAAATGAGAATCAATTTTGTCGATTTCATATCGACCTCCCTTTTCAAAGTCCTTTTGGGGGCATATTTGCAAGACGGGTGCCGGTTTTGCTGAATTATGGTAAGTTATAACAGGGCAGCAGATTAGATATAATATTGCGGCGAGAAAAACACAATCAGGACAGTCCAGTATCGGAGCCGCCCCATATCGGTAGCTATTAATATGTTGTGTGGCAAGAGATTATATCCACAATATTTTTGGGCGGTAATTGTTCTTTGATTTTCCGAGAAAAATTATCGAGACTTATTTTTATAATCTGTTGACAGCCGAACACTTAATTTGTCCGGATTGCATAAAAAATAAGTTATGGGGCTAAAGAGATGTGGGGAATATCCGATACATAAACCGGAGGCGACTGTTCAAATTTTTAACAGTCGCGGATTAAAATAGGATTTAAAAGGGTTCACAGTATGGGCCGAAATCGACTGTCCGCGTTTATCTCGATTATCATAATCGTTGTCGTGATAACATCCTCTGTCTGTGCTCAGGAGTATGTCTGGTCGGTAAGTTACGGCGGCGAATTCAATGAGAGCGGGTACGAAGGATTGCAGACCTCCGACGGCGGTTATGCCGTTCTTGGAAGCAGCTATTCATTCGGGGCAGGGCAGTACGATATATATCTTCTTAAACTTGGAATCGCCGGCGACACGCTCTGGACAAAAACATACGGCGGCGAAGAATCAGATCAGGGATTCAGTATCGATCAGACCGGTGACAATGGACTTATTATAGCCGGAACCACCAAATCATTCGGAAACGGTGAATATGATGTTTACTTGATCCGCACCGATGCCGCGGGCGATACCCTGTGGTCGAAATGCTTCGGCGGCACCGGTGACGACCAGGCTCGATCGGTCAGGGTCACCTCCGATGATGGCTTCATTATTTGCGGTACAACCGATTCTTATGGTCATGGTTATTCCGACATTTACCTGATCAAGACCGATTCGCTCGGAGATACAGTCTGGACCCGCGCCTATGGCGGAAGCGGGGGGGAGTCGGGGTACGCCGTTCGCGAGACTTTCGATGGCGGCTTTATCGCGATCGGAGCGACCGGTTCATTCGGCGATGGGTACAGCTCGCTTTATGTGGTCAGAGTCGATGCCTATGGCGATTCCCTCTGGGCGAACACTTATGGCGGAACCGGCTCCGATCTCGGGTACGCCGTTGAGCCGACAACAGACGGTGGCTTTTTGCTGGCAGGCGGGACCGCGTCGTTCGGCTCCGGATATACCGATGGATACCTGGTGAAAATTGACAGCGATGGTAATGTCGTCTGGCAAAAAACATACGGCGGTATTATGGATGACCGCTTGTATTCGATGTGCACCGCGCTTGACGGGACCATTATGCTGACCGGGACGACTGAATCGTACGGGTCCGGAAAGCTCGATATTTTCCTTATAAAAGCCAACCCGGTCGGCGATACGATCTGGACGCAGACCTATGGCGGCAGTATGACCGATTATGGTCGGATGATTTTTCAGGAGACTGGAAATGATTTTATAATGATCGGCGAGAGCTATTCGTACTCATCGGGAGGTTCTGATGTTTACGTGATGAAAATCGAAGAAGCGATGACGCCTGTATATGAATATGATCCCGATTTACTTCCCGATGGTTACGAATTGGCACAAAACTATCCCAATCCGTTTAACCTTTCAACCAGTATAGAATATGTCATTCCGCGGTATTCGCCGGTGACAATAAGAATATATAATGTTCTCGGGCGTATCGTAAAAGAATGGATTTTCGACTATCAACCGGCCGGTGCTTATCTGGTCAGCTGGGACGGCACCGACAATAACGGCTGTGAAATCGCCTCGGGATTGTATTTCTATAAAATGACAGCCGGAGACCACACCGACAGCAAAAAGATGCTATTGATCAAATGACACTGGATCATCTCTTTAATATATAATTCGATACAATTAAAATAGAGGGTAGGTGGCAAGACAGGGGGCGGGCCGACCCGGCATCAGGGGCAATTCAATAATCGAGGGGCATATCTTTTCAATTTCCGATTCTTTTATAATCTCAGTTTTTAGAACCGGAGGTGACGAAAGAGTATCAGCCGCAACTGCTTTTACCTTATTGTCGGGAATGTTTTCCAGCGAACTCTCTGCCGGAAATAACAGGTATAACGCAATAAAACAGACCAATATTGCCGCAATTCTTCCCATTATAGCTCCCTTCTCCCGGGTAGAACGTCTGTCTTTGCACTTAAGATGGGGAAGCGTTCTACTTATTGCCAAAGCCTCTAAAAAGGTGCTTCCAAGGCAATCCGTTGAAATCAACGGACTTCCGGTTGTATGACATATTAAGTAACAAATCGTGTGCCGGGATAAATCGCAATCATCGGCAGAACTTTAATATCTTATGTGTCAATAGATTAACAATTGTAGTTATTTTGACACCGGATTCCATTCGTAGAAATTTCCGAATCGGCGCGCAGTAAAAAACAATTCTTGCGTAAAAAATAATGAAATAAAAAGGGACAGCCGTCGTAACTGTCCCTGTGATATTGGCGATATCATTTCACAAGAAGCATTTTCCTCGATTCCGAAAATTCCGCCGTTCGTATCTGATACAAATATATGCCTGATGCCGCCGCCCGGCCGGATTCATTTTTCCCGTCCCAGACAGCCGAATAATTGCCGGCCGTCAATGTCCGATCCACCAGGGTCTTTATTTTCTCTCCCAGAATGTTATAAATCGATAAAGTAACATGTGTGCGCTGCGGGATGGAGTATTCGATTGTCGTTGACGGATTGAATGGGTTCGGATGATTCGGGGAAAGGTAAAACAGCTCCGGAATCAAACGGTCCTCGCTTTCGGCCACATCAGTCGAATTACACTCTGAGGGCAGCGGCGCGGTATTGTTCATCTTGCGGCTGTATCTCCAGAACGGAACCGGTGAGGTGCAGGCATCGAATGTAACACCGGGGAAATTGACAAAGACCTGAAAACTGTCTGGTGTGGTAATAATCATGTCGATAAAACCGTCACTATCGATATCACCGATAGCCGGCGTGAAACGGTCGCTGGTGTACGGTTCCGGCGACACGATCAGCGGAAATCCATCCAGCAGCCGGGCCTGCGTATCCCAGGCATAAATCCTTTGCGGTTCGTAGGAATTAAAAATATCATTATCGGCACAGGCGACAATGTCGGGGCTGTCATCGCCGTTCATGTCGGCCAGCAGCAGCATGTTCAATACACTTGGCTCGGGGGTGATGGCAAATGATCCGTTGGGGCTTGACGGCAGAAATGATGAACCGTCGAGATTCCAGGCAAGAACATAACTGCTGGTAATATCAAAAAATGTCGTCAGGTACTCCGCCTCATTATCGTTGTCAATATCGGCGAATATCGGTTCGGTGGGGACGACATAATCATCGATGCCCATATCATGCGGCCAGCCCTCCATAAGGTTTAAACCATCCTCGAAGGCATATATCCAGTAACCGAAATCGTCATAATAACCGTGTATGATCAATTCATGACGGTCATCATTATCGATATCATACCCCGCCATACCGGTGCATTTAAAATTACTGCCGTTCATATCGATCAAAAGACTGTCAATAGTCAGGCCGCTGTTATAATCGATCTGCCTGATCAGGCCAAAACCACTATTTACCGCATACAACTCATCGATACCGTCACCATCAAGGTCAAGCGGTAATGATTCCGAAAAATAATCGAAACTGTTAATCAATTCACCGTTCGATTCAAACAGGAATGTCTCGGACAGACTTCCCGAATATATAAAGACATGGATCTCGTCGCGTCCGTCGCCGTCGATATCCTTGAGCATTAACTTGGGAAATTCATTTTCGGTCCGGTAAAAATTGCCGATCGGGGGGAATATCCCCAAATAACTTTCCGAATTACCCCCGCTCGAACGATAGCAGTACACTTTCGGCGGATCATAACCGACCGCGACAATATCATCGATACCGTCGTCATCGAGGTTCCCGATCGCTATCGGCATCATGTAATTGTTCCGAGGGAAAACCGGCATCCCGTCCGTCTTAACCGTTCCATCGGGATTGAAAGCCATTATACTCGACGAGGTCCCGACAAGAATTTCATTGATCCCGTCATTATCGAAATCACAGTAAGTCGGTATGATGGTGGGATACCCGTCAACTTCCGCCTTCCAGGCCCGATCGGTTGAAAATATCGACTGCACCGTGACAGAAACCGTATCCGCCGCCAGCAATGTATCGTACGAATATACCATCAGGCGGATATCATAATTGCCCTCATCGAGATCCTCTACAAACCACCCTCCGAGAATTCCGCGGAAAACAGGCACCGAAAATGTATCGATCAGCTCCCAGACAGCGCCGACTGTATCTGATTTGTATTCCATAACCGCATGACTGAAACCGGGCGCAAAAGCATCACCCTCGATTGTTGCGAAATTGGCGATAGTCTGTCCGCCGGTCGGCCCGGCTATAACCGCCTGTGTGTCATTGGCAATAAATAGTGATATTTGCGAGACATTGAACTCCCCTACATCGAGCCGAAGCGAATAGCGGCCCGATAACCCTGACGTATTCCATGTCGCCAGGATATTTTCGGTCACCGAATCGGCAGAACTGAATATCTCCGTCCATTGCTCCGGAATTTCTCCCGGCCCGTACGATAAAGTATAACCTGCAAATTCATCCCCGTCGGCGATTCCGGTTATATCAAATTCGCCCGAAATGATCTCGTTAATTCCCGGAGACATTATCTTTGCCCTGATTCGAGGTATTAATTGAAGTGCCTGTGCAAGACTGACCCGCCCGTAACCGCTGTACTGATCGTAACCGGGAAGATTCCATCCCACCCCGAACGGATCGATAATATCATCGGCCGATTCGATCAAAATCTGCTTTATCCTGTCCGGATCGAGACCGGGCGATACCGAACGCATCACGGCCGCCGCGCCGGCCACATGCGGGCATGACATACTTGTTCCGCTGGCCATGTAATAAAATGAATCGACAATATGCACCTGCGGTTCATAAGGGTAACTGCCTGCATACATATCCATCTTATCCGCCCGAAGTGACAGAATCGACTGACCGGGTGCGACCAGGTCGATATGATCGCCATAAGTGGAGAAAGTGCTTACCTGATCGGAATCGTTTGATGAACCGACCGTGATAGTCGTTTCATATCCGGCCGGGTAGACCAGATTGTATGTTCCATCATTACCTGATGACGCACACAGGACCAATCCTTTGTTGTGAGCATACTCGATGGCATCCTCGATCAAATCGCTTCGGTAATTAAACCCAAAACTCATATTGACCACATCGGCGCCGTTATCGGCGGCATAGATAATAGCGGCCGCGATTCGTGAAGTCAATGGGAGCGGATCGAATTTCAGCCCCATTATCCGGCAATTGTCGGCGATACCGGCTATCCCGATATTATTATTGGTCACACCTGCGATAATACCCGAGCAATGTGTCCCGTGACCATAACTGTCGGTCGGATCATTGTCGCCCGGGTCGAGCGGGTCCAGAGTTGCCGCATAATCCCAGCCATTGACATCATCGATATAGCCGTTGTGGTCGTCATCGATACCATTATCGGGGATTTCTCCCGGGTTGATCCATATATTGGCGGCCAGGTCCGGGTGATCCATATCAACACCGGTGTCGATAATCGCCGCCACCACCGTAACCGTTCGATCGGGAGGATTCTGATATACCTCTCCGACATCTATATCGGCATCATCGATACCATTGAGCATGACCAGTTCATCATTGTAGTTGCCGTAATTGCGAAGAACATGATAATGCAACTGGCCGCTGTTGCTCAGACTCCACTGGTATTGGTACAATGAATCATCGGGTAACTCATGAAATTCGACGATTTGATTTATCTCGGCATACTCCACCTCGGGAAGCTGCGCATAGGCATCTCTTAGAGCCTCGATATCGGTACCCTCGGCGGTCTCGAGAAGATAAACCGATCCGAAATTATTCGCCTTGGTGTTATTTGATTTTTTAAGTAAAAGCGGGGATACCTTTTTGACATTATAATTCGAATTCAAGTCCGCGGCCGATTTCAGGCCGATAGTTGTTTTACCGGCCTTTCCGGTTATCACCTGCGGCGCCCGATCATCTTTGAATTTGACAATCAAGCTGGTCGGCTTATATGATTCGCGTTTGGGTTTACCGCCCTGATATATCGCGAAGGCGGTTGTCTGTGTCAAAAAAGTGATCGATATTAGGGCAAACAAAAATCTTATTTTCGGCATTATAAAACTCCCTGTGGCGATGCCGGTAAAAGCACTAAGTGAGGCATATTTATATAAATTTACGAAGAAATATAAGTTTTGCAAGTAACTTATATATTTTTGATCGCTTTTAATATATTTTGATTCTCAGTTAAAAACGCCAGGCCACTCCGGCCGTTAAATCAACTCCCGTGAATTCGATTTCTACATCGCCCGATTCGTCTGTGAACCCGCTACCATCGGCATAACGGGCGCGCAGCCTTGACTCGAAATAAAAACGATTGTGGAACATCGCCTTGAATCCGGCATAAACATGCAATCCGTAACCTTTTTCTTCGCGCTCCGAGCAAGCGTCTATATCGTATCCGGAATCTCCAAGTTCATTCAACTGAGCTTTGACCTTCGAAAAATAATATGAAACCCCGCCGCCCATATATGGAAGAACCACCCGATCATTACCACGGGGATAATACTCGTATGACAACCCGATCGGCATCGAACGGTAATGCCATTCAATGACCATACCAAATGTGTCGCCGTTATTGGCAATGGGAACAAAAATTGAATTTGCCGTCGCAAAGGTTTTGATACTTTCGATATTCAATGTCAGGGCATGCTTGAAACTCAAAAACAGCGTCAGGCGGGCATCCAGGTACGTTCCGTAATCATCGACATGAAAATAAGACTGCCCGGTTCCCTCGGCAAAATCACGCCAATCGCTCATCGGCAGATAACCTGTCCCGGCATTAATGGAAATAAAATTCTGGCTGAGCGGCTTCTGTGCCATGGCGCCCGATGACATAATCAGGATCAGGAGAATGCCGCCGATAAAAACCAGCATCAAATTACTTTTAGTAAATGTCATTTCAATTCCCTCCCTCTGTGTTTAATGAATCGTCGATTCCCGGTTGGGGAATGGCACAGGTAAAATCGGAATCGACCGGATAAGCATAATTGCTGTCGACGCGTATATGAAGATAAAAATCACCAAATGACTTATTAAACCTGATACCGCTGGCGATGACATTCCTGTTATGCGATAACAGATGACTCACATATTTGGCCGAGGGCGGCGGAGTTGCCTTGAGATAAAGCGGCACCCGGCGATGCAGATAATAATATCCGCCGCCGTAAAACCATTCGCCGGCGTTGTCGAAAACCGCTACAATGCCGTCCAGATCATGTAAGTACCGATATGCCTGAAGCCTTCCGCTTTTATGAAAGATGCTTTTGTCGTAAGCGGTGTACACTTTGTTGTGATATATCTTATCCTGGTACGGAAGGATCGCCATCGAGCCGGCGAATGAAACAGCAATAAATATTAGTACAAATAACATGCTAAACGAACGATGGTGTTTGAATTTATTTATAATCCTGTCGGCGATTAATCCGGCGGAGACCATTAATACGGGAATAATGACAAAGATGTTGCGGTAATCCAGCTCATGTTTTTTGGCCGGAATTAGAATATGGGAGATTAACGCGACAATTATGACAATTATAAGAAGCCGGTTGTTTTTCCAGAATACAATTCCGCCCGCGATTATCAGCCAGTATGTAAACAGCGAGGCATAGGCCAGAAACATGATATATTCGAAACTGAATGACGACCCAAATGATCCGGCCATAAAGAACGTTTTATCATGTTCATAGATATTTAAATATGAAATAAATGGTGCGCCCAGTGTGATTGTTTCGAAAAGTCCGACAAACACGACCGCAGCTCCCGCCGCCAGTAAATACCTGGTGCGGGCCGATGAGTTCATCTTCATATATGAAAATATAATCAGGACAGCCGCAATGGGGATATAGTTAATGCGTACCGCCGCCGCCAGAACCGCCAGAAATCCCCCCGTAATTACCGATCGATACGAGTCCTTGTTCAATGACAGCGCCAGCGCCGCCATGAAAAATATTGATGCCCAGACCTCACTTAACGGGCGGATAGAAAAATAAATGATTTCGTACCACAGGGCGCAGAAAAAAGCGGCCCATAATCCGGCGCGGTGCGACCGTAACCGTTTCCCGATATAATAAGCCGACACAATCATGGACAGCGATATGAGCGACATGATGATCTTCATCCCCGGTATATATATATCGGGACTGTCCAGACCCAGAATCTTGAAAGGGTATAAAAAGATGGTCATGAAACCCGGGACCAGCCACGAGCGGGCCGAAAGCCGATACTCCCAGGGGATGATACCGTAACCGAAAACAACCCGATGCGCCTGTTCAAGGACCTGGAATATTTCATCCGGGTGATTGATATTGTCGGAAACAAGAGCCGTGATCACTCTGGCCGCGGCTCCGGCTAAAACAATAATCCATAGGGCCGACCTGCTGTCTTTGTTATCAGTCAGAATAAAGACTCTCCCGGTATATTAAAAAGAGCTTTTGGTGTATCAAAATCTCATCAGACCCGGCACCGTCTGATAAATATAGCTTAATGTCAGCACCCTCTGTTTACCCTCGCCGCTGATTTTTTCAACCCTGATTTTGGCATAGTTGCCGTCGGCGGTTTTTATCAAGTATGACTCTCCTTCCTTCACCGGCATCTTTTCGACCGGCGGTATATCCAGTTCCAAGTCGGGGTACTGATATATATTTTCCGATTTCCCCAGCGAATAAAATTTCGATTTACGGATAAATCCGTTCAGACGCTGAGGTGATGCGATAAAATCGAAACCACCCTGATGATAAAAATACAAATCGTTTTTTTCCCCGTCGGCTCTTGTCGATGTCCCTTCCGCGAACGAAAAACCGTCGTTCAAATCACTGTACCGATAGGCCAGATCGAAAATGCCCTCCGGACGGCAAATGACGCCCACCTCATTGGAGGATACCGATACCGATTGATCAGCATAGACTGTCCTGACCGAAACAAAATACTCGGTACCGTTATCGAGGTTTTCGATAGTGATTGTCTCGAACCGATCCTCCTCGTCGGTATCACCCGGATAGACCGCTTCATTGAAGGGCTTGACCTTCCTGGGCGGTTTACCCATCCCGTATTTCTCATAAAGCGGTTTTTCGGACAGGTATATGTAATATCCCGAAAGTAATATACTGTCGGGGCATTCGGTATCCCATTTGATAAACAATTGCCGGCTGTTCGGCCTGACTGTCAGGTTACTCGGGGCACATGCGGTCGGCGAGATCTTCAGCGCCTTTTTCGGTGGGCCGCACCCGATTGCGATAAAAATGATTAAAACAGCCGCGATTAACAGATTTATATGACAATTAGTTCGGTTTGTCTTGGACATAAAAATTTGCCTCCGTTTTCGGTGACGGCCAGGTCCTCTTCAAGGCCGACATATCCGATTCCCTCAAGTTCGATTCCGAGTTCAACCGTGAAGACATTATTCTCTTCAAGCGGTATCGTCGGTGTAATTCCGTACCGTTTCCATTTTGGCCCGACAATGGCGGCCCCGTCATGCACCGACCGGCCGATCTGATGACCCAGGGCATGCTGATATTCAGGGTAATTGTCTTCGTTCAGCACCTTTCGTGCCTTGGCATCGATTGTAAATCCTTTCACACCCGGTTTATACATTTTCGATGTTTCATCGATAATATCTTTGATCTTTTTGAATGCCCGGGCCAGATTTTCGGGAGGCCCGGACTCGTTCTCATGTTTAAAATAGGCCAGCCGCTGAATGTCCGAACAGAACCCGTCCACCCGCGCGCCGAAATCTATGTGTAAAAGATCGCCCGGTTCCAGGATAGCATCGGTCGGATGTCCATGACCCGGACTGCTCTTTGCCCCGGCATTGACAATGGTATCAAAAGAATTGACTCCGCCAAGTTTGCGGATATTACCGTCGATCAGGTCGGCAATTTGTCTCTCGGTCATACCGGTCTTAATCTGCTTGATCGACTTGCGCCAGCAATCGGTTGCCATAAAAGCCGCTGTGGATATCAGCTTGATCTCCTGTGGTATCTTGCGGCCCCTGAGCAGAGATATTATCTGTTCCGAAGAAATCACTCTATCGGTGTACGGTGTTCCCTTTAGATATTCCATCAATAAAAGATACATGCCGTGCGATAGACCGTCGGCCGCAATATCGTTGGTGGAATAATTAAGGGCCAGTTTGCCGGGATCGAATTTCTCGACCGCTTTTCGTATTTCCTTTCCGCAATCCTCGATATACGGCCGGACCTTTCTAAACCGTCCCGACCTCTCGAAATCAGCGGCATCGTAATTTCCCACCAGGGCCATTGTCTCGCCCGATTTTGAAATGAAGAAAGCCGACTGCCAGACCACCTTATGGCCCACCACCAGATCGAGAGCCGGATCAGCCATCATGTCCGATTCCCGCAGGAAAATCATCCAGAGATCGATATCGAGTTCCCTGAGAATCTCTGTCGCCTGTTCTATCTTTGCTTTTACCAGATCCATATCAATACCTTGTTATATCCACACGTGTGATGTTGTCGATTTGCCGCCCGAGAAATCGTTCAGCGATCTGTGAAAATTTGTCGGGGACATCGGAAACATAAAATTTATGACTTATATCACCACCCGATGGGCGAAGCAGGTTTTTCAAAGATAAAAGAGCGGCCAGCTCACGGGCAGTTTCCTCGGCCGAATCGATCAGCCGGACTCTTTCACCCATAACCCTCGCGATTACATCCTTTAATAACGGATAATGCGTACATCCCAGAACCAGGGTATCGATATCGAGATCAATCAAGGTCTTCAGATAATCGCTGGCGATCAAATGAGTCGCTTCCTTTTCAATATAACCTTCCTCCGCCAGCGGTACAAACAGGGGACAGGCCAGCGAAAACACCTTTGTCTCCTGTCGCCGTCGCTGAATCGCCTTGGCATAACTGTCCGAGCCTATTGTCGCCTTGGTCCCGATTATACCGATCCTGTTGTTACCGGTATTATTCACCGCCGCCCTGGCACCCGGTTCGATAACCCCGAGAATGTCGATATCGTTTTCCTTCTGAATTTCTTCGAGGGCCACCGAGGATGCCGAGTTACAAGCGACGATTATGAATTTCACCTGATGTTCAAGCAGAAATCGGACATCCTGACGGGCAAAATTCTGAATTGTCTCCTTGGATCGCCCGCCGTAAGGATATCTCCCGACATCGCCGAAATAGACTATATTTTCTTCCGGCAACAATTTGAATACTTCAGCAACAACCGTCAAACCTCCTACTCCGGAATCGAAAATCCCGATGGGCTTCTGCTGTAATTCTGCATTTGTCATCATCTTTTCTCGTATTTGGCTTTAAATCTTTTTAAACCGGCATATATGGCTTCGGCGATATCCTGCCGATAGCTTTTACTTTTCAGGAGTTTTTCGTCCTGCTTGTTGGTCAAAAAAGCCGATTCTACTAATATAGAAGGCATATAGACTCCATTCAAAACAATAAAACCGGCCTGATCAATGCCGCGTGCCTTGGTTTTTTTCGACAACTTTTTTCTGAATTCCCTGTCTATCATCGATGCCAGGTCGGCCGATTCTGCCTGGAATTCGGTTTGTATCATATCGCTCAAAATAAAACTCAGGTCATCGACATCCTGGCCCGATTTATTCGACATCTCCGCCAGGAAAGGAGCGTTTTCAAGTTGCGCGGCCGCCCGGCCGGCGTCATTCTTGGCCGGGGCAAGGAAGAAAACCTGAAATCCCCGGGCCGACCGTTTAAGCGATGCATTGGCATGTATTGAAACGTATAAATCGCCGCCGCTGCCGTTGGCGATTCGCGTCCGATCCTCCAGAGGAACATATACATCCTTCTCGCGCGTCATCACGACCTGAAATATCTTTTCCTTCCGGATCAGTTTGGCAAGACGTTTGGCGATATCGAGAACGATTTCCTTCTCCTTTGTTTTCTTCAAGCCGATTGCACCGTAATCACTGCCGCCATGTCCGGCATCGATGATGATTTTATCGATCAATTCATCCGGCCCGACCTTATCGACCTTGTTCTGCACCACCGGTGCGGCGCTCGTATCGATCATCGAGATCTGTATTCTGGGCGGATTGGCCTGGAAACGATGGGTATATTTACCGATCGGCTGGCGTAGCCGGAGCGATATCTGCGCCGCCTCCTCGAACTGATAGACATTTATGTCTCGTAAATACCTGTTGTTGCGGCGGCCGAGTATCCGGCGGCGATTGACCGTCCCGCCGGGTACCGTAATATTGAGCCAGTTTCCCTCGGACACATAGGTCTCGTATCCCTTCGGCTCGGTGACAAATATCTCTATTAATAGCCCGTTGGCCTTGGCCTGCAGTAACAGGTCGGTGATATTGTACCATTCGGAATCGATTCTTATCCTGTCGGAACCTTCATCCCAGGTAATCTGCTCCGGACGAATCTGATCCAGCATCGGTATAAATATTTTGGCCGGAACAAACAGCGCCCCGTTACGGGTCCTGACCGGATAAGTGATATTTTTTACGCTGTCATCGATCCTTATATATGGTGAATTAATGAAAAAAACGACACGATGATCCTCCGATTCGAAAGCGGCCGATATACCCACTATATCCCAGGTAATTTTTTCACCCAAAATTTCAGACAATTGCGACATCGAAAAATATCGGGATTCGAATTCATCGAAAGCCTCGATTTTCTCTATACCCCCGGATACCTGCACGCTTATTTCCGAAGCCTGCGTCATTGAAAAAAGTAATAATATCAATAGAAGAATCAGCGGTATAAATCTGCTCATGGACATCCTGTCATAATTTTTTGCGATGCGCTCTTTCAATGGTTCTGTCAGCCTCCCGTTTGGCGATTTTCTCCCTCTTGTCGAATTTTTTACGCCCGCGGGCGGTGGCAAGTTCGATTTTTACATACGGCCCCTTAAAGTAGATGCGAAGCGGTATCAGCGTAAATCCCTTTTCATTGGTCGCTCCAAACAGACGCTTGATCTCTTTTTTGTGAAGTAACAGCCTTCTCACCCGCAACGGATCATGACCCTCGTCCCCGGCGAATGCATACGGCGATATGTGTAGGTTATACAAAAAGACCTCGCCATTATCAAGCGCGGCATAGCTGTCCGAAATATTGACTTTCCCGGCCCGAAGCGATTTCACTTCGCTGCCCAGAAGTTCGATCCCGGCTTCGCGCTTCTCGATTATTTCATAATCCCGGAACGCCTTGCGATTGGTGACAATATTCCGCTCTTTTATTTTTTCATCAGTCATGAGGTTTAATATAGATTTATCCCTTACCGGTTGCAATTAAATTGTTGTTTTCATAATTTATACTCAGTATTTGACAGGAGTTAAAATGATAGTCTCTCTATATCAAAATCGCCCCAGCTTCGGCGAGATTAAAAAAAATGTGAAAACGGTAATCAATGCGGTCAGCGACCGTGAATTTGATATTCTTGTCCTGCCGGAGCTTTTTGCTGCCGGTTATCAGTTTAAAGATACCGCTGAAGCGCATTCTTTGGCCGATCCGGCCGGCGAAGGGGAGACCTTCGAGAAGATGCAAAAACTG
>Ga0136651_10000557_pt1 | contig 20567 bp, 17 predicted proteins | sample Mar14236cmmetaG_FD_94867 | JGI IMG/M metagenome (GOLD analysis project Ga0136651, IMG submission 94867) | Marine hydrothermal vent microbial communities from Guaymas Basin, Gulf of California to study Microbial Dark Matter (Phase II) - Marker... ... | reverse complement strand
CTGATGGTTAAGTATTCGAAACGGATCGTTTCGGCCGGGTTCCCTGCCAACGAGGGAAAACCCTGCAGTAATACCGCCATCAGCAAAAACAATCCCTCGGGAATTATCCTTTGCATTTTCCGGGACTTGGTCATGATTTTTGCACCCTCTTATTGAACACATAAAGATAACACCGGTTTTTCTGGAAAAAAAAGAATATGCCCTGAGAAAAGCCTATCCGGCACACTCTGCCGGTCACTTCCGGTAAAAAGCGGGAGAAAGAATGATGATCACGGTAAACAGCTCCAGCCTTCCCACCAGCATCAGGAAAGAGAGAAACCATTTCCCCACATCGGGAATGTGTGCATAGGTTTCAGAAGGACCCACAGCTCCCAGGCCCGGGCCGATATTTCCCAGCGAGGCCGCCACTGCCCCGAACGAAGAATCCATGTCATATCCCATGGCCGACATCACAGCCACACTGCTGATGGTAAGGATTAGGTAAAAGAAAGTAAAGGCAAGCACATTGGAGATCACCTGTGCAGAAACCGGCTTCCCGTTATATCTCACAGGGATCACGGCATTGGGATGGATCAGCCGTTTCAGCTCCAGGAAGCTGTTTTTCACCAGCAGAAGGATCCTGACTATTTTCACTCCTCCTCCGGTGGAACCGGCAGAGCCACCGAAAAACATCATAATAAAGATCAGAACGGTGAGGAAAGGCAACCAGGTAAGGTAATCGGCCGTCACATAACCTGTGGTGGTAATAATGGATACCACCTGAAAAAGCGCTTCCCTGAAGCATTTTTCAGGAGCACACTCCATGGTCAGCCATAATCCTACAGATACGACCAGAGTAAAAAACAGGACAGAAACCAGGTAAAACCTGAATTCCTCATTCCTGAATATTTTACCGAACCGGAAATGAAGGGCAAAATACGATATCATAAAATTGGTGCCTGCCAGGAACATAAATACCGTAATGACATAGTGAATAAAGGGATTATTCCAGTGCGCAATGCTTGCCTGCTTTGTGGAATATCCACCGGTGGCCATGGTGGTAAAGGAATGGCAAACGGCATCGAAAAGGTCCATCCCTCCCAGGGTAAGCAAAACAGCTTCTAATACGGTATAGATCAAATAGATAGTCCACAGACGCCTGGCTGTTTCCCGTATCCGGGGATGCAGCTTATCGTAGGTCACACCCGGCACTTCGGCAATGAAAAGCTGCATGCCGCCCACACCCAGCACCGGAAGAATGGCCAGGGTAAGCACAATGATCCCCATTCCTCCCAGCCACTGAGTCAGGCTGCGCCAGAACAACAGGCCATGGGGCATGGATTCGATATCTGTGAGAATAGACGCTCCCGTGGTGGTAAAACCCGATATGGTTTCGAAAAAAGCATCGGTAAAACGCGGAATGGAGGCGGAAAGAAGAAAAGGCAGGCTTCCGAAGAGGGAGAACAGAACCCATCCCAGGGTCACGATGAAATATCCTTCCCGTTTCCCCAGATCTCTGCTCGAGCGCCGGCTGGAAGACCAGGCTATGGCACCCGTGGCCGTTACGATACCGGCAGATATAACCAGGGAAAGTTCACCCCCGTCATGATAAAAAGCTCCTACCATTGCCGAAAGGAGCATAAAAAAACCCTCAACCAGTAAAAGAATCCCCAGAATGTGAACTATGATCCGGTAATTGATCATATATTAATTGAAGAAGTTATCGATTTTTCCGATGGCACTGGGCAGGGCAAACACCACCACATGATCGTTGGGTTCAATTTGAGTATCCCCCTTTGCAATAAATGCCCGTTCTCCCCTGACAACCCCTCCAATGATGGAATCGCGGGGAAATTCTAGTTCTTTCAGGGGAACCCGTGTGGCCCGGGCACCGGGTTTTACCACAAATTCCATCACCTCGGCATCGGTTCCCGTCAGGCACTTTATCGATGTCACCTCGGCACTCATGGTAAATCGTGAAATACGACTGGCAGTGATCAGTTTTTTGTTGATCACCGCATCAATCCCCATGCGTTCGGCCATTTCTATATAATCCAGATTCTCTATTTCGGCAATTGTCTTGCGTACACCCATTCGTTTAGCCAGCATGCAGGCCAGGATATTTGCCTCCGAATTCCCTGTCACGGCCACAAAAGCATCCATGTTTTTCAGGCCTTCATCCATCAGCAGGTTGATGTTCCTGCCATCTCCCTGGATCACCAGGGTATTGTCCAGAACACCGGCCAGTTGGATACTCTTCTCCTGGTCTATCTCAATCAGTTTCACATTGATTTCATTCTCCAGGTCCTTGGCTGTACGCAAACCGATGCGGCTCCCTCCGATGATCATCAGATTATTGATCTCGAAGTTCTCCTTTCCCGAATACTTCAGCAGGCTGTTTACCCCTTTCCTGTTGGTAATAACATATACCACATCTTCCGCCTCGAAAACATCATCTCCCCGCGGAATAAGGGTGTCACCGTTTCTGGTTATGGCCACCGCCCTGTAATCCAGTTCATTACGATTTTCAGTGGCCTCCATCAGGGTTTTGTTAATCACCGGCGCATCTTCATCCAGCTTCAGAGCGAAAAGGGACAGTTTCCCTCCGGAAAAATCAAAAAATTCACTCGTCCCTGTCTGGCTCAGCAAACCTACGATTTCCCGGGCGGCTATTTTTTCTGGATAGATCAAATGGTCCACCCCCAGACTCCGGAAAAACTCCTTGTTGTTCGGAAGAAGGTATTCCTGATTGTCAATGCGGGCAATGGTTTTTTTGGCTCCCAGTTTTTTACCCAGGATGCAGGCTGTAATATTGGTATCCTCCAGGTGGGCTACCGAAATAAACAGATCGGTCTTTCTCACACTGGCTTCCTCCAGGGTGGAGATGGAAGTAGCCGAACCATGTACGGTCATCAAATCCAGCCGGTTATCGAATGCCTGAAGCAATGATTCATTCGGATCGATCACCACCAGATCATGATTCTCCTGACTGAGCATTTTGGCCAGGTGTGATCCTACCTCTCCTGCTCCTGCCACAATAATCCTCATATCGTTTCTCGATTAGCGGTGACAAAGTAAATCATAATCCGTTTAATTATGCAAATATTTGGCAACACCCTGATAACAAATGTATGAATTTAAAGAGAACATTGATAAGCTCCGTCCGTGTAAACAGCATGATAAGATATTTTTTTCTCCTGGAGATATTCCACCCACTCACGGGTTCTGTAGTATCCCAGCGATCCGTCCAGTACCACCAGCACGGGATCAAAACACTGTTCCAGAATGGCTGGAGATACTCTGATGTTCCCGGTCAAAACCAGCACATCGAGGTTCAATTTACGATCACACCGGCCGTACCGGGGAAAATCTTCCTCCAGGATCCCTATCCTTTTCTCTTTTCCCTGTATATAACCAGCCAGGTCGGTTTGTAAAATACCGAAATCTTCTCTGGCAGACGCTTTCTCCCACCTCATCAAATTTTTTATTCCCTTGCCGATCCGGTGGTTCAATGTGTAATAATCATACCATCCGTTTTCGGTCAAGGGTCTGATCCGGGCCACATACGTTTTCCCCCGGGTCAGGCTGATCATACTGCCACCGGGGATCCGGTACACCGTAAAATCGTGCTGCCTGTTCCATTCATCAGCCAGCCTGGAGCGGTCGGTAACAAAGATCATGGTCATTGCCAGAAAGGCCCACCTGAATACTTTCCCGTACCCCTTCACGGCAAGGACCAGGGTCACCAGCATGCCATACAGTAAAACGGCATGAAAAGCACTCAGGCATATTCCTGAAACGGTGGCACCCGGCAACGAACCGATCAACTGTACCGATTCGTTCATACACCAAGCAACCTTCCCTGCAAACCAGGCCATAACTCCTCCCAGCCAGGGGAAAATGGACCCTGCCACAAAAAATACCAGGCACAATCCCAGCAAAACCGCCACCAGAGGCAGAACCACCACGTTCGATACCGGGAAACAGACGGGGAAAATATGAAAATAATACAGGGTAAGGGGAAAAGTAACCAGCTGGGCAGCCAGGCTCACACACACCAGCTTCCACAGCCAGGAGGTAATGATGCCTGATGGATGAAGTAATCGGAAAATACGGGGATAAAAATACACGATCCCGGCAACGGCCAGGTAGGAAAGCTGGAATCCTACATCCGCCAGGAGGAACGGATTGACCAGCAACATAATAAAGGCCGAAGCCGCCAGGATGTTGTATGTATTCACGTGTCTCTGCAGTGCGCTTCCTGCTGAAAAGAAACCAAACATGGTCACGGCACGGCATACGGAAGGAGAAAGACCACTCAGCACCGCATAAAAGACAAGCGCCAGCAGAACCAGGACGGTTCTGAGAAGGCGGCCACCCGGTACACGAACAAGAAATCCCAGCAGGGCATGCAGAAAAAAATACAGGATCCCGACATGAAGCCCTGAAATGGCCAGAAAATGCATGGCGCCGGCACCTGCATATCCCTGCCTGAGAGCAGGATCCATCTCGTCACGGTATCCAAGCGACAGGGCCGACAATACCTGAAACTCACGTTCCGCCATCCTGCCGGCCCGCAGTTTTTCAATCAAATCATAGCGAAGGGAATGAAAAAATACGGGCCATCTGCTCCGTCCCTGAATTCCGGTTTTCATCCAGTCATCCCCTTCCAGGTAAATTTGTCCGGTAATCCCATGGCGAAGAAGGAATTTCCTGTAATCGAACTCACCGGGATTCATGGGGGGATTTACCCGGTTCAGCCATCCCCGGCAAAGGATCCGGTCACCGTATGCCAGTGTGGGAATCACCGTATCGACAGCGAGGGTGGCATACACTTTTTGCCAGGCACCTGCAGACCTCTCCTGCCCGTCAGCAGCCCTCACCGCCAGCAGAACCCGGTAACTCTTTTCCTTTTTTACCGGCCTTTCCAGTACTTTTCCCAGATACGTGCCATATCCCTTATCCATTCTCTCCTCCAGCATGCTGTTACGCAGCCGTACATGGCACATCCCGGCCAGGATAAGGAAAAGATAAAGAACGTTCCCGAAAAGAACGAAACCGAATGGTTCGATGAAATAAAGGAAAAACAAAAGAATAATCATAAACAGCGAACCAAACACAAAAAGATGCATATTCAAAACCTGCAGTGGCCACAGCATTCCCACAGAAATACCCGCCATGAAGGGGATCAACATGCGTAGTAACGGATATTGCTTCAGACGGCTCATGGATTATTGTATCCAAACCGTTGGAAATATCAGGAATGAAAATAACTATTCCTTTTGAAAATTCCTATCATACGATACATCCGGTAAAACACCGCCTATTTTGAAAGGTGCAGGAAATTCGTTACATTTATTATCCCCGTCTGAACAAAGAACAGGGAATATTGGTTATTCTAAAAAGCAAAAAATTATGGCAAATCTGAGAACAAAATACCTGGGTATTGAACTGAAAAATCCCATCATCGTAGGTGCCAGCAATCTGGTCACCGAACCCGACATTGTAAAAAAACTTGAAAAAGCCGGTGCTGCCGCCATTGTGTACAAATCGCTCTTCGAAGAACAGATCCAGCTGGAAAGCTATGAATTGGAAGATCAACTGGAAGAATACAATGAGCGCCATGCGGAAATGATCTCCCTGTTCCCGGATATCAAACATGCAGGACCGGCAGAGCATCTCCACCTGCTCGAAAAAATGAAAAAATCGGTATCCATACCGGTCATAGCCAGTCTCAACTGCGTATACCCCGAAACATGGACCGATTATGCCAAAAAACTGGAAGAAACGGGGGTAGATGCACTGGAACTGAACTTTTATGCCGTTCCGAGAGATTTCCAAACCGAAGGAAATCAAATCGTGGAAGAACAGATCCGGGTGATCGGAGAAGTGAAAAAAACAGTGAATATCCCTGTCAGTGTGAAACTCAGCCCCTTCTATACGAATATCCTGAAAGTAGTGGCCGAAATGGATAAGGCCGGTGCCGACGGTTTTGTGCTGTTCAATCGGCTGTTCCAGCCGGATATCCATCTGGAAAAAGAGGAACATCACTATCCCTACCATCTCAGCCATGAAGACGACAACCGGCTGTCTCTGAGGTTTGCCGGCCTTCTGTATGATGAGATCATGGCCGATATATGCAGTAATACAGGAATTTATTCCGGGCTGGATGTGATCAAGATGATCCTGGCAGGTGCCGATGCCGTTCAGGTGGTCAGTACCCTTTACCGGAACAAGCCGGATCATATCGCGGTTATGCTGCAGGAAATGGAACAGTGGATGGATAAAAAACATTACGAAAAACCCGGCGACTTTAGAGGGAAACTGTCGAGAAAGCACCTGACAGACCCGTTTGCATACAAACGGGCACAGTACGTGGATATCCTGATGAAATCGGGAGATATCTTCAAGAAATATTCCATGAAGCAGCCATAACCGGAATATACTGTATTCTCCCCCGGGAAGCCGGAATACTTGCGTTCGGATCTTTTCGGACACGTTTCACAATAAATATTTATCTTTGTGCTTTCAATTATCCGATAAAGGCATTGGGAAGGATCCTGGCTATCGACTACGGGAAAAAACGCACGGGAGTGGCGGTAACCGATCCGCTGCAGATCATTGCGGGGGGGCTGGTAACGGTCTCTACAGAAGGAATATGGAATTTTCTGGATGATTACCTGAAAAGGGAAACGGTGGATACCATTGTGGTGGGAAAACCGCTGACATTGAACAATCGGCCTTCCGAATCGTTCAGTTTTATTGAGCCCTTTGTCAGGAAGCTTGAACGCCGTTACCCCCGCATCCGGGTGGAGCGAATGGATGAGCGTTTCACCTCATCCATAGCGGGCCGTGCCATGATCGAAGGAGGAATGAAAAAGAAAGACCGGCAGGAAAAGGAAAGGATCGACCGCATCAGCGCATCCCTTATCCTGCAGTCATACATGGAAATGAAGAAGAACAAAACGTTAAAGTAAGAGATTATCATGTTATATCCTGTTGTTGTATACGGACATCCTGCCTTGAGGAAAAAGGCTGCCACCGTGCAACCCGATATACCCGGACTGCAGGAATTCATCGAGAACATGTGGGAAACCATGTACAAATCGGATGGAGTGGGTCTGGCTGCTCCGCAGGTGGGGATTCCCCTGCGTATTTTTGTGATTGACGGATCGGAATTCGCCGACGATGATCCTTCTCTGAAGGAGTTCAGGCAAACCTTTATCAACCCCGTAATCCTGGAAAGGACAGGAAACCCGGTGCTTTTCAATGAGGGTTGCCTGAGTATCCCGAAACTCAGGGAAGATGTGGAACGGGAATCATCCATCAAAATCACATTCTATGATGAACATTTTGAATTCCATGAAAAGAATTATGATGGAATTGCCGCCCGCATTATTCAGCATGAATACGATCACCTGAACGGCATCCTGTTCACCGACAGGTTAACCCCCCTGAAAAAACGCCTGATCAAGGGAAAATTACTGGCGATCATGAAGGGAAAGTTCGATGTACACTACCAGACCATTCTGCCGAAACAGCCGGTACCCGACCTGTTCCCTGCCGGGATCAGAAAAGAGATCGTCGCCCCGGCAGGCTGATCCAGCCTCGGCAGTACAAAAAATAACCGCCGGATGGTTGTCCATCCGGCGGTTTTCTTATACCCCTGAAAAACTTCAACCTTTCGAGTAATCAAGTGAAGCAAGCCTCTTGTATGTCTCGGTCCTCCAGCGGGCATTTTCTTCTGCTTCCTTAAACAGCTTTTCCGCTTCTTTCGGGAAGGTTTTCTTCAGCGAACTGTACCTTACCTCTCCTTCCAGGAACTGCTGGAACAGTTCCCATTTGGGTTCACCCGAATCAAGTGTGAACGGATTTTTCCCTTCTTTCTCAAGCAGCGGGTTATAGCGGTACAAATGCCAGTAACCGGCTTCCACGGCCCGTTTTTCTTCTTCCTGGGTTTTTTCCATCCCTGCCTTCAGTCCGTGGTTGATACAGGGAGCATAGGCAATGATCACGGAAGGTCCGGGATAGGCTTCGGCTTCTTTTACAGCCTTGAACAGCTGCGACTGGCTGGCACCCATGGCCACCTGGGCAACATATACATAGCCGTAACTCATGGCCATCATCCCCAGGTCTTTTTTCCTGATCTTCTTACCGGAAGCGGCAAACTTAGCCACGGCACCAGCCGGGGTAGCTTTGGAAGACTGACCTCCGGTATTCGAATATACTTCTGTATCAAGAACCAGTATATTTACATCATCCCCACTGGCCACCACATGGTCCAGACCACCGTATCCAATGTCGTAAGCCCATCCGTCACCGCCGATGATCCATACCGATTTCTTCACCAGGTACTGCTTTAGCTCAAGAATTTCCTTCGCTACCGGATCCTTTTCGTTTTTCAGAGCTTTCAGCACCTTTTCAGAAGCTGCTCTGGAGGGTTCGGCCTCATCTTTTGCTTCCAGCCATTCTCCAAAGGCTTCTTTTGTTTCAGGAGCGATCGAACCTTTCTCCATGGCTGCCTGCATTTTCAGGGCAATTCTCTTTCTCATTTTTTCCACTCCGGTAGCAATACCGTATCCGTATTCGGCATTGTCCTCAAACAGGCTGTTGGCCCATGCAGGTCCCCATCCTGTTTTCTTATGAGTGGTATAGGGAGTGGATGGAGCCGTTCCCCCGTAAATAGACGAACAACCCGTAGCATTGGCAATGATCATGCGCTCACCGAACAGCTGGGTTACCAGCTTGATATAGGGAGTTTCCCCGCAACCGGCACATGCCCCCGAGAATTCAAACAGTGGTTGTGCAAACTGACTGTTCTTCACCGTCTTGTTCTTTGGAACCACATCTTCCTTATAACCGATCTTCCGGTCAAGATAGTCCCAATTATCCTGTTCAAACAGCTGGCTTTCGAACAGTTCCATTTTCAGGGCTTTTTCCTTGGTGGGACATACGTCCACACAGTTACCGCAACCCGTGCAGTCAAGCGGGCTCACCTGCAACCTGTAATGGTATCCTTTCAGCTGAGCTTTCCCTTCAATGGTTACCAGTCCCTCGGGTGCCTTCTGCAGTTCCTTATCGGTAAGCAGGAAGGGCCTGATGCAGGCATGGGGACAAACCACCACGCACTGGTTACACTGGATGCAGTTTTCGGGGACCCACTCCGGAACATGAACTGCAATCCCGCGTTTCTCGTATGCAGTGGTTCCCTGGGGGAAGGTTCCGTCTTCCCTGCCCAGGAAAGCGCTAACAGGCAGATCGTCTCCTTTCTGCAGGTTGATGGGTTCGGCCACTTTGACAATGAATTCGGGCACATCCTTTTTCTGCACTTTTTTCTCCTCCTCTTCTTTCAGGTTTTTCCATTCTTCAGGCACTTTCACCTCGGTTACCTGCGATCCGCGGTCAACGGCTGCAAAATTCATTTTCACCACTTCTTCTCCTTTTCTTCCGTAGGTTTTTTCAATGGCCTTTTTCATCTCTTTTACAGCCTGCTCATAGGGGATCACGTTGGCAATTTTGAAAAATGCTGCCTGCATGATGGTATTGGTGCGGCCGCCCAGCCCGATCTCATCGGCTATCCTGGTGGCATTGATAAGGAAGAACCGGATGTTATTCTCGGCCAGGTACCGTTTCATGGAAACCGGCAGGCGCGCTTTCGTTTCTTCCTCATCCCAGATGCTGTTCAACAGGAATGACCCACCTTTCTTGAGCCCTTTCAGCATATCGTACTTACCGATATAGGCCGGCACATGGCAGGCCACAAAATCGGGGTTATTCACCAGGTAGGTGCTGCGGATGGGGTGATCACCAAAACGAAGGTGAGACACCGTAAATCCTCCTGATTTCTTCGAGTCGTAGGCAAAATACCCCTGGCAGTACTTGTCGGTGGTATCGCCGATAATCTTGATGGAGTTCTTGTTGGCTCCAACCGTCCCGTCGGAACCCAGTCCGTAAAACTTGGCCTCAACCATGCCCTTTTGCACCAGCATAAAATCTTTCGGCTCAGGAAGCGACTGATGGGTCACATCATCAACAATACCGATGCTGAAACGGTTTCTGGGCTTATCGGCTTTGAGGTTTTCAAAAACGGCCATGATCTGGGCCGGTGTTGTGTCTTTCGAGCTCAGTCCGTAACGCCCGCCCACGATCAGGGGACGATTCTCGCGCTCATAGAAAAGATCCCGCACATCGAGGTACAGGGGTTCGCCGTTGGCTCCCGGCTCCTTGGTTCGGTCCAGTACGGCTATGCGTTTTACCGTTTCAGGCAACACCTTGAAAAAATACTTGGCCGAGAAGGGACGGTACAGGTGGCATATGATCAGACCCACCTTTTCGCCTTTTTCCACCAGGTAATCTACCACCTCTTTGACCGTTTCGGTCACCGTGGTCATGGCCACAATGATGTGTTCTGCATCTTTTGCCCCGTAGTATGTAAAAGGATGATATTCCCTGCCGGTAAGTTTGGAAATTTCCTGCATGTATTCTTCCACAATATCCGGAACAGCCTCGAAAAAGCGGTTGGCCGATTCCTTGGCCTGGAAGTAAATATCGGGGTTCTGGGCGGTACCGCGCGTCACCGGATGTTCGGGATTCAGGGCACGGTCACGGAATTCCTGCATAGCCTTCCAATCCACCAGAGAGGCCATGTCTTCGGTTTGCAGGGCTTCGATCTTCTGAATCTCATGGGAAGACCGGAACCCGTCGAAGAAATGCAGGAAGGGAACCCTCGATTTGATGGCAGCCAGATGGGCTACTCCGGCCAGGTCCATTATCTGCTGAATGCTGCCGCTGGCCAGCATGGCAAACCCTGTTTGACGTGTGGCATAAATATCACTGTGATCTCCGAAAATACTCAGGGCATGTGCTGCAACGCTCCTGGCTGAAACATGAAAAACACCTGGAAGCAATTCACCGGCAATCTTATACATGTTGGGGATCATCAGCAACAATCCCTGCGAAGCGGTAAAAGTAGAACAAAGCGCGCCCGCCTGCAGCGTGCCGTGCACGGCTCCGGAAGCCCCGCCTTCCGATTGCATTTCCTTTACCTCCACAGTCTCACCGAACATATTCTTCCTTCCGTTGGCAGCCCATTCGTCCACATATTCTGCCATATTCGATGAAGGGGTAATGGGGTAGATACATGCTACTTCACTGAACATATAGGCTATATGAGAAGCAGCCATGTTTCCGTCACAAGTAATGAATTGTTTTTTCTTTGCCATTTTTCTTGATTATGTTTTTTTGATAGTGTTTTATATTGAATGATCAGAATCAGAGGGATAAAAATAGAACTATTCCCTGTTTCTTCCCCCCGTTATCTAAGCAAAATTCGCCATGAGCCGTTTATTCATTTTGTTTTTAAATTAAACGCCATCTAGAACAACGCAGTGTTATTCCGGTAACAGACATTTTTGCAAATGTACAAAGAAAGACAGGAAAAAGCATGAATTTTATCAGGCGATGATACAGCAAAGGCTGCCCCGAAAGGACAGCCTTTCTGTATTATTCACTGTTCATGGATATCAGGAATTCTTCGTTCGACTGGGTTTTCATCATCCGGTCGCGCAAAAATTCCATGGCCTCCAGGGGATTCATATCGGCTAAATAATTCCTCAGAATCCAGGTCTTATTCAGAAAATTCTTGTCAAGTAACAATTCTTCCCGGCGGGTGCTGGAAGCATTGATATCCACGGCAGGCCATATCCGCTTGTTGGCCAGCTTCCTGTCGAGCTGTAATTCCATATTGCCTGTTCCCTTGAATTCCTCGAAGATCACATCGTCCATCTTCGATCCCGTTTCGGTTAGAGCAGTAGCCAGAATGGTAAGGGAACCCCCGTGCTCAATATTCCGGGCTGCTCCGAAAAAGCGCTTGGGTTTATGCAGGGCGTTGGAATCAACTCCCCCTGACAATACCTTGCCCGAAGCGGGAGCAATGGTATTGAATGCCCGGGCCAGCCTGGTAATGGAATCCAGCAAAATAACGACATCGTGGCCGCATTCCACCATTCTTTTGGCTTTTTCAAGTACGATATTGGCCACCCGTACATGCCTTTCGGCAGGCTCGTCGAAAGTGGAGGAAACCACTTCGGCTTTTACGTTCCTGGCCATATCGGTCACCTCTTCCGGGCGCTCATCGATCAACAGAACGATGAGGTACACTTCGGGATGATTATCGGCAATGGCATTGGCAATTTCCTGCAAAAGAACCGTTTTCCCTGTCTTCGGCTGGGCTACAATCAAACCGCGCTGTCCTTTTCCAATGGGAGAAAACATATCCACCACTCTCACCGACAGGCTATTGTGTCCGCTACCCACCAGTCTGAATTTTTCATTGGGAAAAAGCGGAGTGAGATAATCGAAAGGAACCCGGTCACGAATAAAATCAGGATCCCTGCCGTTGATCTCTTCGATTTTGATCAGGGGGAAGTATTTCTCGCCTTCCTTGGGAGGCCGGATGGTCCCTTTGATATAATCTCCCGTTTTCAGTCCGAACAATTTGATTTGCGATTGAGACACATAAATGTCGTCGGGAGAATTCAGGTAGTTGTAATCGGCCGAACGCAAAAAGCCATAACCGTCAGGCATGATTTCGAGCACACCTGAATTGCTGATAATACCGTCGAAATCATAATAATCGTTCTGTTTTTTCTCATGCTGGGCTTTTTTCTGATACCCTGTGCCATAGGATTCAGCAGCAGGCTGCCTGCGTTTCTCATCGGTCTCCTGTTTTCCAGGAGCCACTGTGTCGGCAGTGGCTTTTTCCGGCTGTACCCCTCCGGGTTTTTCTTCCTCCACATCCGCTGGTGAAGCAACGTAATCAAAATCGTCCAGCACAGGAGCCTGCCCGGAATCAGACCTCGATTTCCTCTTATTCTTATTCCTCTGCTCAGTTGACTGATAGCCTCCACCGACCTTCGACTTCCGGTCGTGTGACTGAGACTGAGCCGGCTGCCTCTGATGTGGCTGCTGCTGGGCAGAGGATTGTTGCTGCTGCTGCTTTTGCTGCTGCTGTTGCTGCTGTTGCGGTGATTGCTGGTCTGATGCCGGCAGCTGATCAGCCTGCTGCCTGGGAGAATCTTCCGTTTTCCTGGGCCGTCCCCTTTTCCGCGGACGGCCGGGACGGCGTTTTTCCTGTACAGGCTGTGTTTGCTCGGAAGAAGACTTTCCCCTGATTCCCTTTTCTGTGGCCACAATGGCCTGCTGGTCAAGGATCTTATAGATCAAATCCTGCTTGCGCATTGCCTCAACCCGCTTAATGTTCAACTCCTTGGCAATATCGCGGAGTTCTGAAACAAGCTTCTTGTTCAGTTCAAGAATATCATACATAGATACGGTATAATTAAATAATAATAAGTAGAAATGTTAAAACATCGAATTCTGAAAGAGACTTCAAAAATTATTCTGGATGTTGGAAATTACTAAACTAACTGGGGGGATAGAAAATCCACTGCAAGTATATGAATTTAACTTAATAATCCAAAATATTTTGTGCAGATTATTATTTTACAACACAAATAATGAACCCATTCCAATGGTCGTCCTCCGAAAAATCCTTGCGGCATTCCATGCTTCGGACTCCCGGGCTATTTTGCTTGATTTTTTTGCAACTTTTTTGCCGTCATTTCGTATAAACAATGACCGACCCTAACCCCCCAGCCAATGAGACAATTAAAAATCAGTAAACAGGTAACTAACCGGGATACCCCCTCACTGGACAAGTACCTGCACGAAATAGGTAAGGTAGAAATGGCCAATGCGGAAGAAGAAGTAGAGCTGGCCAGAAAGATCAAAAAAGGAGATGATGAGGCTCTCAACCGGTTGATCAGGGCCAACCTGCGATTTGTGGTTTCCGTATCCAAACAATACCAGAACCAGGGTCTTACCCTGCCCGACCTGATCAATGAAGGGAATCTGGGACTGATTAAAGCGGCACAGCGATTTGACGAAACCCGCGGATTCAAGTTCATCTCCTACGCCGTGTGGTGGATCAGGCAGTCCATTCTGCAGGCTCTGGCCGAACAGGCCCGTATCGTACGCCTTCCTCTCAACAAGATCGGATCTATCAACAAGATCAACAAAGCCTTTGCCGAACTGGAGCAGAAATTCGAACGCGAACCCTCCGTATCGGAACTGGCCCAGGTGCTGGAAATGGCACCGAACGATGTAAAAGAGGCCCTGCGAAATGCCGGAAGGCATGTTTCCATGGACGCTCCCATCGGGCCGGAAGAAGAATGAAACCTCTATGACCTTATGCTGAGCAAGGAGTCCCCCAGTCCGGAAAAAGAACTTCTTACCGACTCGCTCAGAAAGGAAATTGAACGGGCCCTCTCCACCCTTACGTACCGGGAAGCCAATATCATCAGACTGTATTTCGGCCTGAACGGCAAACATCCCCATACCCTGGAAGAAATCGGGGAAGAATTCAACCTCACCCGGGAAAGGGTACGACAGATCAAGGAAAAAGCGATCAAACGGCTGAAACACACCACCCGCAGCAAGATCCTGAGAACCTATCTGGGATGAGCAGGTAAGTGAAAAGCCCGGTTCGGAAGAAAAAGAATTCCCCTTTTCCCCGCTCATTTTTCATTTCATTTCTACTACCTTCTTTCCTGTATTTCATATTAATTTATTTACTTTATTGCCTTGATCAATCATTTTAACCTGAATCTCTATGGTAAAAGAAATCCTTGCCGAATCATTGAATCCCGAATCATTTATCGATGAAAAAGTAAATGAAATCAAACAGGCCGTTGGAAAAGGCATGACCATCAACGCCCTGTCGGGAGGAGTCGACTCCTCCGTGGTGACATTGCTCGGACACCGGGCTCTGGATAAAAGGCTCAGGACCGTTTTTATACAGAACGGACTGATGCGCGAAGGTGAACCGGAACGGGTAGCTTCTTTTTTCAGCAAGCTGGGTGTCAGCGTGGAGATTATCGATGCCGAAGAGGCCTTCCTCTCGGCTCTTAAAGGCATTACCGATCCCGAAGAAAAAAGAGAAGCCATCACCCAGACATTCTATAAGGATGTCTTCGGCAAACTGGTAAGGGAAAGCAAAGCCAGGTACCTGCTGCAGGGGACCATACTCACTGACATTGACGAGACCGTGGCGGGGATCAAGCGCCAGCACAATGTCTTTGAGCAACTGGGAATTGATCCTCAGGAAGCATTCGGGTATGATATCATAGAACCCCTTATCCAACTGAGAAAAGACGGAGTAAGGAAGGTAGGCAAAGCCCTGGGATTAACCGAAGAATTCTATAACCGCATTCCATTCCCGGGACCAGCCCTGGCGGCACGGATCATCGGGGAAGTAACCCGTGAAAAACTGGATATGGTCAGGAAAGCAACAGCCATAACCGAGGAAATTCTCAGTAACAGCGGAGCATTCCAGTACATGGCCATATTGCATGATGACCGGGTTACCGGTATGCGAAACGGAAAAAGAGATTTCGGCCACCAGATAGAGATCCGGTGCTGGGACAGCGTGGATGCCCGCACCGCCACACCCACCGAACTGCCTTTCGGTATTTTGAGAAAACTGGCTGCCGAGATCGTTGAAAAAGTGCCCGGCGTGGTAAGTGTAACCTATAACATTGCTTCCAAACCGCCTTCCACCATAGAAGCTGTATGAAAATACAGGCAGAACAGGCAAAATAAGAGAATACTGCTGATATTATCAGGAACTGATATGACTTTGAATCTACGTAGATAACTACGTTGCAAACTACGTAGATATCTACGTAGACAACTACGTAGTTCTTATACTGGAAACAATGCCCCGTTTCAGTTTCCCTTCGGGCATCTGAAGACATTTCCTCTTTGCTTGTATTTTTTTGTTATTTTTACACTTTCAATTATTAAACCAAGCGGTATGAACCATCTGGTGGCACCATCCCTGTTGGCTGCAGATTTCGGAAAGCTGAACGAAGAAATAGACATGATCAACCGCAGTGAAGCCGACTGGCTTCACCTGGATATTATGGACGGTGTATTCGTCCCCAATATTTCATTCGGATTCCCCGTGCTGGAAACCGTTAGCCAACGGGTCCGCAAACCCATGGATGCCCACCTGATGATGGTACACCCTGAAAAGTACCTGGAACGGTTTGCAGGTCTGGGCATTTACAATCTTACCGTGCATTACGAAACCTGCCCTCATCTTCACCGAACCGTACAGCAGATCAAAGAACTGGGCATGAAAGCCGGGGTAACCCTCAACCCGCACAATCCGGTACACCTGCTGGAAGATATCCTTCCCGAAGTGGACATGGTGCTGGTGATGTCGGTTAATCCGGGTTACGGGGGGCAGCATTTTATTCTCCACACCTATGAAAAGATCAGGAAACTGCGTTCCATGATCGAAAAGGCCGGTCTGCAGACCCTGATCGAGGTAGACGGCGGGGTGGATCTGGATAATAAGAACGATCTGCTTATAGCAGGCGTGGATGTGCTGGTTGCCGGGGTCACGGTTTTTCACTCACCCAACCCGCCGGATACCATCCGGAAACTGAAAGAATAACCATTCCTCCCCGCCATTCACCGACTGTCCGGAAGAAAAGAACGGCAGACGGATATCGCTCACAAACCCCGCTATCCTTCCACATAATCGCGCAGGTACGCAAAACCTTCGGTCAGTTTTCCCTCTTTCACGATCGTAGCCCGCCGTATCATGCCTTCCGGGTCATCCGACAACAGGGCCGGGAAGAAATGTTCGAGCAGGCTGTTCCCGAAATCCTCACTGGCATCGCGTGGCAGTTCGCCGGGCAGGTTATCCACCGCCATCACGGTGATATGATCTTTGTCAAAAGCAGGACCTTCCTTCCCGGTCTGCGGATGATAACCGTAAAACGGTTCTTCAATAGTGGAAGGCCGGAGCGTGGAAGCAACGGGTTTCCCGATATCACAGCTCACATCGGCAATCACCCGGACAGGAAACCCGGGGTGAAGATAATCTTCCGGCCGCAAAAAGACGGGTGACCGCGGATCCCAGTAGTGACATGGAATGTAAAGGTCGGTCCTCAGGGCATAGGGAAGAAAAGCCGACTCATACCGGTCCGGATGTTCAATAAAATCCTTCATGCTGAATGGCTGTCCGTCCCGCCGTCTCACATAATCGTCCGGATCCAGCTGGCAATATACCGGCCTGTCGAAAGTGCCTGACAGATATTCAGCCGGTGTCACTTTCGTCAGATTCAGGGCGGCCAGTATTTCCATGGCCCCGTGTGCCACGCGGCCTCCGCCTGTGATCAGGATCCGGACGGATGGCACACTGATCTGCCTTACCTGCTCCAGCAGTTCTTTCATGTTGAAGCATTCATGGGCCGGTTTCAGCCGGAACGAGCCATGTCTCAGCCCCCAGCCCCTCAATCCGTTATAGGCTCCGACAATTCCCGCCCAGCGACCAAAAGCCACCAGGCGGTTTCCGTCGGGTGTGGTCAGGTATTCATAATCCACCAGGGTGATTTTTTTTCTGATGATTTCCCGCAGCAAGTTCCGGTTGTAGGGCTGCATTTTCCCCGTATGGGAAAAGAACACATAGGTACGTTCGGCGATCAGAGCCGGGATAGCCACTTCCTTCACTCCCATAAGCACTTCACATGCCTCGGGTGATTGCACCACCCTGATACCCTTTCGGGCATATTCCTCATCGCTGAAGCAGCGGATGGGACTTAATTCGGCCACCACTTCTGTTCCCGGGAATTTTTTCTGAAGTTCCGCAGCCTGCCAGGGCGTAAGGGGTACCCGCCTGTCGGGCGGGGTTTTGGTCTCTTTCAGCAGTCCGATTCTCATCATCTTTTATTTTTTCACTGTCCTTCAGGCACGAAATTAACGATTCCGGCCCGTTTTTTGTGCATTTTTTACAACACATGGTACCGGAATATTTTGTACCTTTGTGTTCCTTCGGGGCTGACATGGAATTGACAGCAAGCCGAGGTGGTATGTAAGCATGCAGAGCAGGGTGACAGTGCTCTATAATATTCTGTTGCAAAACAATAACTGGCGAAAACAATTACGCTCTCGCCGCCTGACCGAAGTTAAGTAAGTCAAGGCTTAATCCCGTCACCAGGTGACGGGACGAGACGTCTTGCGGGCGGACGTTCCCCGTTCCAACCCGGTTCCAAGGCGCACGCAATTCGGGGATAACTTCCGGGAGGTCCCGGTCCGGAAGTGAAATATAAGGGACTAAGGAAAGGTTTGGTTGCACCGCGCCTGGCCTTTCCCGACAAACAAGCGGTACTAAGCATGTAGAAAGCATACGGTCTCCTTGTCTGGACGCGGGTTCGACTCCCGCCAGCTCCACAATCAAGCAGAAAACAAACACCCCCGCAAGGGGGTTTTTGCATTGAGGAAACCGTTGAAAGCCTGCTTTCATAAGGTTTGCGAAAAGACAAAAAACCATGCAACGCATGTTGTTTCCGTCACTTAAAACCATACCGCTATTTCACTTCAAAAGTATACCACTTTTATGCAAGGTTAATGCACCGGGCAGGATTTCTACGTCTTCACCGGCCATGCACAGGAAGCCACATAAAAGAATGCCGTTTCATTAATTATTGAATTTCCTTCCCGTTTTCTGTAAATTTATATGCACCGAACCCATATGTGTTACTGTCATGCTGGAACATACAAATATACACACCGGAAGCAGCGCAAAAAGCAGCTACCACATCGTTAACCGGGAGCTCAATGTCCTTTTCGGAGTTACCCTGTTGGTATGCCTGCTGGGGATGCTGACCTACGGCGAGAATATCGTAATCCGCGACCATGCCGTAAGCCATTTCGGCCGGTTGTACACCAGGAGAGGTGATCCGAATTACCTCAGCCTGCTGATCTTCGCCCTGGGCATGACCGCCAGCTCCATGATCTGCTTTCATATCAGCCGTCACCTGGGAAAACCCCTTCATCAACTCTTCTTCCGGTTATGCGGGGCGGGATACATCCTGCTGATCGTTCCCTGCGACCTGTATAATCCGGTGCACACCCTGGGAGGTACCCTGGTGGTCGGGTCCCTCTGGTTCTTCACCGTGTTCAACCTGCACGACCTGTACCATTTGATCCCCAGAGTCAGGTTTTTCCTGTACCAGTCTATCCTGCAGGGCACAGTACTGCCCTATGCCTTCCTGTATGCCATCGGCTCACCCGACAAGCAACTGGCCCAGAAATTCGCCCTGGCCGGACTGATCCTGATACTGAAAGCGGCCATGATCGAGCAAAAAAAGAGGGAAGAGCGCCTCAACCGGCAATAAGGAATTCAAACCGGCTATTATCACCGGCATGGCTATGGCTGTCTTTTCAGAAACCGACCGCATATTTTTTTCAGACGGATACCGGCTTGCCTCCCATGCCCTGCTGAAGGGGAAATCATGGAATACCCTGGAAAACATGTACTCCACCCTGTATGAGCAGACCGATCTGTTGACCGACAGTTTTATCAGGCGTTGCCGTGCAGAAGGAAAAAGGGTGGATTGCCACAGGGGTTGTTCCTGGTGCTGTCATCAGGCCATATTCGTCAGTGCAGGAGAGATCCTCTTTCTGGAGAATTACCTCCTAAAACACACGGACGGACAAACCGTTCGGGAGGTGACCGGAAAAACCCGCGAAAAAAGCCGGTTGACCTCAAAGATGAACATCCGCGAAGTTCTACGGCACAGCTCACCCTGTCCCCTGCTGCAAGAAAACTGCTGTGTGGTGTATCCGGTTCGTCCCCTGGCATGCCGCATTTATCTTTCCTCCAGTGAGCCATCATGCCGCCGGCAATACCGGAATCCGCAAAACACCGGAGGCTTTCCGGAATTATATGCCTTTCCGCTGAGGGCGGGGAGAATGATGCATGAAGGGATGAATGCCCGCCTTCGTGAGGAAGGGATCATTAACACGGAATGGTTGCTGGAAAGCATGCTGACCGATATACTCACGAATCCAGCAATCAAACCGGCATGGATCAGCGGGAAGGAAGTGTTTTACTCGCCGGTGCTGGAAGAAGAAGAGCGAAAGCTGCTGAATAACCGGAATCATGCCTGAATATCCCACGGAAACCGCCCTGTGCCGGCAGGAAATTCTGCCGGCTTACGCTCGGGAAAATTCCGTATATTTGTTATACAAACACAACAATCCATCTCATGAAGACAAAACACAGGTTCCGTTACGCGTCTGTTTTCGCCGTTTTGCTGGTTGTCAGCGCAGTGTTCTTTTCCTGTGAAAAGGAAGAGGATCCCTTTGCAGGGAATACCCACCTTCGTTCTGCCGAAAAATTATTTTCCCGTACGGCGGATTATTTCAGTAACCTAATCAACACGGCCACCATCATGTATCCCGATATCTATGTTCTTCATGACTATGTTAACGACGGTGCCGACATTTACCGCATCAGGTACCGGACAAATTTCATGGGAGAAAGCATCACGGCATCGGGCCTTTTATGTGTACCCGCCACCCCCGGTCAATATCCTATTCTCAGCTTTCAGAACGGAACCAACACCCTGCTGGATAATGCCCCCAGCACCAATCCGAATTACGAACTGTACCAGTTGCTGCAATCGGTTGCCTCCATGGGGTATGTAGTGGTGATAGCCGATTACATCGGG
>Ga0136651_10000556_pt1 | contig 20581 bp, 16 predicted proteins | sample Mar14236cmmetaG_FD_94867 | JGI IMG/M metagenome (GOLD analysis project Ga0136651, IMG submission 94867) | Marine hydrothermal vent microbial communities from Guaymas Basin, Gulf of California to study Microbial Dark Matter (Phase II) - Marker... ... | reverse complement strand
TCGGCAATCAGGCTGTTTACGTATCGGGTTTGCTCGCGCACCAATCGTTCCACCAGCGGTTTCACCTCGTCGTAAGTGTGGGTGGAAACATCCAGCGGACCGGAAATAATCAACGGTGTACGCGCCTCGTCAATTAAAACGCTATCCACCTCATCCACGATAGCATAGTGGTGACCCCGCACCTGCACGATGTCGTCCGGCGAAACCGCCATATTGTCACGCAAATAATCGAATCCGAATTCGTTATTGGTCCCGTAGGTAATATCGCAATTATAGGCGTCCCTTCGCTGGGCAGAATCCATATCATTGAGAATAACACCCACACTCAGCCCCAGGAATTTAAAAATTTCGCCCATCCACTCCGAGTCGCGCTTCGCCAGGTAATCGTTCACGGTTACCAGGTGCGCGCCTTTTCCTTCCAGGGCGTTTAAATACAAGGGCATAGTGGCAACCAGGGTTTTCCCCTCACCGGTTGCCATCTCGGCAATTTTACCGTTGTGCAGGGCAATGCCGCCAATTAACTGCACATCGTAGGGAACCATATCCCACTCAATTTCATGATCGGTAACCAACCATTTTTTTCCCTCCAGCCGGCGGCAGACATCTTTAACCACGGCAAATGCTTCAGGAAGCAAATCGTCCACTGTCTCGCCCGCGGCCAGGCGCTCTTTAAATTCAATGGTTTTATTTTGCAGTTGCTCATCACTCAGGTTTTTGTAGGATTCAAAATGGCGGTTGATTTCATCAACGATGGGAAACATCTTTTTGTTTTCCCGCTCATATTTGCTACCGAATACGCTGGTTATTATTTTGGTTATCATTTGTTCAACCTCTTCCGATTAGTTCAAGAATAGAACTGATATGAAGAAAAAAAGTTCTTCATAAAATCAAAATTAACTTCTTTAAAATCATTAAGCAAAAAAAATATAAAATACTCTGTAAAAGAGTACTCACCGGTGGAAATCATTACACCTTGGTCATTGCCTGCCCCTCCAGTCGGTGCGCTCTTTCAATACTTGGGTTCAGGGGTTGCTGCGGATGGGTGTTCAAAAATCGAATCCCGGTTTCGATATTCAGAAACCGATGTGTATTTCAGAACAAGAAATAGCGATTTTTGATTTTAAAAGAAACGGAAAGAACCACTCAATGCCCGGCGAGTAAACGCATCGCGAGAAAAGGAGGAAGTTTATTTTCCATTATTTCATCGTAGGTAATCTGAACCGGGTATTCTAAGCGAACAATGCGCAGCAGTCCGGTTTCCGTATCAAAAATAACAAAACAAAGACGCGGGTCTCCGTCGCGGGGTTGCCCCACACTACCTACATTCACAATATATTTATGGGTGTGAAAATCAAGTGTCATTTCTTCCTGGTAGCGCAGACCACCCTCTGAAGAAAATACAGCAGGAATGTGGGAATGCCCGACAAAACAAAGCCGTTGCTTCATGAAGTTCAGGTACTGCTTCGCTTCATATTCCGACAGAATGTAATGCCACTCTTCCGGGTGATCCGGGGTGCTGTGCACAAAAAGCAGTTCATTTTCATGGTGGGTGAAGGGCAGGCTTTCCAGATAGGCTCGGTTCACCCGGGTAAGTGAGCGGGTGGTCCAAAGCACGGCATCCCGGGCGTACTGATTGAAATGATAAGTATCGGTTAGCCCCAGCACCGCATGGTCGTGGTTGCCCATTAAACAAATCTGGCAATTTTTCCTGATGATTTCTATGCATTCGTTGGGGCGCGGGCCGTAACCAACCACGTCGCCAAGACACACGATTTTATCAACTGATTCTTCACGGATATACTCAATTGCGGTATTCAAAGCGGCAAGATTTGAGTGAATATCCGAAATGATTGCAATTTTCACGCGTTGTCACTTTCGGTGGTTTATCATTGCTGTTTTGTGCCAGTTGAAACATGGGCAACAATTTTTTTAGGCAGTCGATGGTCTTTTTCCAACTGTTTCAGTATGGTATCCAGTATTCCATTGATGAAACGGCTGCCTTTATAGCTGTCAAACTCTTTGCCCAGCTCCATGGCTTCATTAATGGTTACTTCAAGTGGAATCTCGGGAAAGTAGAGCAATTCGCTTAGTGCCAGCCGAAGCAGTAAGCGGTCAATCATGGCAATACGCTCAATATCCCAATTTCTTAGATTCGTGTGGATTAAATTATCTAATTCCAAACGGTGGGTATGGGTAGTTAAAATCAGCGTTTTACAGAAGGGGTTGATTTGCTGTTGCAGGGTGGCGGCAATTCGTTCGGCTACCGGGAGAATGTCCTCTTTTAAAAATTCATTGCAAAAAAGGATTTGCAAAGCCAACCGGCGAGCCTGCCTTCTTGAGAGCATCGAGTCCCCTGCTTCTAAATTTGTCGCATTCCCGGAAAGCAAATTAGCGTTCTTTTTAACCCTGTCCGTGTTTGAAATCAATTTCACTGATCCTTAATTTTTATTTTGCTAAATATAACTGTCGCTTTCATTTTTTGAAACCTGTTTTCGCATTCAATTCATCTTAGCAATTCCGCCGGCTACCGGTTTTATGCGTAATGATAACCGATAACAAATTCATATTTTTTTTAGGAGAGAAAACCATTCGCATTTATTATGCCCTCACATCATTTCAACCAGTACTGCCACTGCCTCGCCGCCGCCAATACACAATGAGGCAATCCCGCGTTTTCCGCCGGTACACATTAGATTGTGCAACAGGGTGGTTAAAATGCGGGCACCGCTGGCACCAATCGGGTGTCCCAGGGCAACGGCACCGCCGGCAATGTTGACCTTCTCTACATCCAGCCCCGGAATCTGGTTAACTGCCAGGACGACCACGGCGAATGCTTCGTTTATTTCGTAGAGATCGATATCATCTTCCGTCAGCCCAGTTTTTTCGAGCAAGCGGCTAATGGCATCTGCCGGAGCGGCAGTAAACCACGCCGGGTCCTTGGAAGCGGTGGAATAATCCACGATCCGGGCTAATGGCTGCACCGCCATTTTTGCCGCCATTACCACCAGCGCCGATGCACCATCGTTCAATTTAGATGAGTTTGCCGCAGTAACGGTGCCTTCCTTTACAAATGCCGCTCGCAACGATGGAATCTTGTCGAATTTCACATTTGCCGGTTCATCATCCAGTTTCACAATAGTTTCGCCTTTACGGGTCTTCATTTTCAGGGGAGGAATCTCGGCATCAAACCAACCTTTCTTTTGCGCTTCCAGGGCACGCCGGTAACTCATTACAGCAAATTTATCATGGAACGATTACTCGCTTCCTTTATCACTTTACTACCCAACTGCGGGGCAGTAAATGAAGCCAGCGCCCCATTGTACGAACCAGTCGGCGTACGGACTGCCGACGTAATGACCACATCCCTCACTTCTTTCATTTCGACTCCTTCTGATTGTTTCTGTGTTCATCGTAAGCATGAATAATATTGCGAACCAGCCGGTGGCGAACAACATCGGATTTATCGAGGTAAACAAAATCTATCCCGTCAATCCCTTGAAGCACATCCTGAATTTCCACCAACCCGGATACCGCCGCACTGGGTAAGTCGATTTGGGTAATATCGCCGTTAATAATTGCCCGGGAATTTACTCCCAGCCGGGTAAGGCACATTTTCATTTGCATAGATGTGGAATTCTGCGCTTCATCCAGGATCACAAAAGCACTGTTCAGGGTGCGTCCCCGCATGTAGGCAAGCGGGATGACCTCGATAATCCGTTGTTCCATGTATTTCTTTAACAAATCGCGAGGCAGCATTTCATCCAGTGCATCGTACAGGGGACGCAGGTAGGGGTCGATTTTTTCTTTGTAGTCACCGGGCAAAAATCCCAGGCTCTCCCCAGCTTCAACCGCCGGACGCGCCAGCACAATTCTGTCCACCTCTTTATTTTTTAACGAATTCACTGCCAGCGCCACCGCTAAATAAGTCTTCCCGGTGCCGGCAGGACCAATAATAATGACAATATCGTTATTCGCCACCGAGCGAACGATTTGCTGCTGTCCCTTAGTTCTCGGTTTTATAAATCCTTTTTTGGTAAACAGAATCACTTCTTCCAGGTCTTTGGACTGGTGCAGTGCCTGCTTCTCGGCAGCGGGAACCTGCTCCTGCGAATTAGCACTTACTATGTGAACCACGGTCTCGACATCCTTGGGCAACAGAGATTTTCTCCGGTTTGCAACGAACACCAGCTCGCTTAGCACGTTTTCCGCTAATTTAATATCCGAGGCAGCACCCAGGATTTTCACCTGGCTACCGCGGGCAATTAACTGAACCGGAAAATGCTTCTCGATGATTTTCAGGTTCTGGTCCGAAACCCCGTATATAGTCATCGGATCAATTTTCTCAATCAGAAATATTTTTTCCCGGATTTCAATTTCACTCTTCATATAAATACAAGTTATTTATGTTTTAACAAAATCAATTCACCAAAAAATTACGTCAATCATTTGATGTAATCAAATTATTCGACAAAATAAATAAATTACTTGGGTGGAAAAAGCAAAAAGGCTCTCAGTGTAAACCGAGAGCCTTAGAAAGTAATACAATCAAAATAACTTCACCAATATGCCTAATCCCTTGGAATTTTTAATACCATGTGAGGATAAATCACGTTTGGATCGGCGATATTATCTTTGTTGGCTTCATAAATCTTTTGCCACTTGAAAGAATTGCCAAAAACATTGGCGTAACCGGCAATTTTATAAAGGAATTCACCTTTGGTGACCCAGTGTTCGTTCGGGCCGGCGATGCGCGGAATTCTGAAAATCTGTTTCGGATAAATCAGGTCCGGATTCTGAATCTGGTCGCGGTTTGAAGTGTAAATCCGAATCCAGGCATAGGGATCGCCGTAAATGTCCGGTTTTTTGGCAATGCGCCACAGGTAATCGCCGCGCATTACTTCGTATCGACCTGCCGCCGCCGGTTTCGCCTTCTCTTCCGCCTGGGCAATCAGGTTTTCAATCCGGCTCAGATAACCAGTCGATTTGTTTGAAACACTTCTCTTGTCGCCTTTAAATCCACCGAACTTCTCCCGGTATTTCTCCAGCTCTTCTTTCTTGGTGTAAATTTCTTCCGGGGTCATCGAAACAAATCCGTTCAGGTCATCTTCCAAAGCTTTCAAATTACGCAGGTATTCTTCATAACTTTGCTTGTCCGTTTCCATCAGCGCATATAATTCATTCCAGGTATCAGCAATGGCTTTGTCTGTAGCGGCAATCTCTTCGTTCAATTTGGCAGTCTTGGCATCCTCTTCGGCAATCTTAGCTTTATTCTCAGCTTCACATTTTTGCCATTTCGCCAATTCCACTTTGTACTCGTCCATCTTCATTTGCTTGTAATCATAGGAATACTCTTGAGCAAAAACAGTGGTTCCCAAGAATATCATCAACAGTAACGCTAAACCAATTCTGCTTGTTTTTTTCATGGTTTTTCTCCTCCTCTTCATTATTCTTGGGTTGGCCAGTTACTTAAACGCTGCTGCATTGTTTCTTTTTCTTTCTTCAATTCATCCAGATTCGCCTTTTTCTGGTCCAACTGGCGCTGCAATTCCTCATTCGCTTTCACTTTTTCATTCAGCTTCTGCTCTGAAGCAAGGCAGGCACTCCGGGCTTCTTCCATTTTGCTAATTTGCTCGGTATTCGGATGTCGGCTGCATCCGGCGGCAATGAGCAACGAAAGGGAAAATGCACCCACAAGAACAAATGAGACCAGCTTTTTAAGTTTTGACATAAATGCCTCCTATGGTTAGAACTTATTTAACTTCCTTAAAATAATAAATTTCTCAATTTTTGTCAAGTTGATTTATATGTTTTTTATAAACAAGCTATCTTTTTTAACGGCTTACCATTTTTAGTCACTCCAACAATGCTTCTGGTAAAAATTTGCACAATATTTTTACCAGAATGCAACCTTTTTCTAAATTTATATTCAAACAGATTTTTCGCTTTTAAAATACTTTTTGTCTATAATGGGCCAGGCCTGTTGGTTATTATATTCAGTAATTTCGCAAGCTTGTCATACCACCTGATGAAACGCAGAGCTCTTTTTTCTCTTACAGTTCATAGACTTCCATCCTGATCAGACACCATTTTCCCGCGTCTTACCCGTTGGTACTGCAAGTTTAATGCCCAACTCCCGCAATTGTTCGTCCGGGAGAAAGGTGGGCGCGTTTTCCATCAGAGCCAGAGCGCTGGTGGTCTTTGGAAAAGCAATGACGTCACGAATCGATTCGGTATTTGCCAACAGCATTGTTAGGCGATCGAAACCAAAAGCAATTCCCCCGTGTGGCGGTGCGCCGTATTCCAGCGCTTCCAGGAGAAAACCAAATTTTTTTGACGCTTCCTCGCGGGAAATATTCAGGGTAGCAAATACTTTTTCCTGCACATCACGCCGGTGAATACGAATGCTGCCGCCGGCAATTTCGTTCCCGTTCAAAATTAGGTCGTACGCCCGGGCATGAACCTGCTGGGGCGCCGAGCCCAGAAGAGGCAGTTCATCCATACGGGGAGAAGTGAACGGGTGGTGACGGGCAACATAGCGTTTCTCTTCCTCGCTGTATTCCAACAGCGGGAAATCAACCGTCCAGGAAAGACAAATTTTCTCCCGGTCTATCAGGTTCAGATCGTTCGCCAGTTTTTCCCGCAAAAAGCCCAGCATAGTTTGTGATTTCTCGGCATCCGGATCGGCAATAATCAACACCAGTGCTTCGGTGTATCCTCCCAGGTGCCGGTTAAGTAATTCCTTTTCTTCATCGGAGAAAAATTTGCTGATACCGCCATCTATCTGTTCGCCACTTTTCTTAAAATGGGCAATCCCTTTACCGCCAACCGTGCGAATATATTCGTTCAGCCCATCAATTTGCTTGCGGCTGTAGCCAAAAGCCTCGCGGCAGACCAGTGCCCCGATAAACCCACCCTTGTCCAGCACACTGCTGAAAATTTTAAACCCGGTATTCTGAAAAACATCGTTCATTTTCCGGATTTTCAAATCGTAGCGTAAATCCGGTTTGTCGCTGCCATAATTTTCCATGGCTTCCCGGTAGGTTAGACGGGGAAAAGGAGTGATGAGATCGATGCCGAGCATCTCCCGGTAAACATGTTTCATAAACCCTTCCATGACCACCATAACATCCTCTTCGTCCACGAAAGACATTTCCAGGTCGATCTGGGTAAACTCCGGTTGGCGATCTCTGCGTAAATCTTCGTCGCGAAAACAGCGAACAATCTGGAAATATCGGTCGAAACCGGATACCATTAGAATCTGCTTGTATGTTTGGGGTGATTGTGGTAACGCATAAAATTTTCCCGGATGCATTCGCGAAGGCACTACAAAGTCCCGTGCTCCCTCGGGCGTACTTTTCGTTAGCAAGGGTGTTTCAATCTCCAGAAAACCGTTTTCAGCGAAATATTTCCGGGTTGTCTGGGCTAATTGATGCCGCAGGATAAAATTCCTCTGGAGCACCGGTCGGCGCAAATCGAGGTAGCGATATTTAAACCGCAGATCCTCGGTTACCTCAACATATTCCTTTAATTCAAAAGGAGTGGTTTTGCTGGTGTTCAGAATTTCGAATTCCGTGCAGTATACCTCAATCGCACCGGTTGGTAAATCCGAATTTTGTGCATCATCCGGTCGGGCACGGACCGTTCCTCTGGCAGCCACTACAAATTCAGAGCGCAGTTTTTTCGATCTGTTGTAAATTTCAGGCGAGATCTCCGGTGAAAAAACAACCTGCGTTTTCCCAAACCGGTCTCTCAAATCGATAAAGAACACGCCGCCAAGATCGCGCCAGCCATCCACCCAACCGTTCAGCACAACTTCCTGTCCGACGTAATCGATATTTAATTCCCCACATGTATGAGTTCTTTTTAACTGCACTGTTCAACCTTTCGTTCTACTTTAATGAACGAGAAATATATCACCGGACAGCAGGACAAACAAGTATAAAAATTTAGTCACTGTAAGACCTTACCCATGGGTGAAAATGATGCAAACCGGTCATTGCCACATAGTGGTAGCGGACTAACGGGAGCGTAGCAATCTCATTTTAAACTTTACAAACCAAGGTATTCTTGTGAAGATTGCTTTTCCCGGCAAGCCGGGATCGCAATGACTTCCCAACCATTAACTGATTTGATACTAGTCACCGTATTAATCCCTTCAGCGGCAAATATTGCAGAAAACACCGGGAAACATAACTAAAAAAACCGCGGTAACAGATACCACGGTTTTATATTGGATATTCGATAAAAGAAATTTAAGAAAGATTATCCGAAAACAAATTTTGTTCGAATAGTAACCACGCCCCGTGAACCAGTAAGTTTTGGGAAATTGGACCACCGGCGAATGGAGCGGATGATACACTTTTGAACTTTCTGATTGCTCAATGTTGAGCTAATTATTTTCACAGCTCCTACGCGACCATTGGGTAAAATATCAAAACTCAACAAAATCTCACCGCGCAAATCCGGGTCGACTTTCAGTTGCGACTGGTAGCAGTATTCCACCGAAGCCTTATTTTTATTAATCACTGCATCTATCACTTCGGGATCTCGCTGCGATGCTGAAGAACCGCTGCCGGTTACCTGGGTTTCCTGCGCCAGTTTGATACCGCCCCTTCTGGTAACGCTGGCGCCACCTGAAACACCGGTACCCTGAATCAAATCGTCAATACCGGTTTCGCCGACCTCGGCACCAAAGCCGCCACCACGAGCAATTCTGGACCGTTGTCCGCCACGGGTAGCTGCCTGCAACCCACCTGCGGCACCGGCAACCAGGGTGCTGGCATTTTCCAGACCGGGTCCTACACTACCGGCGTCTCCCAGAATATCGGCATAGGCAGCACCCGAACCCCCGCCACCGGATGCCGTGAGAGCAGCTAACACACCATATCCTGCGGCTTCTTGCTCCATTTTCCGCCGCTTGGCACGCCGGGCACCAACCCCTGCCCGACGGCGCTTCACACGATCCGAGGAAGATTCGCTGACCAGTTTTTTACCGGTTTCACTCAACTTTTCTTTTTCCGGTGCGGCTTCTTCGGCACCAAATCCGGCACCTTCACCCTCCGCAGGTCCGGTTTCTTCGGGTATTTCCAATTCGGCATATAGTTGTTTCATGTAGGATTGTCGAATTTTCTGCTTAACCTGATCGGATAACCGCCACTCACGTGTACTCATCAAAAAGGTAAACGCATAGGCAAAAATCCAGGTAATAAGTAAAATGAGATAAAAGCGCTTATCGAACATATCCCAAAAATTCCGCTCGAATTCTTTGGGAAAACCAACCAATTTAAATCCTTCGGCACCACCACGACGTGGCGTTACAACCCCCGGATTTGTTTTTTTATTATTCGCCATTGTTGATAATCCTCTTTCCCAATGATATTACTTTTCTCGAAAAGTTAATAACCTGAGTTTATTGTATTCCGATTGACCACAGGTATATAAGATTTTCACTAATATCCGGAACGGTGTATCTTCATCTGCCTGAATAATTACCTCATGATTGAAAGGCTTACCAAAATTCACCTCGTCCCTTTTAGCCTCTTCGGCTAGCTGGCTCAAACGGGAGTAAAGACTGGGAATTAAATTTTCTGCGGTCGAAAGTTTCGATAAATCGACCACCGACTCGGAACCAATCATAACATCGTGCCTGGTAACCGAAACATTGAGTTCTTTTTTTGGTTGGTCGATGCTGCTGGAATAGGGCAATTTCAGATCTTCGGACGGGGTCATAATCTGCCCGGTGGTGGAATAGGTTTTAAGTAAAAAAACCAAAATAATCGTCATCATGTCCATCATAGAGGTCAGATTCAGATCTTCTTTCCCCAATAGCAGATGTTTCTTTCTTCGTGATGGTATAAAGGCCATAATTCAACCTCTTTCAATCGTTAGAGTACTACCTGACCGATAATAATTTGTGGAAACAACTCTTGATTTTTACCCTCTTCATCAATATAGGTAGTAACATAGTCCATGGTCTTAATCAAGAACTTGTATTTAATATCCGCTTCGGCAGTTATCATTATTGCATTTTTGTCACTATAATTTGTCTCAATAACTTTTTGTTTGATTTCGCGCAATTTTGCCTGTAAGCCTTCAAAGTTGTACGATCCGTCAGCATTCAGCGGAACAGTTGGTTCTCCACCTTCACTTCTTTTCGATTCTTCGCCCTTGAGAAATCCGCTTCGGCTTGCGATGTAAAACCCATTTTTGGAAACGATAATACTCAAACCAAGCCGCTTTTCCAATTCAGCAGGTTTTTCGGTCTCTGTACCAGCGCCTCCCGCACTCTTGGGGGGCAGATTCAGTTGTTTAATTGCTAATTTGGTAAACACCGAACCGGCAAGTAACAGGGGAATCAATACAACCATCAGGTTCATCACAGGCCGTATATCTAACCGCATTTCCTCGACTTTTCGCGTCCTACGTAACGATGGTTTGTAGGCCATGATAAAAATCCTTCAATTTATTAGCGATTCCCGGTTATCAAATTAATTAGCTTTACCAGATGCTCATCCATTTCATCGATAATTTGGGTGGTCTTGTTCTGAAGAATATTATAGACAATCAGTGTGGGAACAGCCACCGCCAGACCAAAGATGGTTGTGTTCATCGCGACCGCAATACCCTGGGCTAAAATTTTCGGCTTATCCGCTTCGGCAATCTCCGAACCGCCCACTGCCTCAAAAGCGATGATCAAACCATAAATCGTACCCATAAGACCGGTTAATGTGGCAACATTGGCTAACATCGAAAGATAATTCGTTCGTTTCTGAAGCTGTGGAATCACTTCCAGGGTACCCTCATCGACCGCATTTTGAATGGAGCGGAAATCCAGACTCTCGCTTTCGGCGACCCGTTTCAAACCTGCCAGCACCACGTAGGGCAGCGCTTTTTGCTTGCCCTGCTCGCAGAGCTCAATTGCTCGCTTAATGTTTCCGCTGGTAACCAACTTTCGCACTTCCATCATAAATTTATCGGAATTTACATTCGAACGTACCATTACATAGTAAATACGTTCGATGGCTATTGCAACCGCAATAACCAGCAGAGCAAGGATAAACCACATGAAAATATATCCCGCAGATGAAGTGGCGAAATTCTCAAAAAAGTGTTTCCAGAACTGAACAGCAGAACCCATATTAAAAGCCCTCCTTAAATTTGTAACGTTTAATAGAGTTAATTCTCATATCAATAAATTTTGCTTAAAACCGTTTCTTCTTCAATAATTTTTCGATATTGGGGATCGGTTTAACCCGACCACTGGTTATCGGTTCGAATTTAATCTGTTCCGCATCCACGGACAACTCATTTGCAAATGATTTCTCTGCATTCACCTCTTTGAAATTGGGCGTGATCCGTTTATTAAAAATTCTCACCTGCGGAAGCTCCATTCGCGCCGAAATCGTATAGGTTTTTCCTAATTTGGTTAAATCGATTACATTCTTCTCTGCCTGACCCTGGGTTGCCGGCGACGTCTGTTGCGCTATGGCAAATTGGACAATGAAAATAGTAAAAACAATAATAATGAGTGTCCTCATCGGTTGTACTCCGTTTATTGAGAAACGATACGATTCTTATTTAAAATGACAATTGTTTTCAGGCGGTTTATGTCGATATTTGCCGCCGTCCGCTGGCGGATTTTCTCAGCCGCCGAAGTAATTTCTACCGGCAGTGACTCTAATTCCATGTAAAACCGTAAACCATTCCGGGGTGGACCATCAAAATCTGTCACATCGATAGCAATAACATTTTCGCCAATCTTTAAAAAATCACTCAATTCGATGAATTCAACCCGATCGACTACTTCATACATCTTTGTCTCATCGCCCTTAATGTAGTCACCGTTTAAATAGAAATGGTATTCATCATCGGCGGTAATCAGTGCCCACCCATCGATCACACGATTCTCTAATTTAAAGTGTTTCCTGAAGTATGCAGTTATTGTGTCCGGCTCACCGGTTTGGGCAATTAGTATCGAATCTGTTGCCTGTGCAGGAACCGGCTCCCCTTCCGGCAGTTCCTTGTCTTCTAAATCCAGCGAACGGCGTATCCGGGTGGTATCAGTTTGCCCAAGGGAATCGGGGGCGCCCAGCGTATCCGGCGGCAGATTGAACCCGGGTGTTACCGGCGTGGTATCTGCCGGTGCAACATACACCCAGATGGGTGTGGGATTGATACCCAAAGAATCGAATGTGGCAAAAAACAGCCCCGCGGGTAGTGTTACTGCCGCCGAATGCTCCCATCCGGAATCGTCAAAGGTTGAGTTGATCCAATCAAGATTGTATTCCTTGCTTACCAACCATGTCGGATCGGATGTAAAAATAAACTTTTCCTTGGGTAAATCACCTAAATATTTCGCCGGTTCCAATTCTACCAATTTCGCCAGGATAAGATTTGTCCAGACATTTTTGATGCCATAGTCTTTGGCAATGTTATAGCTTAATTCCAGATTCTGCTGTGCATATTGTTTCAGGCTTGATTGTTGATCATCAAAATAGACAATTCCTAATTGATAGCGTGTGTCTCCTGAAGTATCCGAAAGCGCCTGGTAGTGATCCCGCTCTGCCTGTGCTCTGGCAGATAAATCAAGCAGTAGTTTCCCATTTTCGTAAGCCAGGTTAAATAAACGATCCTGTGTGGTCAACACTGCATCATTCTCAATCTGATTATCAGAAGCAAACTTGAGTGTGTTGTTATATTGGTTTATCCCAATCGTCTGGAACTCGTTCATATAATCTATAATACTCATCATCTGGTCATTATAATCTAGCGAATTGAGCCCGTCCGGTGTAGTGGCATTTTCACCACCTTCGACCAGGTCTTTTAAAACCGGAATACTACCCTCCTGGTAAATCTCCGCAGCTTTTTTCACCAATTTCCCATACTCGTCAGCCAGAATGTTACTGGTTAGCAAGATTTTCCGTTTAGATTCCTCAACATATTTATTTTTCAGATTTAGTTGCGAAGAAACATTAATATTTTTCAAGTGTGCGTTCAGCGTTACGTTAATAGCGGGTGCAACCGCTTTTTGCAACAGGAGTTTTTTCCAGGAAAGGTAAACCGTACCTGTTGCCGGATTCTGCTGCCGCAGGTAAGCATCGATAAACTCGCCGGAGCGTTCGGCAACACTGTAGAGAATCAGCGATATCTTATCTTCCGCTTTTTTGTACCACTTCAAAGCAACGTCCCTTGTGCTGTCCTGAAACGATTCTTTCTGAACCACCATTAACGTATCTTCAGAAATTGGCACCTGTTTCTGAACCGTGCTGGTATCGAACAGTGATATTTCCAGTTTTTCTGCCAGAAGCGGAATGTTCTTAATTACGTTTTTATATTCCTCCACTGCCCGATCATACGCCGGCACCGCTGCCTTAAAAACCCGGTCACGTTCCACCAGGCTCTGGTCAGCCGTCAGTTCCGGAGAAATCTCCTGATCGGCAATGGCGTCTGCAAATACTTCGTAAGCCTTGGCAACTTTATACATCGCTTCGAAGCCCTTCAGGGAACCCATCTGGATAACCTTGGTATACGCATTAACTACCTTGGTTAACTTGTCCTTTTTATTTTGCAACTGAACACGCAGATTCGAAGCCGGGTAAGACAGTTTAATTGCTTTGAATTCTTCAAATTCAATTTCACCCAATTCAAAATAAGCTTCCGAAGCAAAAAGCAGGTTGGGATCGCGTCCGGTTCTGGCAAATTCATTGCTGTGCGCAATTGCCTTCTGGAATTCAGCCTTGGCAAGATCGTACTCTTTATTTTTAAAATAATAGGCACCGCGATGATAAAACGCTTCGATAGTGCGCTTATCGTTCGGATACCGGTTGGCGAATTCGCTGTAAATCCGGTTGGCATTGTTTAAATCATCCAACTTCAAATAGTAACGGGCATTCTCGAACAATAAATCTTTGGAATCGTCGCTATCGGGATATTTTTCAATGAAAATATTATTTATCCTGATTGCGTCACTATATTCTTTTGCCTTAGCATAAAACAGGCTCGAATTGTAAAGCGCTGCCTGCGCGTCCTTACTTTCCGGTTCCTTCAGATAGATACGTTCGTAGGTTTTCCCCACTCCGGCAAAATCTTCCATCTGCTTATAATCATCCGCAATCCGTCCCAAAGCCAGCAGGCTGTATTTGGAATCAGCATATTTGGTTACCAGTGTATCGTAAGTAGAGATAGCTTTCTGCCATTCTTCTGCTTTCTCATAATTCTGGGCGCTGTTAAATAATGCTACATCGACAATTTCTTTGTAATAGGAAGCGTCGGTGTAAACCCGGTAAAATTCCCGTGCCGCATCGAGATATTTCTCTTCCTGCTCCATCATTTCAGCATTTTTATAAATCGATTCCCCGATTCTCTTTCGGGCAACATCTACCTGGTCTGCCGGCAAGCCCTCGGTAGCGACAATTTTTCTCGCTACATACTCGGCATCATGATATTTACCCAAAAAGAAATAGCTGTTCATTAGCGATATTAATCCGACACTTCGCTGCTGAGCCTCCGGAAATTTGGTTACCATGGTTTTGTAATATTTGCGCGCCAGGTCGTACTGACGGTGCTGATAATACAGCGCACCGGCACTGGCTAAATACGAAGCGGTCTTTTCGCCCGTAGGGAATAACTTTATATAATTATCAAACGCTTCGGCGAGCAGTTTCTCCTGGGGAGTAAACTCCTGAGCCGCCAGTTGCGAAAGATCCATCCCTTTTATCTGAGTAGTATCCGTGGTAGCACGGCTTTCGTTTACCATAGTTTGTGCCACCACTATGGCGTTTACAGCCGCATCTTCCCGATGTTCATCTTCCAGGTAGTCATTACTTACGCGGATATACTGCTCGAAGGCTTCATCGTACTTCTTTAATTTTGTGTCCTGTATATAAGCCAGCGACCAATTAATTTCATAGGCATTCTTGTTGGTCGGGAAAAATTCCAAATATTTTTTACTTAACTCGGCAAACTTCCTGTAAGCAGCCAACGAATCGCCGCCGGTTTTCGCCGAGTCCTGTGCTAAATTCAACTGGTAAATAATATTGGACCGTAACGCCTGCTCGGTTAATTTGGCAGTTTCATCCAAAATTAAAATCCGATCGGGAACATCGCCCTGCTCGATATTGGTGTACCATTCGCTTTTAGGATTGTACGTTTCGAATAGCTTTTCCCGTTCCTGATATGCCTGCTTGTACTGCCGCGCTTCCAGGTACACATCGGCAATTTTTTTGCGAATGAGCGGGGCGTGGGTATAATCGGGATACTCTTCCAGCAGCTTTTGATAGGCACGAATACTATTGGGATAGTCCACAATTTTGGCGTATAGATATCCCATGTGTGATAAAACATTCACGCCAAATCGGGGCAGTTTTAATTTTTCTAAATACCGGCTTGCTTTGTCTACACCATCGCGGGTGTAGGAAGTATCCACAAATGAAGCTGCAATATACTGCAGCGCCTCCGGCTCAATATTCGCCTTTACATATTTTCCTTCCGGGTCGATAGATTTCAACCGCTCGATATCTCGCACAACCATGGTGAAGTACAGAATGGCGTCGCTATAATAGTTCGGGTCAACCGCTGCCAGCCGGTAATAGGTCCAACCCAGTTTGTACAGGGCTTCGTCGTAGCGGGGAGACCCTTTGAAATTAAGTACATTTTTGTATAGTTGTGCCGCTTTGTTCAAATTACGAATGGTTTCTTCACGGCTCTGTCCTAACCGTGGTTGAAAGTAATATTCCGCCAATTGAATATAGGCTTCAGGGACATATTTGCTTTCCGGGTATTTATCAATTAACTCCAGGAATATCTTCTGGGAAGCTTTGATCTCTTCCATCTGGCTTAGCAAATAGGCTTTGCTGTACAGGGCATCATCCACCAGGTCAGATTCGGGGAAATTCGCCAGAATCAGGTCGTACACGGCGATTGCCTTTTCATAATTTACCCGTGGAAACCTGGGAGCAACCGGCTCTATTTTCAGTTTCCCCTGATTGTAAGCGTCCAACTGTTTCTCATATTCATCGTAGCGTTTATTATAGGCTTCAACCGCAAGATCGTGAGCACCTCTTTCCTCCTCGATGTAATATTCCGCTACACGAATCAGAATCATGTCCTGGTTTTCATTCTCTTCGCGGCTTTGATTCAGAAAGTTTTTACTCAGTTCAACGCCTCGCTCACGGTCTTTTTCCTGCTGCTGAATCAACCTTGCTTTTTCCGCTTCCAGGGCTTTCTTTAACTTTACCAGCTCTTCAATAGAAAACTTTTTCAAGAGAGAATCTGCAACATTCAATTCATTCTCTTGTGCGAACAATTGCCCATAGAAAAAGGTTGAGCAGAACAACAGAATTAGCAGCCAAATAGTGTGAAAACGATAAGGGACAATTTCCATTTTTGCACCCTGTTTCTGTGAATCGTGATTATTTTTCTTCGAACTCGCTCGTGCGCTTATCAAAATAGCTTTCACGGAATGAGCGTTCTCTTTCGGCACGTTGCCGTACCCTTTCCGCCATGCGGGCTTTCATAGTCATAAAACGTATTTCCGCTTCAATTTTTTTTAATTTATCTTCCACACCCGCGCGACGTTTACCAACCGCTTTATTCACCGAATTATAAAGTGCGGAAAGATCACCCATACGGTGCTGCAAGCGGCTTCGCTGTCCAAAATTTACGTCGATGACACCGAAAGCACCGAAATCGCCCCACTGGTCAAATTCCGGGTAAGGCTGACCGATATTCAGCTCGAAAGTACTTGCATACAGTTGATCATTCTTTTTGCGAATCTCTTTGAGTTTGCTAATTTTTTGTTCCAGGGTAGCTACTCTAATGTAATCACCTTTTAGCTTTGCCCGTTCTACCTGCTGTTGCAAAGATGTAACCCGATCATCAATAAGACTTAATTCCTGTGATATTGCCTGACGCAATTGCTGCGTTTTTCGTTTTTGAAAATCATATTCAGCTACTTTACGGGCAACCGGATACGCATCGAACAAATTATAACTGGAAGCATATCGCAGATAATCCTCCGGAACGTAGTCCAGCGCAGCAGACAAGCGAATAATTAAACTATCTGCTTTGGCAATCGCAGCTTTATTGCCCGAAGCCCGGGCTTTTTCTTTTAGGACAAGCACCCGGTTCAACTGGTTAATTACGCCATAGACTTCATTGGAAATTTCCGACCCCATCGGACTTGCTTCGGACAAATCCAATTTATACAGATTCTCCTCAAGATTTTTAGCAACATCAGTCGCCTGAATGTAAGCTTCGGCATTGTTTTTCCGCAATGCTTCTTCTTCTATTTTTTTCGCCTGACCATACAATTGCTGCAGTTGATCCCGTTCTTCTAAAAAACTATCTACTTTCTTTCTGCTGGCTTTCGACTGGTACACATCGCGGTACAAACCTAAAGCCAGGTTCGGATTATTTTCCATCTGGTAAATATAGCCCAGCAGGCTTTCCGCTTCCATCCGGTGTTCGCTGGCGTAGTAATTATCGATTAATTGCCGCGCAAAATACTTCGCCTGCGAGTAATCCCGCTCTTCGGGAATATCGGTTCGAGTTTTCTCGAACATAAAAAATGACCAGGCAAGAACATTGAGCACCTTATCATAGCGGTAGTAATTTTGCGGAATCATATTCAGATATTCAATTGCCGAAAGATAGGCTTCCCGTTGGTAATTAATAATTGCCAGTTTGTAGAGTGAACGGGAATAAATATCTACCGGCACCGCTTTTCCCTGAATCAACTTGGTAAATACATCCGCTGCCATATCCAGGTTTTGACCACTGGCATAAGCGGTTCCCACCAAATATTGGGCAAGGTAGTAATAGGGCGATTTCTGCGGGAAGGAAAGCAGAAGATCAATCGCCCGGTTGAAATCCGATTGCTGATACAAGGCTAAAGCCGCAATAAACTGAATATCATAATATTCCTCATTGGTATTCGAGGCAACATTTTGATATTTTGAGTAATAATCCAGAAGCACGCTGGGATTGTTCAATATATAGTTTATTTGAACCAGACGGCTGTACGTTTTTGCCAGATAAGCGGAAGCCGGGTAGTGTTGAATCAATTGCAGGTAAATATCCTGCGCACGATTCAACTGCGATAGAGCGAAATTACTTTCACCCCAGTAAAAATAGATATCCTCGAAATCTTTTATCCCGGCAGTGCTGTAGGTTTCAATCAAATCTTCCAACAACCGTTCCGCCAGGTCGTAATCGTAATAATTGAATGCACCGTAAGCAACTCTCAGTTCGTTGTTAAACATTCTCATAATCTGCCGCACCGAACCGGATTTGATCAGATTGGAACGGACAATTTTTACATCCAGCAACCGGGTGGCAAATTTATACGATTCGGTTTTTTTCCATTCCTGGTACAAATTAAAAATAGTTGGCTTGAAACCCAGCGGTTGGGTTTCCACATTCCCTACCTCACCGAACGCACTGAGCAATTTGTCTTTTGAACGGGAAATTTTCTTGTTCAGGTTGCTTTTATCCTGCAACTGATCCATCTTAATCATCTCTTCGGCAACATATAAAAGCTGAAGCGCGTCTTCGAATACTTTTTTCTTCTTATAATTAACCTCGCCTTTTCGTATAGTCATTTTTAATCGTGCTTCCAATTCGTCTATATACGAATTCAGTTCAGTAGTTTTACTTGTCTTGAGGCGGGACTTCAGGGCACTTAATTCGTCCAACTGGCTATATAATTCTTTGAAATACTTATCGCTGGAGGCACGCGGGTTGGCAATACGCTTTCGCATTTCCCGGTTGGTTAAGTGCATCAGCGTAATTAAATATTTCTCCTGCGGCAAATTCTCAACCCCTTCCACCAGAAACAGCTTTTGTACATAATGTTCCAGGGCGAGTTCAAATTCTAACTCAGAAGTGTACTTGATGAGTTTTTGCAGGAGTTCGGCATCAGTGGTCGATTGGGCGAAAGAAGGTGCAGTGCAAAAAAGGAAACTGACCAGAATAACGAGTGTGACTATTGACTTCCTTCCCATGAGCATAGTCCAAAATTTTTGTTATTGACAATATACAACAATTAAAAATTAAATCAACCCTAAATGAAGGTTAATTTACTTTTTTTGAAACCCGTAAACGGTTCATCGCACGAGCCAGAGAAGCTTCCGCCCGGGCAGTGTCCACATGTCCTCTTTGTTCTTTAAGACGCTTTCTGGCACGTTCGGCAGATTCTGCCGCTCGTTGTGCATCAATCTCCTGTGCTTTCTCGCAGGTTTCCAACAGCAGGGACACCTTATTTTCCCGCACTTCACAAAATCCACCGCTGGTGGCAAAAAACATGGTTCCCTGTTCTGTTTCCAGCTTGATGATACCAATCTCCAATTGGCTCATCAAGGGAGCATGATTATATAAAACCTGAAAACTTCCCTCGGTACCGGGGGCTGAAACACTTATCGCGTCATTAAAAGTCATTTTCTTGATTGGAGTTGTAATTTCAACTCTTACCGTTTTTGCATTCATAATAATGAATCCATAATCGTATAGTTTTTCCGAAACTTTAGCTTCTTTTTACGAGAGGAAAAAAGGAAACATGGGGGATAACCATACTGATACCCCCAGTTTTAAACAGTGAAAAGTGCATGTTGCTTATGCCATCGATTTGGCTTTTTCCACAGCTTCTTCAATTGTGCCAACCATCCAGAACGCCTGTTCGGGCAGATCATCATATTCGCCTTCAATCAAGCCTTTAAAACCGCGGATGGTGTCTTCCAGTTTCACATATTTTCCGGGGAATCCGGTAAACTGCTCCGCTACAAAGAACGGCTGAGACAGGAAGCGCTGAATACGCCGGGCGCGGGTAACCGCCAGTTTATCTTCATCGGACAATTCATCCATTCCCAGAATGGCAATGATGTCCTGTAAATCTTTATATTTCTGCAAAATTTCCTGCACGCGCTTGGCAACATTATAATGTTCTTCACCCACAATGCGCGGGTCCAGAATCCGGGAAGTGGAATCCAGCGGATCCACCGCCGGGTAAATGCTCATTTCGGCGAGTTGACGGGAGAGTACGGTAGTGGCATCAAGGTGCCCAAAAGCCGTTGCCGGCGCCGGGTCGGTCAGGTCGTCCGCCGGAACGTAGATTGCCTGCACCGAAGTAATCGAGCCTTTTTTGGTGCTGGTAATCCGTTCCTGCAATTCGCCCATTTCGGTTGCCAGGGTCGGCTGGTAGCCCACCGCCGACGGCACCCGACCCAGAAGTGCCGAAACTTCCGAACCTGCCTGGGTAAAACGGAAAATATTGTCAATAAACAGCAGCACATCACGACCTTCTTCTTCCCGGAAGTACTCGGCAATAGTTAAGCCGGTTAAACCGACCCGCTGCCGGGCACCGGGCGGTTCGTTCATTTGCCCGAAAACCATAGCGGTTTTACTGAGCACACCGCTCTCCTGCATTTCCAGCCAGAGATCGTTCCCCTCACGGGTGCGCTCGCCCACACCGGAGAATACCGAAATACCGCCATGCTCGGTGGCAATATTGCGAATCAGTTCCATAATGACCACCGTTTTGCCCACACCGGCACCGCCAAACAAACCGGTTTTTCCACCCTTGGAATAG
>Ga0136651_10000555_pt1 | contig 20588 bp, 12 predicted proteins | sample Mar14236cmmetaG_FD_94867 | JGI IMG/M metagenome (GOLD analysis project Ga0136651, IMG submission 94867) | Marine hydrothermal vent microbial communities from Guaymas Basin, Gulf of California to study Microbial Dark Matter (Phase II) - Marker... ... | reverse complement strand
TTTTATAGTTGTAAGTTATTGAAATTAAAGGAGAAATTTTTCGTCTAGGGTTGACAGGCTGTCGGGCAAATTCGCCAATTGAAACATCACAGTTACTGCCTGTGATTTTGATTTGTGGTTGACAGGCTGTCGGGCAAATTCGCCAATTGAAACCAGAAGTCGCCCCACAAACACAGAATATAATGTTGACAGGCTGTCGGGCAAATTCGCCAATTGAAACGGCGGCGTACCTTTTCCCCCCAGACACCCATGTTGACAGGCTGTCGGGCAAATTCGCCAATTGAAACTACCCCAACGCTGGGGTATTGGGTACTGTCTCGTAGTTGACAGGCTGTCGGGCAAATTCGCCAATTGAAACGAGACGTTGCCACAATGGCAATTGTTTGATGTTGACAGGCTGTCGGGCAAATTCGCCAATTGAAACGGAAAGCACCACCGAGAAAGCTGAAAACAATGTTGACAGGCTGTCGGGCAAATTCGCCAATTGAAACATACCAGAACCGCTCCTCTCCTTTTTCAAGGTGTTGACAGGCTGTCGGGCAAATTCGCCAATTGAAACTGACAAGGGGTTTCCCATCCTTGTCAACTCTGTTGACAGGCTGTCGGGCAAATTCGCCAATTGAAACCCGGATCTACCCTCTTAAAAAAGGTCAGATTCGTTGACAGGCTGTCGGGCAAATTCGCCAATTGAAACCTTCAATCGCCCCAACTCATCAAAAGTAACCGTTGACAGGCTGTCGGGCAAATTCGCCAATTGAAACCATCAATAATCACAACTTTCGTTGCCGTTTCTTGTTGACAGGCTGTCGGGCAAATTCGCCAATTGAAACCATTGCGTACCTTGTTAATCCCATTGGGGTTGACAGGCTGTCGGGCAAATTCGCCAATTGAAACATAGGGTGAACATTAACATCAAGTTTATGTTGACAGGCTGTCGGGCAAATTCGCCAATTGAAACTGTTATAGTTGCTCTTACTACTTCCAAAATTGTTGACAGGCTGTCGGGCAAATTCGCCAATTGAAACCATAATATTTCGTCTCTAGAATTTTGGAGAAATCCGTTGACAGGCTGTCGGGCAAATTCGCCAATTGAAACACTAAAAATAAAAACAAACAACCTGCCCAAATCGTTGACAGGCTGTCGGGCAAATTCGCCAATTGAAACATTCAATGGAGTTGCAAATCCAACTAGTGTTGACAGGCTGTCGGGCAAATTCGCTCTAGTACAACGGATCAGGGGATTGAACAGATTGATGAGAGGGCGGTTTCCACTTATTGGGTACTTTTTTTTAACGCAAAAGGCGCAAGAGACGCAAAGAATTGACAAATTAGCGTCTTTTGCGTCTTTAGCGTCTTTAGCGTTTTCTTTAAATCTTTTTAACGCCGCTCAGTTCAAAGCAACCCCATCACTTTCAATCTGCCCCCTCACCAATCCGTTCATTCCCCTGATCCGCTGTACTCATTCTTTTTAACGCAAAAGGCGCAAGAGGCGCAAGAGGCGCAAAGAATTACTGGGATAAACGAATTGTTATTGATTGACTGACTTGCCTTTAATTAGCTTATCCCAGTAATTAGCTGTACTGAATAGGCGTTGACAGGCTGTCGGGCAAATGCGCCATCGTTTCAAGTAGAATGTCTAATTTTGCGCTGAAAACCAACGTAACCTCCTTAAAAAAAATATTAACAAAATATACGCTTGCTCCCTAATGATAAATTAGTAGAAGCTGTCACTCTCTATAAAGAATCGTCGCGGTATGCTCCGAATAGAAACACTTTTCTTGCCCACCCTTTAAATCAGGTATTGTGACTCTTTTAATTTGGACTTATAAGGAAAATTGATATGTTTTTAAAAAGAATTCAAATAGAAAAGTTTAGAGTTTTAGAAAATGTATATTTTGAGTTTAAACAAAAATTTACACCGACTCTTTTTCCTTTAGGCAGTTTAAATGGTGGTGGAAAAAGTACGTTATTGCAATTGGTTTTTACCTTATTGCATTGTTCTTTTTATAAGGAAAGACATCAATATTTGGTAAACTTACTGGCTAACTTTCCAGCAGATGCTGAAATAACGACATTAGCTCAATTTGATATTAATCATAATGATGAAGATTTTTGCTTGGAATTTATTGTGTCTGCTAATCACTATGATGGGCAGGATTTTAATGTTTTTTTAGATGTAGATGAAATTGAAGAGAAATTAGAAGAACATAAAAAATGGCAAGCAGAATACTCGTCTTTGTTAGAACTGGAAAAAGACATGAGTTCCTCAAAGAGAGTAACGCCACTACTTGAAACTCAAATAAGACGACAGCATCATCGCGAATTATCTATGATGACAAGGGTTCAAAATGCAACACTAGACGATTACAAATCAGTCGTTCGTGATTTATTAAATTCTTATGAGGAAAAAATCAATAATAATAGTAGCTTAGATTCTTTACTTGAGACGGAAAAGCATAAAAAATCACAACTGCTTGAATCACTCAAACGAAATGGAATGTTATACATTACTCATTTTGATAATGATAGAGTATTGTTATGCAAAACGACTGCTGATATTGATATTTTGACTCAAATCTCTAATAGAGTTTATTTAGCCGCTCCAAGTACTCAGGTATTTTTGTTTTTATCAGACGAACAAAAACAACACATTTTTTCAATAGAAAGTGATTATAGTGAATGCATTTCTGAAGCCAAAACTGATTTAGAAAACTTTTTTACTTATGATTTTGCGTCATCTGGACTTATAATTAAAGCTTTTGAAAAGGCGAGAGATAAAGATTTTGAAAATGCCTTAGAGTTTGAAGATTATGATGGTAAGCATCTTAAAAAGTTGAAAAATGAATTGAATAGTTTTTTATATGAGAAAACGATAACTGTCGACAAAAAATTGTCCAAAGTTATTTTTAAAATGGGAAATGCAGAATTACTTCCAGAAGATTTAAGTCATGGTGAATTAAAGAAACTTAGCATATACATTTGGCTAAAATATCATGCAATAGATGATGCTCTGGTTTTAATGGATGAAATAGAGATCGCTTTGCATCCGGATTGGCAGTACGAAATAGTGCATGAATTACAGGAATGGTCAAAAAATAATCAGTTTATTTTAGCGACTCATTCTTATGGGTTATGTGAAGCATTAACGCCTTCTCATGTGATAGAACTTGAACCGAAATTAATCAAGGAATCCATAAGAGTTTAACAGCAGATGAATTGGACAATCATGTTAAAAATATCATGGGGGTCAGATCGATAAAAAATAAGGCTGTCATTTTGTGTGAAGGTGACATTAGCGAAGTGAAAAATTTTAAGAAAAATCCTTCTAAATATAGAAGTCTTGAAAAGTTTCCAGATGCCAATTTTTATAAAGCCTGTTTACCAACAAGTATGAAACACTATCCCGTACCCACCCCAGTCTTTTTAAATTGTGGTGATAGAGCTAATGTAATTAAAGCTTATGTCAAGCTTAAAGAATTACATGCCGAAAATCGAAATGATAGCTATCTTGATATCAAGAAACTATTTGCAATCATAGATTTAGATATTCAAACCGCAAAAATAGATAATTATAGATTTGAAAATACAGAAGAAATTTTTAATGATTTATACAACGAGCTAGAAATAAATTCTAACAAAATAGATAGTCATACAATATTTACCACCGGGTTAATTCATAAAGAGGCCTATTTTTTACTGAAATGCGTAGAAGCTATTTTTGATAAAGACTATCATTTGTATAGGAATGAAAAGCTATATTTAAACAAAATCTATTCAGAACTAATCGAAGAGATTACTGACGATAAAGATTTAGAACAGAATTTTAATGTTGCTTGTAATAGAATTGGTTTTTTAGGATTAAATTATTCCAATATCAATGAGTTAAAAAACGCTTTTAGAGAAAAATTTAATGGCCATTTGGATGATAAATTAATAAAGACTCTGTTCTTGATAAGAAAAGTTAAACCTTATTGGGAAAATATTCATACTATAGAGTCGAAAACTAAAGAGCATTTATCTGAGAAAGAAATAGAACGATTATCATTAAATATAGCAAAATTCTATTCAGAACAAGATGATAACAGCTTTCACCTGACAGCTATTTTAAAGTCTATTTATCGACAAGCGTATACAAATACTTCTGCTGAACAGGGTTTTTTATAGCGAGCAAGGGTTGTTCAATGGAATTGATTATCATGAATCAATGACATCAGGCCTCAAGGTGAATTGTCCATACAATCAATGAGTTATTGTAGGAACAATCTCTCAAGCAAACTCAAGTTGGAACGTAAAGGGCGCATTCCAAAAAAAAGTCATTATCAATTTTGGCCTTTGCAAAATAACAGGAACGATAAGCTGAAAGCAAAATAACAGGAATGAAAAGCTGAAAGCAAAATAACAGGTACTCCAAACTGAAAACAAAATAACAGGCATGCCAAGCCCTAGCAAATTGGCTTTCAAACTCGCGCCTTCAAGATTTCTCAATATGACTTTTAGAAATGCGCCCCCATAAAGTCGCAAACTCAAGTTTGCACAGACAACCTATTCTATCCTCATCGCCCCCACATTCAATTCCCAAAATTCAGGATGCGCTAACGGTTCGATTCCTGCTTTGACTCTTAATAAATACAACGGATACTCGCCACGCGCTAAATCCGAAGTAATCGGCAATTCAACAACCACTTCCCCATCTTGCCATGCAGACAGTCTTGTACCATCAAAAGCCATAAGATAATTCAAAACTGCAGACACTGTCTGCACAAATTGGATGGTCTCATAATGTAGCCATTTTTCAAAAGTGCAAAGATAATCTTGAAAGAGAGTTTTATTTAAAAAGTGTGGTTAAGTTTGGCTGGAGTTATAGAGTATTAGATAATCATATTGAGAATAAATCTTATGAAAAATACCTCTTAAACCAAACGAATTTTGATAAAACATTGCCAAATGAGTATAAATATCAAGCCACTTTCAACACTCCACTCATCAATCCGTTAAATCCCCTGATCCGCTGTACTCATTCTGTTTAACGCCGCTCAGTATCAGAGCAACTCCATGACTTCCAACACTCCCCCCTCATCAATCCGTTAAATCCCCTGATCCGCTGTACTCAACTTGATAGAACGCTGATTCTCATGATTGAACTGATTCACGCTGATTTTAAAATCAGCGCAGATCAGGACAATCAGTTAAATCTGCGTGCTATCTCTTATTTGATTTTGATAGAACGCTGATTCTCATGATTGAACTGATTCACGCTGATTTTAAAATCAGCGCAGATCAGGACAATCATTTAAAATATTGATGAGGATGGTTTGCTTTGGGATCGTTTTCCCCAGAGCGTATCAAATCAACGGCCTCTTATTCACGACGTGAAATCGCCTCCTTAACCCACTGTTCTATTGTGCGATTTGAGGTATGTAACCAAATCTCTCCTGCACCTTGATAAGCTAAATCTTCTTCTATTGCTTTCAGTTCATGGAATCCCACTGATATCGCTGTGCCTGTTTTGGTGCGAGACATGAAACGGATTTCTGGGGGCTCAAAATGATTCACTAAAATGGGGGAATGCGTTGTCATGATGAATTGCGTTTTCTGTTCTTGACGAATCGTGTCTATCAATTCAGGTAATATGTGTGGCTCTATCCCATCTTCAATTTCATCTATCAATATCAGACTGATTGTGTCTAATTCGGGTAGGGCGGCTAATGCGATGAGACGCAAGTATCCGTCACTGATATGTTCGGCATGAATCGGTTCACTGTTTGGAAAATGTTCTGCCAGTTGTAAGTCGATCCAACCGGCTTTTTTTTCAGGGGTGTAAAGGGCTTTGAGGGTGGGATAAAATTGATTTAACCTTTTGATAATACGTGTTTTTTGTTCCGTTGACAGTGAGGCTAAAAAACCGCCTAGCCATTCTCCTTGATGTCCAAGGTGTGAACTGTAGCCCATTGCGCCGCGACGCATTTTGACGGGATTCATCAATTCAAGCGAAAAAATCCCTTGCCCCCATGCCCGAACACTTTCAATAATCTCATGACTTTTGGGATGAGCAACAGATTGGGTATCCAAGATTGAAAAAAGGGAACCGGATAAGCGCAAACCTAAACCTGCTACCGTTTCATGATCAATTTGAAGTTGTCGATTACCCTGCTCAGCGGATCGGGTAAACTTGAAAAGGGTTTGATGCGTGTTTTGATTCAGATACTGAAGACTTTCACTTTGATTGAGATTGTCTTGAACACGCCAAACAAAAGCCCATTGAATTTGAGTGCCTTCAGAGTTTTCAAAAGTGAGTTGTGCTTCAATCTGATGACTGTGATTCAAAAAAGACTGAATGCTATCAGGATGCCAGATTCTCTCTTCAAAAAAGCGCCGAGGTTCACCTAAAATGAAGGCATGAATAAACGCTAAAAATTGCAAAACGGTTGATTTTCCGGTTCCGTTGCCACCGATGAATACGGTAAGATGAGGTTGAAACTCAACTTGAAAATGATCAAGTGATTTAAAACCTTGTACCGTCATTTTTTGTAAACGCAATGTATCCATTATTGATTAATTTATTGTTGTTTCTGCCCGATTTTCGTTAAAAATTTATTTTGTATCGAAGCCCTTGTCGTTCCAAATTTATTTTGCAGCCCTTTTCGTTCCAAATTTATTTTGCAGCGGCTGGAGTGCAAAATTTATTTTGCAGTGGCTGGAGTGCCTGTTAAGTACTGAACCATAAATTTTCAGGTATTTTAATAGAAACAACCGGGGCAACCACAAGGGATTGCCCCTACAACCGCACCCGTAGGGGCAATCCCTTGTGGTTGCCCAAAATACCTATTTATTTGTGCTTCAGTACTTATTTTGCAGCGGCTGGAGTTAATGTACGCGAAATGTACAGTTGTAGATTGGGTAACGCGCTTTATCAAAGCCCCCCTGATACTTAATACAATGGTGTTGTCGCTAGATGTACGGGAAATGTATATCATAAGTACACCAAATGTATAAACGGCCCTGTTATCTCACGAAGACAAACCCTAAAAAACAGTCTATACTCAACCCATAAGTTTCGATAATCCGTCAAATTCGCGAGGAATAACGCTATGAATAATTTATCACTCATCACTGATGAGGTTATAAATCAATCCGCTCATTTTAAACAGGCCCGAAAACGATGGCGACGAACACTGGCCCAAGGATCAGTGTTATCAGCAATCACACTATTGCCGCTGATCAGCGCCGCTGCGACGATTCAAGGCACCACTTTCATGGACAATAATAATAATGGTGTCTTGGATGCGGGCGAACCGCCGCGAGCTAATACCACTATTTTTATCAGGGATGAGACGCTCGCTGATGCCGGTCAAGGGGGCTTTTTTAGCACAAGCAGTGATGCTAATGGCCAATACATCTCTATCTCTCATAATACGGGCCCTTTTACCATTTGGAGCGCTATCCCTTCTGGATGGGAACAAACTACGCCGGTGAGAGGGGAAGGTTTTGTTATGTATGACACTAACATAACCAGCAGTACCGAAACTCTAACCGTCAATTTTGGTTTCTTCGATCCAAGTCAACAGGTGTCTAAAACACCCACTTATCTGCTCACGGCTACCAAAACCGGTACGGGCAAAGGCAGTATCACTGGGCAAGGCCTTGATTGTGGTAGTGATTGCACTGAAGAATTTCAGGCCGACACGAAAGTCACTTTAAACGCAAACCCCGATACCCTTTCAACCTTTGCGGGTTGGAGTGGAGCTTGCTCTGGTAGTACCTCACCGTGTTATGTCACCATGACTCAAGCGCAAACTGTGACGGCCAAGTTCAACCTAAAACAGTTTACCTTGTTAGTTAACACTGATGGCAATGGTAATGTGACTGGAGATGGCATTGAGTGTGGTAATGACTGCACGGAAGACTATGATATTAATCAGGTTGTCACTTTAACCGCTAAACCCGATACGGGTGAGACTTTTAGCAATTGGAGCGGGGCCTGTAGCAGTATCGCGTCTCCGAGTTGCCAAGTGACAATGAATCAGGCCCAAGACATCACGGCTATTTTTAAATCAGTACCGCCCAATACTTTGAGAGTCCAATTGCAAGGTAATGGCACGATCATCAGTGTACCAAGTGGTATTAACTGTGGTAGTGATTGTGATGAGCAGTATACGCCCAATACGTCGATTACTTTAACGGCGACACCTGATAAAGACTATGTGTTTGCCAATTGGAGCGGGGCTTGTCAAGGCAACACTGCGAGTTGTACAGTGAACATGAGTGCCGATCAAAGTGTCACGGCTACCTTTGATTATTCGCCGGCCCCTCAGTATGCGCTTAATATCAGCAAAACGGGTACGGGTAATGGTAGCGTCGCGGGCACGGGTATTGATTGTGGTGCCGATTGCACTGAGAACTATGTTGAAAAGACGGCCGTCACACTGACGGCAAAACCGGCCGCCGATTCTAGCTTTGTGGGTTGGAGCGGCGCGTGTTCAGGTACGGGTAGTTGTCAAGTTAGCATGACGCAAGCGCAAAAGCTGACGGCCACGTTTAACCTCTTACCTCCAAATGAATATCCCCTGACTGTCAATAAACTTGGCACGGGCACTGGTAGCGTCACGGGTACTGGGATTGATTGTGGTGCCGATTGCACTGAGAACTATGTTGAAAAGACGGCCGTCACACTGACGGCAAAACCGGCCGCCGATTCTAGCTTTGTGGGTTGGAACGGCGCGTGTTCAGGTACGGGTACTTGCCAAATCACGATGACGCAAGCGCAAAAGGTGACGGCCACGTTTAACGTCTTACCTCCAAATGAATATCCCCTGACTATCAGTAAAACGGGTACGGGTAATGGTAGCGTCACGGGTACTGGGATTGATTGTGGTACGGATTGCACGAAAACGCTTGCTGATAAAACCGCGATCACGTTAACCGCTAAACCGGCCGCTAATTCCACTTTTGGAGGTTGGGGCGGCGACTGTTCCGGCATTGCCGCTTGCCAAATCAGCATGACAAAACCCCAAAATGTCACCGCGACTTTTGATCTCTTATCCGTTAATCAATATCAACTCACTGTTCAACAAACGGGCACAGGTAGTGGTACGATTGCTGGGCAAGGTATCAACTGTGGTAGCGATTGCTCTGAGGAAGTGCCTGAAAATAACGTTATGATCTTAACGGCAACAGCCAACCCGGGTTCTATTTTTACAGGTTGGAATGGGGCAGGTTGTAGTGGTACCAATGCGTGTACCGTTACCCTGACAACTGATCGCACTGTCACGGCCGGTTTTGAAATCATCCCAAAAAATCAGTATGCGCTCAGCGTCAGCAAAACGGGTAAGGGCACTGTCACTGGACAAGGAATTGATTGTGGTAGCGATTGCACTGAGCAATATGTTGAAAACACCGAGATCACGTTAACCGCCAGCCCCGCAGCTGATTCAAGTTTTATCGGTTGGAGCGGCGCTTGTTCGGGTACAGGTGCTTGCACCCTCACAATGAATCAGGCCCAACAGGTAAGCGCGACTTTTCAGGCTAATGGTGTCATCGTGACAAAACAATACCCCCTCACCATCAACAAAACCGGTAAAGGTACCATCAGCGGCCTCGGCATCAATTGTGGTACGGATTGCAGCGAATCCTATCTTGAAAACAGCGTTGTCAGTTTAACCGCCCTCCCCGATACGGGTTTTAGTTTTAGCGGTTGGCAAGGCGCAGGATGCAGTGGTACCGGCATTTGTAGCGTCACCATGACGCAAGCGGAAACCGTGACGGCCACATTTGAAGTTCAATCCGTTCTTGTGGGTGAATTTGTACTGACTATCAATCATCAAGGCACCGGCAATGGTAAGGTTTTTGGGCAAGGTTTGAACTGCCGCACCGATTGCACACAGCCCTATCCTAAAAATACCGATATGCTGATAACCGCTACGCCCGAAGCAGATTCTAAATTCGTCAGCTGGGGCGGCGCGTGCAAAGGCACGGCGCAATCTTGCCGCGTTGTCATGACAGAAGCCAAAAACGTGATCGTCACTTTTGAACTGATTGCCCCACCTGATTATCTGCTCACCGTGAATAAACAAGGTACCGGAAACGGCACCATCACCGGAATCGGAATTGATTGTGGTAGCGATTGTACCGAAAACTACGCAGCCGATACGCCAGTCACGTTAACCGCCATAGCCAACAATGAAGCCACCTTTGTTGGCTGGAGTGGCGCTTGCAGTGGCACATTGGCCTGTCAAGTCACCCTGAATCAGGTTCAAACCGTCACCGCCATTTTTAATCTTAATCAAAACTGCACCTACCGTCTTGAACCTAACACCCAAATGCACGGTGCGAATGCTGATACCAGCACTGTCAAAGTGATCGCGCCCACGGGTTGCGAATGGCAAGTCACGACTGATGACAGTTGGTTAACGGCTAAAGCCAGCGGTAATGGGAATGGAAGCTTCAACTATACTGTCGCCCCTAATTCCAATTCAACAAGCCGCACTGGCAATTTAACGCTGGCTGATCAAAGCTTTTCAGTCACGCAAACCGGCAATGTTGCCCCCACAGCGCATTTCACCGCTTCCCCCTTATTTGGAGAAGCCCCGATGACAGTCAAATTAGATGCCAGTGCGTCTACAGATCAAGAGGGCAGTTCGGGATTGACTTACCAGTGGACAATTTCTGATGGTAGAACCTTATCCGGCGTTGCGCCAGAAATCACTTTCACAGAAGCCGGCCAATATAGTCTTAATCTGGTAGTCACAAATGCCGATCAGGCAAAAAGCCAGAAATTCACGCAAAGCATTTTGGTGGAAAATGCCAATCAAGCCCCCATTGCCACGTTTACCCTTACCCCCAATGTGGGCAAAGCACCCCTTCGAGTCGATTTAGAGGCCAGTCAATCCAGTGATCCCGACGGCCGTATTATCAATTACCAATGGGCCAGTTCAGAGGGACAAAAAACCTTAGGGCAAAAAGCCAGTCTAACCTTTAACGATACCGGCACACACACCCTCACCTTGACAGTCATAGACAATGACGGAGAGCAAGCCACAGCAGAACAAACCGTTGTCGTCGAAGCCCCACCCCCTGGATTGATGGCCGCCTTTAGGGCCACACCGACAGAAGGTGAAGCCCCCTTGACAGTCACCTTAGATGCCAGTGATTCCGCGCCTCAAAGCGCCATTAGCCAATATGAATGGAACACCACAGATGGGCAAATCACCAGCGGCCGAACAGGTGAAACCTTCACCTTCACCGATCCCGGTAAATACTTGATCACCCTCACGATTACTGGCAAAGACGGAACCGTCAAAAACACGCAAAAAACCGTCTTAGTGAAAGCAAAACCCGTAGCCCGTTTTATTGCCATACCCAACGTTGTCAAACTCTCCTCACCGGAAGTGCAATTAGATGCCAGCGACTCATTTGATCCAGACGGCACCGTCGTCGATTACCGCTGGACAACTTCTGATGCTCAAAAAGCCTCAGGTAAAATCACCAGTTTGTTCTTTAAAACAGAAGGGCAATATGAGATCGAATTGGTTGTCACAGACGATGCCGGATTGAAAAGCATTAACATTGCTCGCCAAACCATCACCGTCGTACCTGAAGAAGCGCAACTGCATCCCGTCGCCATCATAGATGTCGATGACAAAGAAGCCATTTTACAACGCACCGTCAAATTCAGTGCGAAACGATCTCGTGATATCGATGGCAAAATCGTGCAATATGACTGGACAAGCTCCGACAATCAAAAGGCCAGTGGAGAAGACATCAGCCTGACTTTTGCCGAAAACGGCGACTATACGATCACCCTAACCGTGACAGACGATGATGGCTTAACGGCCCAAGAAGACAGCACGATTTCCGTAGGCGAACGCGTTATTGTCGAATTTCAAGGCCTGAAACCCTTTTACGAAGTCGGCGAAACCCTGAAAGTCGATTTGATTGAAGATGTCCAAGTCAAATCACGTTTTGATCGCGTAGACTTATGGGTTGGCATTCAAATTCCCAATGGGAACGTGTTATTTAAAACACCTCTTCCACTCAAGCCCTTTGATATCGCAGCAAAACCGTTCAAAGCCTCATTAGAAACCCTCAACGTCGCCCATCGTCTCTTAGAATTTGAAGTGATACCCGGTTTAGGCGGCGAGTATATACTCTACGCCCTATATGTGCGAGAAGGCGAAACGCCCTTTGGCGAAGGCGGTTATCAAGCCGTTCAACGTTCCAACTTAGCCCGTCAAAGCACCATCTTAGCGAACTTTGCCAACTTTGGGCTACATCAAGCAGAATTAGAAGCCCTAGAAGCTTCTGATCTCGTTGAAGACGTGATAGTCAAAGCAAACGGCGAGTTTTCATTCAAATTCGAGGGCATAACCCATTACGGCAAATTAGGGCAAATCACCCAAGGCATGCCACCCTCAAATGGTGGCCTGAATATTCAACTGATTGACGATGCCAATGATGATGGCATACCCGATTTGGAATTCACCTATTCCAATGGCGACAAACAGATATACTATTATCTAGGCTTTTATGAATGAATCAGATTGTTGATTTCTACTGAACGTCTTTAGCGCCTTTAGCGTTTTCTTTAAATCTTTTTAACGCAAAAGGCGCAAGAGGCGCAAGAGGCGCTAGATTTCTCTCCGAACGTCTTTTGCGTCTCTTGCGTTTTCTTTAAAGATTAATCAACATTTTATCCTATATCTATCTCAAACAAAAACCATTAAGATTTCAATCTATTAGAGATTTAAGAAGCTATTTTCTGCCACAAGGGTTTGCAATACGAAACGACATGATGTAAACTGCCCCCGTTTTTTCACGATGGACAAAAGCTTGTTATCAGTATTTGACTGAGATCAAAAACCGAGATCGCAAAAAAGCCTCAAAAAGCCGATTTTTCGCCCTTTAAAAAGAACAACTATCGAAATAGGCCAACAACACAAAAAGACTGATATTTCAATAACTTGTTTGAATAGCCTTACTCAATAATGGTATTTAAAAGTTAAATTGTTTACAGGCCGTTGAGCAAAGTCGCTCATTGAAACAACAGAAGGAGGCAGTGTTTCTGCCTCCGAGTTTACAGGCCGTTGAGCAAAGTCTTTAGCGTCTTTAGCGTTTTCTTTAAATCTTTTTAACGCAAAAGGCGCAAGAGGCGCAAGAGACGCAAAGAATTGACAAATTCGCGTCTTTAGCGTCTTTAGCGTCTTTAGCGTTTTCTTTAAATCTTTTTAACGCCGCTCAGATCAAAGCAACCCCATCACTTTCAACACTCCACTCAGAAAGAAGTTCAATCCCCAGATCCGCTGTACTCATTCTTTTTAACGCAAGAGGCGCTAAGAGTTGACAAATTAGGTGGGCAACAAAAACACGTAGGGAGCCCATTTCACGCGTGAAATATTGATTTAAAATGGGGGCAAAGGCCAAGAGTTCTTTTTTTTAATTAAATTAATGGTGGGCAACAATCTTTACCCATCCTACATTGATACTATTGGTGGGCAACAAAAACACGTAGCCATTAATTAACTCACTCAATATAAAGCTAAATGGAAAGTATTAGATACATTAAGAAAATCGAAATTAAAAACCTGTGGAATAAATATGATATCGAATGGCATTTGAATGAAGATGTCAATGTTTTAGCAGGAATAAATGGTATTGGCAAAACCACCATTTTAGATTTAATTGTCGGTACACTATATGGTAGACTCAAAGGGCGCACAACCGATAGGGTTGATAGTGTTAAACTGACTTTTAACAACGATCAATTTATAACATACAGAAGAATTAAGGATACTCTTGAAACTCTAGTCAAAAAGACTCAAAAAGACAACTCACTCAATGAGTTCATTACCGAGTTAAAACAACATGAAGGTAGAGATTTAAGCAAAAGACAGGTTATTGAAGGCGCTATGTTTTCTTTTGAAAACGTGCAAATGACTAAAGAAGAGCTACACGAGAGATTAGGTGTCGCTCTAATCAGTACATTTGATCAACAATTAAAAGAATATGAAGCGGTACGTATTTTGACTAACGATGAGGTTAGTACCGAATTAGATTTACAACTTTATTTACTTCAAAAACAATATCTTGAATACCAAATCAATATTGGCAAAAAAGCAATAGAGGCCTTATCTTCAAAATCAATTGTAAATGTTCCAAAAATTGACATTGACTTTAAAAAGAATTTGTTTTTAGACACAATTGATGCTTTATTCGAGCCTACCAATAAGAAGATTGATAGAAATAAGAATGAACTGATCTTTAAATTGGGAAAACAAGTTTTAACGCTTCAGATGCTATCATCGGGTGAAAAGCAATTAGTCCTCATTTTATTGACAGCCTTAATACAAGAGGATAGAAATTGTGTTTTGTTTATGGACGAACCCGAAATCTCATTACATACCGATTGGCAGGAAAAATTAATAGAAAACATTAGAAGCCTCAATAATAATGCTCAAATTATTATAGCGACGCACTCACCTTCAATGGTTTTGGATGGTTGGATGGATAAAGTCTTTGAAGTGCCTGAAATTATCACCAAAAAACGATAAAAATGAGCGGATTAATAGATAAAATTACATCAGATTTTTTTGAAGCTCAGAATGCACTCAATAAATCTAAAGGAATTGTAATAGATGTTTATGTTGAAAATGAAGATGATATTCCGTTTTGGAAAGATATTTTTGACAGATGTGAGTTGCAAACAAAAATACATCCCGCTTCAAAAACATCATTAGATAGAGGAAAGACAGAAGTACTCAAACAAATCAATGGCGTAGGCAAAATGAAAATACTTTGTGTAGATAGTGATTATGACTATTTACTACAAGGTTATACAGACGTATCGAAAATCGTTAATGACAATCCTTATGTTTTTCAGACTGACACTTATTCGATTGAAAATTTTAAATGTTATGCTGAAAGTCTTCATGGGGTAGTTGTAAAAGCAACCTTGCAGGATGAACAATTATTTGATTCTGTTGGTTTTTTAAAATCGTACTCCTCAATCATTTATGATTTCTTTATCTATTCATTGCATCATGAAAAAGAGCACTCTACAAGTTTTACAATTGCCGATTTTTCAAACACCATAAAATTATTAGAGCAAGTTGATGTATCTTCTTCCAAACCGCTTAAAAAATTAAAGGAATCTGTTGAAAAGAAGATTGCAAGCCTTGATAAAATGTCAGATAAGCAAATAAGGGCATTTCAAGAAGAACTTCATAGCTTAGGTGTGACACCAGAAAACACCTATCTCTTTATAAAAGGGCATACTCTCTATGAAAATGTTGTTTGTATGTTTCTTAAACCAATTGAAAGATATTTAAGATCAAAACAATTCAAGCAAATATCCGAATTGAAAAAAGATGATGAAGAAGCAAGAGACAGAAGAAATCAGTACAAAAAATCGGTTATAGATATTGAGTTCGTATTGCGTAACAACACAAATTATTACGATTGTTTTTTAATGAAGAAAATTTTAAGTGATATAGAAAACTACAAGACAATGAATTTTTCTCGTTCGGTTGGGGAAACGTCGTAACCATAAGTACTGAAGCACAAATAAACAGGTATTTTACCGCAATCATCAATCCGTTACGTTAGTTAAATCCCCATATCCGCTGTACTCATTCTTTTTAACGCAAGAGACGCAAAGAATTGACAAATTAGCGCCTTTAGCGTCTTTAGCGTCTTTAGCGTTTTCTTGAAATCTTTTTAACGCAAACGGATTCTCATGATGGCCGACTGATTTACGCTGAGTTTAATCTCTCTTTAGCTTCCACCCCCGACAACGTATTTTCAGAACCAATCCTTTCCCAACCTGCCACAAAATCGGGGATAACAACACCAGCACTAAACACCAATAAACCACTGGATTATTCAATAAACGTATAAAATCAGCAACCCAAGGTTCCGTTTGTAAGCTTTCAAAGAATAGCACGAATGAACTTAACCAAGATTCACTCTTTTCAGTAGATTGACTTATTCCTGAAGCCGTCATACTGGCCGCGCCGACGGCGACTAAAAACGCTAAAATACTGCCTAAACTCCACAATCGTTCACTCCTAGCCAATTGCCTACCTTCAAAATGTAAATGCCACCGTCTGCGAATACCCTCCAAATACCTCAATTCGCCTTCTTGAAGATAAACAATATGGTTCTGAAGCTTTTGTTTATCTGCCTCAAAACTGTCTAGCAATGGCGTTTCATAAGTCTTTTCCCAAATCACATCCCATTGCGTATTCAGTTGATGCGCTTCGCGTAAACGCAGCATGAGGTTATCTCGTTGAATTTCAAGCGTTTTAATCGCCTGATGCAATTTGCTTAATAACAAAGTTGTATCCGCTTCTAATCTGGCCATCATTTGTAAACCGTTTGATAATGTCCGATTCGGCAAACAAGATAAAGGTGCCTGATCAAAATGCTGACTTTGTGCCTGTAAATACTGACGCACCAAACGAGCCGCTAAATCCATTCGCGTAAACTGCCATTGCCGAATCAACAAACGCGGCAAAAGACGCACCAATAAAGCCTCACCACCGCCCACCAAAAAATCTTGCAACTGCTTCGGCCAAGTTTCATTCTCCGGCAACGCGCCATGCGCTAACCCATAAACGGCAAACACCGGATTCGGTGCAAAATGCGGTTTAGGCGTATTCGCCGAAATAGCCATCGGAGCCAAATAAGGCATCGCCACATCCAATTGTAATTGCCAATGTTGCTTCGTAGAAGGCAAGCGATAATGGGGTTCAAAACGCACAAAAGCGCCTCCCTCAAAACCGTTTTCCTGAGAATCAATTTGAAGCAAACTACGCCCCGGTTTAAATCTCACCCGATCTGCCCCCCCAGGGCCTTTAAAAGACAGGGTTATCGTATGCGAATCAAGCCGCACATCAGCAATTAATAAGGCCACGCCCAATAAAGCCCGTGTACAAAACACCTCTGCCAGACTCTCGTCAAGGCCTTGTTTCACAAAGGCTTTTTGATAAATCTGTCCAATCTGCTCCCAACCTTGTTTAAGATGTAAAAGCCAATTTTCAGGCAAAGCCGTTTTTGAAGGCGGCGCGATAAAGGTTTCAGAACGAAACAACCGCTTATCCTCATCAATCATAAACCCTTCTTCACTCAAACGCGGCAGTTCAACACTCGAAAAGTAAAGGGGTTCAAGTTGAATAATCCCCTCCTGCTCAATCTCCGTGCGTAATAAATAATAAAACTCGTAGCTCAAACTCATATCAGTTATCAGTTATCAGTTCCAGGCAAAAGTTTTTGCGCGCAAAAACTTTTGCCTGGAAATCAGTTATCAGTTATCAGTTATCAATAAAACCCTTGTCGTTATTATATTAAAAATCAGCGAAAATCAGTTCAATCAGCATTCTATCCTACTATCCTCTGTGGTACTCTGTGTTGAAAAGAAAACAGATTTTTACTAAAAACTAAAAGTTTAAATTATGCCCGCGTGCAGGATAACTGAAAACCTGACAGGTTTGGTTAGAAAAAGTGATAACTGATTTCCACGCCAATGTTTTTGCGCGCAAAAACATTATTTCACGCGTGAAATGTGGAACTGATAACTGATAACTGATAACTGACAGAGACATGAAGACTCCTCAAACCCCTATTTCGCTTAGAATATTTCTAACGGAATTGCTGCTTACCTTTCTATTTAACACTTTAATTGCTGTCTTTGTGACTGTATTGATTGACGGTTCTTTTAAAATCAGTTTAATCTATTCTCAAGCCATAGGGCTCAGTATCTTTTCCATTTCCTATGGCTTAACGCTGATACGGGGCTTGAGCAAACCGTCAGGGCACATTTTTGCGATGGCTATTCCGTTAGGGGGCATTATCGGAGTCACCTTGGCTAATAGCCTCATTGGCTATGACGTTCAAGAATTTCTTGCAGAATATCCCAGTCTGCCACTGATATTGACTGCCTGTACTGTCGTTTTTGGTACAATGATTTCCTACTATTTTTATGCCCGCAACGCCCTAGCTGAAAATAACATCGCTTTGCGAGAGGCAACCTTGCAACAGCTCGAAAACGAAAAAAAGTTGACAGAAACCCATCTCAAATTATTACAAGCGCAAATTGAACCGCATTTTCTATTCAATACCTTATCTAATATATTAAGTTTGATTGATGAGGCACCGGAAGACGCTAAAATCATGTTAGCCAATTTCACCCAATACTTACGCGCTTCTTTGAAGCGCACTCGTCAAGAAGAAACCACTTTAGGGGATGAACTGGCATTATTGCGTGCTTACCTTGATATTCAGACAATACGCATGGGAGATCGATTACGCTATCGCATTGAAGTGCCTCAATCATTGCATACTCTCAGTCTCCCCCCTTTACTGTTACAACCGTTAGTCGAAAATGCCATAAAACACGGTATTGCCCCTGATACCCAAGGCGGGTGTATTGATATCAGTGCCACAATTCAAGCGGAACGTTTGAACATTTTCTGTATTGATACAGGGAAAGGTTTGCAACAACAAAGCGGAAGCGGTATGGGTTTAAACAATGTCAGGGCCCGTTTACGAGCGATTTACGGCAATCAAGCCACCATGCGAATACAGCAAAATACACCAAGCGGTGTCAAAGCAAGCCTCTCAATTCCTTTAGGATTTTTAGATTAAAAAATGTAGGGTGGGTAACGTGTTTTTGTTGCCGGCCCCATTAATTCGTAGGGTGGGTAACGTGTTTTTGTTGCCCACCATTAATTTTAATTATTAATTATTAATTATTAATTGTTAATTATTTTTCGGGTAGCCCACCATTAATTCGTAGGGTGGGTAACGTGTTTTTGTTGCCGGCCCCATTAATTCGTAGGGTAGGTAACGTGTTTTTGTTGCCGGCCCCATTAATTCGTAGGGTAGGTAACGTGTTTTTGTTGCCGGCCCCATTAATTCGTAGGGTGGGTAACGTGTTTTTGTTGCCCACCATTAATTCGTAGGGTGGGTAACGTGTTTTTGTTGCCCACCATTAATTCTGATTAAAATTTAAAAAACAAAAATCAGCGCAGATCATGACAATCAGTATGTCACGCAAAACTTTTGCGTGAAAAGTAATTACAAAGCAACGAGAAAAACCCATTCAATCAAGCAAACCGGGTTATTCATTCGCACACGCTTAGCAAATCATTGGTACACAATTAACAATTAACAATTAACAATTAAGCATTATGAACAATGTAGGGTGGGTAAGCGGGCCCCAAGATTTTCGTTCCTACCCCATACTCTATCACCCGCTTGCCCACCATTCCCCAGAATTAGCATAAGAAGAGAATTAACAATTAACCATTAACAATTAGTATAACCGTATTTATACAGTATTGTTTTCTCCGGCCACAATAACTATACTTCAACGTTATCAGAATAGTTTATAGTTCAAAGCAACAACAAAAACAGTTCCATTAGGCAAACAGCCTTATTCATTCACACACGCTTAGCATATCATCGGTACACAATTAACAATTAACCATTAACAATTAGTATCCGTATTTAATACGCATTGTTTTCTCCGGCCACAATAACTATACTTCAACGTTATCAGAATAATTTATAGTTCAAAGCAACAACAAAAACAGTTCCATTAGGCAAACAGCCTTATTCATTCACACACGCTTAGCATATCATCGGTACACAATTAACAATTAACAATTAACAATTATTTTTCATCCACTAATCAACAAGTTTTTAATTAACAAGGAAAATGTAAAATGAAATTACTCAATTGTTTTTGGCCTTTTGTCCATAATACTAAGGCAATCTCGCACGGGTTATTTTTGAGTTGCTTCGCTGTAGGTTGGTTAGGTAGCGCATTCAGTGTTTATGCTAATAATGACAGTCATTGTCATGCCACTTATTCAATATCATCGGAAGGGCAAGGTAGTGTGCATGTACCTTGTGTGGTATTAGATTCAGCTATAGATGGCACAATGTATCAGTTTGAACTGCAACAAATTCCAGCGAATGAGCAATTTGTATTCACGATTGTGAGTAAAACGCCAACGACTGATATTGTATCGAGTGAAAAAGCGATTTTTAATGAGACGACGGGTGCGTTTGCATTGCCTATCGTAGCGTTTCGTAATGCAGAAGGTGTCACGGAATACTATGCCGTCCAAATGTTGCCCTCCCCCACTTCAAACACAAGATTAATCGTTTCATCTATAACGCCCCTTAAAGAGCCTAATATTGCCGTATGCCACATACCCTCGGGTAATCCAGCAGGGGCACACACCATTTATATCTCTATGAATACTTATGAAAATACTCATAAAGCGCATGGGGATACCTTAGGGGAATGTGATGCGTCATCACCTGATGATACGGGCAACACGGATAATGGTGAGACGGGGACTGATACTGATAACGCCGGTAGTGAGGGTACGGGAACTGATGGTACTGATAACGCCGGTAGTGAAGGTACGGGAACTGATGGTACTGATAACGCCGGTAGTGAAGGTACGGGAACTGATAACACTGACAATACCGGTAGTGAAGGTACGGGAACTGATAACACTGACAATACCGGTAGTGAGGGTACGGGAACTGATAACACTGACAATACGGGTAGTGAGGGTACG
>Ga0136651_10000553_pt1 | contig 20633 bp, 12 predicted proteins | sample Mar14236cmmetaG_FD_94867 | JGI IMG/M metagenome (GOLD analysis project Ga0136651, IMG submission 94867) | Marine hydrothermal vent microbial communities from Guaymas Basin, Gulf of California to study Microbial Dark Matter (Phase II) - Marker... ... | reverse complement strand
GAAACGATTCCCTTATTAATAATATATGTTCTGATAGTTTTTTACTTGAACCATTTGGTGAAGTAAGGATAAATCATGAATTGGATTATAAAGATGTAATGGGAGATATAATCATAAAATTGCATGTATTCCATAAAGGGCATAACATTGGCTCAAGGTCAAAAGGTATTTCGATACTCTACCCCCCTGTCCAATGCAGTCTTTCTGTGCCAGACAGTTTTGACTATTTGGGGGATAATTACTTCACTGCGTATATCATTCGTGAGGGGAGTTATATTCCACCTGGTATATTGAAGGTTACAGGTAAGGATTATGTAGATTCAGTTGTCATAGATACATTCCTTTTTGTTCAGGAGACATCCTTTGTTTTTAATTTCAGGCCTTCAAAGTGGCACAACAACGATTATATAAAGGCTGTTTATACATATGGAGAACAGAAAGCTATTTCTCAAAAAAATGTTCTAATGGGAGGGGCATTTATCCTGAAAGAGCCATTTCCAATGAACCCGGGTGGTCAGGATGTGTTACCAGGGGATACACTGGGTTTCCTTGAGATAGTTAACGGTTATGGTCGATTGAAGAACATACCCGTTGAGGCCATTTTGTTCATTGATAGCGTGTGTATTGATACACTGTATGACAGCATAAACATAAACCCTGGGGAGGTAGAGACCTTAAAATTCAAGGTTTATATAGATACAACCCTGGCTGAAAAGGAACTTACCTATGGGTATGGTGTGCGTTGTATGGACATTGATATTTTCAGGAAGGGGTATAGAAATCTCTATGTAAAGGGTGCTTTTGCCAGGTTTGTTTTGCCGGCTGGTGATACATTCAGTATAAATGATAGTCTATGGATAAAGATTGTGAATCCTGTAAAAAAGACATCAGTGGTTAATGTTATCCAGACGATGCTCTCAAAGGATGGAAGGAATTTTAACCTGGGGGGGGTCGGAGAGATTACCATCCCCGGGAGGGATTCTGTTGTTTTGAAGAAAAAGATACCGGAGATTGTTGAGGGTGAGTATATACTGAATGTGGATGCATTTTCACTTGTTGGTGAGAGCAATATTTTTGATTATTACAATGGGGTTGAGGTTTTTATTGATGGTATTACGGGTGGAATCAATGTATCTACACCGAAGGATTATTACAGAATAAGAGAGTATATACCATTTCGTTCATTTTACCAGAATGGCGATTTTGGCCTGAGTGGTGTTGAAACCCTGAAGGTTTATACAAAGACGGACACAATGGGTATATTCCCGGCCGATGAGCCCTGTCAGTTTTATGGTGTTCATTATGGAGGTAATGGAGTTGTTCTTGATGCGACTTATACACTGGTAGGAATTTTCCCACCTGAAAAGAAGAAGAGAATCTCACATACCAAAGGAGACTTTATGGTTCTACTTGCAGAGGATGAGTTTCACCATATATGGGGCTATGATGGGATGTCTATGTGCGAATATGAAAATGTGGACAGGGTAGTGAAGGGTTTCCGTATTGACAGTACTTCTGTGGGAGAAGTATGCGATATGGAGGTAAAGAATGGGGTTATCTACCTCTGCTCTCCGGACTCGGGCAAAATATATAAATTCAGTACAAATGATGGGAATATGATAGGGAAGATAAATCCCCATGCAGAGATAACTCTGGTGAAAGGATTCGGTATAAGGGAGGATGGTAATTTGCTGATACTTGACAATAACAGAATAATTGAAATTTCACCCGAAGGGGATTCCCTTCTGACCATAGGTATTCCCGATTCTGTTCAACCCATAGAAATGGAATATTATTCAGGGAGTATATACCTGCTTCTTCCAGATAAGGTTCTTCTGTTCAATGGTTTGGGATGGGAATCATTTGCTTTAGAAGATTCTGGAACATATATCTCAATGGATCTTTCATCCGAAGGGAAGGTTGGATTGGTCTATGAAAAGAATGGGGAATATTACCTGAGTCTTTATGGTTCCGACCATTCATTTGAAACAGAATGCATGATAAGAACGGGAGGGAATGGTTTTTATGCACATTGTTTCCATAAGAGAGATATATATGTTCTTGCATGGTCATACCCTGAGTTTGATGTGTACAGGGAGTTTGGAAGGGATTATGGCGTGATCTTGTTGTGTCCATTTAATGAATATTTTTCTTATATGTTGATGGGCTATACATCTGATGATGAGGTGAATTCAGGGGAGATAGAATACAGAGTTGGTTCCTTTGAGGATTTTAGAGCAGATAATCTGGTTCCACTTGAATATGTGATAGGGGATACAGCACTTCCTTATCAATGGGTGATTCTCAGAGGAGACTACCAGGATTCACCCGTTTTCAGAGAACTTAATTTCAGGTTAAAGGTTTTTGATGCAGCGGATACGATTGTTTATATTGATACTATTCCTCTTTCACTCCAACCCTCAGGTTCTTTCTCAATATCTGACACCATAAAAGATTCATTACCCCCGGGGAATTATAGCATTTCAGGAAGCATTGTTACAGATTCGGGGCAGATGGTTACCAGAGATATAAAACATTTTTGGGTGGTTGATAATGGGTTAAACCTTGTAATGAAGATAGATAAAGAGATGGGTTCACAAGGGGATTCTTTTCATGTTTCGGTGATATGTGTAAATGCTGATACCCTTCCTTATGACTCTGTGAGACTGAAAGTATTTGACGATAGCACCTATATTGATACACTTTTAAGTATCGGAGCTAATGGGAGTGACTCATTCCAACTCTCCATATACCCCGATTCCTCAGAGGAGATTACATCTATGGCAATTCTTCCATCTGGAGATACATTACTTCAGAAGAAACAGATTGTGCTGATAGAGAGTGGATTGAGTTGTGATCTGGTTACATCTGGATATTTCGGTATGGAAGGGCTTGAGACATTCACAGAGATTCAGAATTTTTCAACCGTGGGCAAGGAAATTTCTGTGATCAGATCATTTAGTGAAGACACACTTATAGATACTGTTTATATTGAAGGGAAGGATACATATGTCTTTGTTGATACCTTCTATTCACTTTATTCAGACACCTTCAGGGTTGAAATCCACTGGAAGGGGAGGTGTTTTACCTTTTCAAAATACGAAAGATTCGGGATAGATGGGGAAGTCTGCATGGACTCTTATATTCAGGTGCCATCTTCAAATGCGGAATGTAATTCTGTTGTAAAAAATAAAGGGCTCTTCCCCCTCGAATTTAGGGCAGTGTATGCGTTATTTCCTTCGGACAAAAAAGGGATTTTCAGGCCCATGCTGAGAAGGAAGTTTGATGATATAGATGGTTTTGAGAAAAGGATTCTTTCATCGGGTGGGGATACCTCGGTTTTTTACATCACCCTTCCACCGGGCATAAGTGATACAATTCACCCGATTTTTGGGGAAAAGAGCCCTGGCCAATACACCCTGAAAGCCTTTCTCTTTGCAGAGTCAACAGGGCTGTTCCTTGATTCCTTATCATCATCTGTAACAGTTGTTCCAGAAAGCAGGCTCTCCATAGACACGGTCATCATACCCGACAAAAGCAGTGATACCCTTCTCCCGGTTCAGGTAGTTTTGAAAAATTCTTCCATGGATCCATCAGGAGGGGTTGTCTCACTCTCAACAGGTAGTTATTACCGTGAGAAGGATTTTGAAATATTACCAGATTCTGAGGATACAATTGTATTCAATATGTTCACTCCTATCCCTGAGGGGAATTTCACGCTTGAAGTGGAGATTAAAGGGATAGATGCAAAAGAGATGGTAGCGAGTTTTAAACCCATAATTGTGTTTGACTCTCTTCCTTCGGTTTATACAACCAGCAATGGGAAAGGTTGCTTCTTCATCAGATTGAGGAACACAGGGAATGGTGAAGGGGAGAGGGTTTTGAAGATGGAATGGGCGGATGTTGTGAACCTTGAAAATTACATAAACATTCCCATTGGCAGGGATACATTCTTTATTGATTCCTTCCCTGTGCCTGAGGATATGCCCGGAGGGATTTACTATTGCAGGTTGAGTGTGCTTAATGATGGTTTCCCTGAGGTTGATACATTCATACCTGTTTATGTGGATGGAATAAGGATAACAGCATGGGATTCACTTGACAGGGCAATTTACCTGCCAGGGGATACAGTTCACCTCTATGTTAAACTGATGAACCATTCAACATGGGGTGGAAATCTTTACTCACAGATAAACCATGGAGGAGAAATAATAGATACAACATTTATCCTCTGTGGAGGGGATTCGGGTGTTACCCTGTATGGTGATACCTTGAGACTTGCCCCAGGTGGATACTACCTGCTTTCACCAGAGGAATGCAGTTATGATTCAGTAAGGGTTACTTTCACAGGTGATTCTGTTTCTGTTTTCTTCAGAACGGATACAGTGCCTGGTGGTGGTGTCTGGACTAAGGTTGATACAACGGTTTATTATCCTGCAGACAACTGGCTCCAGTTCCTTATAAGGAACAGAACATCATCAGAGGGATTTATTGAAAGATTTGAATACAATTCTGGTGCAGACACGACGGTTGGGGATACATTCATCAGACAGGTTCAGTGCATTGAATATACATTCCCTGCGGGTGATAAAACGGGTAAAGCAAGCTGGGGGATATTCCATCCAGATGGAAGGGGGGTAATCCTTGATGAGAGATTTATCTATATATCAGATGCACCTGTAAAGGTTTACACAGACAGGGGAAGATACGCAGATGGGGATACTGTTCATGCATGGGTCATCTATAACGCAACTGGAGACAGGTTTGTGTATACAGTGAACCTCACTGATACAATAATAAATGACAGTTTCACCATCCAGACAGACACCACTGTGTTTTCCTTCAGAATTCCTGAAAACACTTTATCAGGCACATACAACATAGCATGGCAGTTAAAGAGGGAGATAGTGAAACAGTATCCAGAGAAGGGTGAAGTATGGAGGCTTGAGATTGATGCGGATACGGTTGTTTATAATGGGGAGCATCCCTTTGATGTTTCCGGTCTTACAGTTTACTTCAAGCAGGTGAAGATAGAGAAGGAGGACTACATTGCTGGTGATACTGCGGGAATATGGATGGAGATTTTCTCAAACAGGGACATAGAGCCTGAACTTGAAGTAGCACTTTCAGGTGCCAGCACCCGTAAATTCTCCATTTCCCTTCAGGAGAGCATTCCCAATTACTTTAATGTTGATTATCCATTGAACACAGGGAAGAGGGGCAGACATACAATAAACCTTTCGCTTGTTAAGGATTCAACGAACCTTGCAGGAAGGATTCTGCATGTAAACATACTTGTTCCGGATACGGTTCCACCCCTGTTGAGCATTATCAGGATACCGGAAAACACATACAGGAGCAATGGGTATTATGAGGTTTTTGGGGTTGTGAGCGACCCTGAGAGCACGGGCACACCCATAAAGGATACCCTTTACTGGAGGATTGCTTCAGAGGGAGGAGGATACTGGTATGGTGTTATCCCATCAGAGGTTCACGGTGATACACACATATACAGGATACCCCACCAGCCCCGTGGAACCCACATTGAGTTCTATATATCGGCAACAGACTCATTCAGGAACACTGCAAGGACAGAGACAGAGGACTTCTGGGTTCTCCAGGCAATGAGGGTTTCCTGGAGAGTGGCAGGATACAACCTGAACGGGGATGGTGTTTTGAGGTGGTCTTCACCCCTTGAGATAATATACAGCCATGGATGGATTACTGGAGATAGTATCCTGCTTCTGGATGAAATTGCATCAAGGATAGTTCCTCAGTTTGAGCCCGCATTCCTTGAGAGCATCATGTTGAATCTTAAAGGTCTAGGTGATTCAATATATGTTTACATTCACAATGTTGAGAATGGATGCCCTGGGGATGTGACCGATTCATTCAGATTCCCTGCGGATACGGGGTGGAGCACATATCCCATCTCCACCACCATTCCAGAAGAGGGGATCTTTGTTGGGATAAGGTCTGATGACAGCCTCTGGATTTATACAGATGGCTTTGGCACAGGGATAAACACTTATGTTGATACTGGTGGAGGATGGGTGCAGGGAACAGAGGGAGAGGCACATGTTGGAGGATATGTGAGATACATACCATCATCAAAAGGTCCTGGAAGGATTGTGTCTTATGACCTTTACAGGAAGGAGGATACAAACTGGATTCTTATTAAAGAGGGAATGACAGACACAGCATACACGGATACAGGGCTTATTGAGAACAGGGAATACACATACAGGATTGCCACAATCCTTGATAATCCACCTGACACATTCTTCTCAGTGGAAAGACATGTGTTCATTGACCTGACACCACCTGTTATGGATACCCAGTATGTTAAAAATGGAGATACACTTGAGTTCCATATAATCCTCAATGATACATCGGGAATCCATTCATGTTCCCTCCATGTTCTGCTGGACAGCATAATGCAGGCAGGATATAATTCGGTTTCAGGGGATGAATACATCTTCAGGTTTTATTACGAAGGGGATACCCTTGCCTATTACTTCACTGCCTTTGATGGTTCTTATCTTGGCAACCAGGCAAGGTATCCAGATTCAGGGTGGTATGTGTGGAGAAATCCAACAGGTATCAACAGGCTTCCTGAAAGGACCTTCATAGACAGGATTCCATCACTCACAACAGGGGTTTTGAAGATAAGGTTTGGGCTTGCAAAAGAGGGGTATGTGAACATACAGGTGTATGACCTTACAGGGAGATGTGTTGAGACCATTGTGAACAGGAAAATGGGCAGGGGATACTACAACATTGCCAGAAGTTTCTATTCCCATCCCGATGGTGTTTACTTTGTGAAGATGAAGGTTGGAGAGATTTCAAGGATGGAGAAGATAATAAGGTTGAGATAAAAAACCGTTTAAAAATATCCTTTGAAGGAGATACCTGGGGGGCCTTAAGCCCCCCTTTTTTATCAAAAGTCAAACCTGAATAGAATATACGCCATCTTCAGGTCCTTCATCCTTCCCAGGAATGTGGTTTTGCTTCCCCATGTCTGGAAGAATCCAGCAGAGATTTTGGCATTGTCCACAGGGTGATACTCTATCTCCGGGATTATTCCATATGCAAGGGAATCCTCCCTCATCTCACCAGCATAACCTAAGGAGAATTTCAGGTCGCCCTCAAGGAACTTCTTCTCAATCCTTCCGAACAGGTAATTCCCTGGTCCTGAAGCACTTCCAGGCTGTGTTATCATTTCATTCCTCTCAAAGGGCATACCGTGTATGTATTGGGTGTTGATGTAAATCTCCCATGGAAGGGTGTAGTCAAAACCAATTGTCAGCCTGTAATAGGGGTCTTTTAGAAAACATGTGTCTATCGTTGCAATCCCCACAGGGTTTCCAAGGCTGTCATACACAGGTGTTTTTATTGCTAATCCGTATTTTTCAGGAACCACATATCCAAATTCTCCCCAGAGCCCAACCTCCTTTACTTCTCCTGCAAAATCAGCACCAAAAACCCTCTCCCTGTCAAATCCATAGGTAATGCCTGTTACAGCACCCATTGAATCAGGAATCGGGAATGGGTCAAAACCATAAAAATAGGAGAGGGATACATCAAAATTAAAAATATTACCCCCAATCTTCACTCCATAGGAAAGATTTCTGGGTTTGAATTCAGGCATATTGAGGGTGCCTGTGATACTGGAGGGGAATATCAGTGTGTCTGCTGGAAGGAGTGAAGGCGTGAAAACTGGGAGAATGACACCTGTGAATGTCCAGTCTTTAATGTAGTAATTTCCCTGAACCGCCATTGAAGGGAGTCTCTCTCCGAAATTAAAGGGATTTGAAAGGTCCAGTGGATTGAGGTTATCAGTAGGGTTGAACTTATCAGCAGTTCCCCATGCTATTCTCTGTTTCCCCACCTTCAGGTCAAGATTGTCCAGTATGAAACCCGTAATCTCAAAGTATGCCTCATAGAGGTTCACCTGGATAGGGTAGAGGAGAGACAAATAGCCAAGATCTGATACCGTGTTCTCCATGCCAAAGTCAAAGAATCTCAGGTCAAAACTCACCATCCCCCTCATATCACCTTCTCCAAGATGGTTTTCAATCCGCAGTGTGTTATAAATGGGATAATAGGGTGAGTCTTCCAGTCCTGTGAAGGACGTCTTCCCGATTTCAAGGAATCCACCAGTTTCAATTGCACTGAGAAGGAGTGGAAGAATGATAAGAATGGAGAGTCTCTTCATACACACCTCCTTTTTAATATCTTTTCAGGTTTCTCTTTGAGAATATGTCGTCAGGAAGTCCCTGATTAAACTTGATTTCCTCCATCTTCATTATGGTCTGGTGATTCTTGCTCACATTCACCATCTTGATGGTGGTGGCAGTCCAGAACCCATTTATCTTTTTGTAGTTTTCCATTGTCAGGACCTTTTTTAGAGTGCCCTTTTTGTAAAATTCAATCTTCTCAATCAGGAAATGAGGCTTTTTAACAATCATCTTTATCATATCATAATCAGAGTCATTACCGGGTTTTGGGGTGAGTTTAAGATAGAATGTGGTTGAGTCCTCCTTTTCAATCACCGCATTCCAGTCCTCTTTGTAGGAAGAGGAACCGAGTTCATCATACGAGAAGTCAGTGTCCATAAAGGACTGCTTTTTCACATGGGAGGCTATCCTCCTTATCCTGTTGAATGCAGGCATGTATATATACATCTGGTCTTCGGATAGGGAAAGGAACCCAACACCCCTGTCAGAGGCAGGAGAGAGGAATCTTATCAGTTTCCAGTCACCCTTCTGATACATCATGGTTTCTCTTTCCTTTTTCTTTCCTTTTGAGTCAATAACAATCGTGATGAGTTTTGCCTCCCTGTCCTTTGGGGCATTCATAACAGAGTCAACCTTTGTGAGAACCTCATTACCCGTTATGGAGAAGAGTAGAAGCATGTAAATCATTCACACCTCCTTTTTTCTGTTTTTAATGTAACCTGGCCTTATTCTCAGTATAAGTGCAGGCAGGATTGTGATTGCACTGAGAGACGCCACAATCATTGTTCCTGCAACAAGGATACCGAACCTTCTTAAAGGAATTAGTTCTGCTCCCAGTAGTGCAAGAAAACCTGCTGCAACAGAGACTGCATTTATGATAATTGCCATCCCCGTGGTCTCTATCGTTTCCCTGATTGCAGTCTCAAGTTTCCCCTTTTTCTTCATTTCAAGTTTCAGCCTGCTTGTGAAGTGGATAACATAGTCAATACCCATACCAATTGCCAGTGAGGAAATCATCATGGTTGCATCATCAAGGGGTATCCTGAAGATTTCCATAATACCAAAATTCAGGACTATTGTGAATATTATGGGAATCAGGGAGATAAGACCACCCACAAATGAACGGAGTTGCCAGAGGAGCATGAAGAACACCAGTACAATGGATACACCCATTGACTTGAAGAGGGATATGAGGAGTTTTCTGTCAAGTTCTACATGTATCTTGGGCTGTCCAGTATGAATAATCTTTACACCCTGTGATGAGATTTTTGGGGCTGGTTCAAAGGAGAGATAGTAGAGGTCACCCTTTATGACCCTTTCATCCGTTTCAGGTAGTTTCTCCTGAATCAGGTCTCTGTAAAGGGTGTTTACCCTGTATTCTGTTGTTATGTCTTCCATGATTGTTTTTATATCCTGAAGAAGATATTTCCCATCAACACCACCAAGCCTCACTATCCCCGCTGTATCACCCCTCAGTGCCATGAGCACGACCATTTGTTTCTGCTGTGTAGTTAAATCTGCTGCAACATCTTCACTATTCAAATATTCAAGAATAGCATGTGATAGGGTCTCTGCCGGGACTTTAACTGTTTTCAGTTCTGCTGGGATCTGTGCATTTATCCCGAGCCTTTTTAAATCCCACTCAAGTATCCTCCTTGCCCAATCCTCGTTGTTTTTTAGGTTTGCAAGAAAGTTGTTTATTGAATCAACAAGTGCCCTTATATACTCCATGTTGCCTGTGGATACATTTGCCTGGAGGAGTGCTTCATCCTTTTCAGGGGTTATCATCATTGAAAGTGCTTCCTGGCCTTCAAGGAAGAAATAGAGGTTTTGGACTTTCTGCCTGGTTTCAGGGATGGCGTATATTCCATTCAGGTTGTAGTTCGTCTCCATCAGAAGGTCTGCTATGGATTGAGGGTGCCCAACCTTGCTGAGTGAGTTGAGATATTTCTCAATATATACAAGTGTGTTGAGAACCTCGGGGTCAGTCATGTCTCCCTTTATATCAAGCATTATTGGAGTTGACCCACCAAAGTGGTCCTCTGCAATCTTCATTGACACCCTTATTGGTGCATCTGGCTTGAAGTATTCAAGGATGTTTACAGACCTTCTTATGGTGGGGGAGAAGGCAAGTGTGAGTATAAAAAGCACAGTCATAATTATGATGATGTATTTTTCAATTGAAACAATGGTGTTTGAGAGGGGGCTCATAACCTTCCTTGAAAGGTGGAGGCTTTTCTCCTTCACCTCTCCCTTTCTGTGTGTCAGGTTTAGAACCGCCGGGATGAAGAATAATGCAGTGGCACAGGCAACAAGAACACCCAGACCTGTGAAAAATCCAAACTCCCTTATGGGTATCAGGTTGGATGTTAAGAATGAGAAGAAGCCCACCATTGTGGTGAGTGCTGCAAGTAGAACTGGGAAACTTATGTGGGAGATTGTCTTTGATATATCATGGTCTTCGTAGAATCTGTTTATCACATGTATTCCATAGGCACTTCCAACTGCAAGAAGAAGAACAGGCATTATGTTGGACACAATTGAGAAGTCCTTTTTGAAGACCCCCATGAGTCCAATGCTCCAGACAACGGCTATGAGAACCCCTGATATGGGAAGGAAAACACCAGCAGGTCTTCTGAAGCCAAGACCCAGTATAATTATCAGGAGGATGATTGTGATGGGGAAGAGTTTTTTCAGGTCACTCATAATAATTTCATTCACAAATGTCATCATCAGGGGGAGACCTGTGTAGTAAACCTTCAATCCGTTCCTCAGTTTTTCTGTCTTTTCCCTTATTTCAAGCCCAATCTTTCCCCTGTCATAGCCTTCCAGAATCCTGATGATGATTGCTGTGTATTTCCCGTCATCTGAGACTATGAATCCCTTATACATCTCCCTTGAAAGAACATAATTTTTGAGTGAATCAAGGGTCTTCCTATCAGAGGGGATATCCTCTCCAATCAGTGGAGATACCTCTATACCGTCTTCCACCTTTTTAATGTCAATCATTGAGATAAGGGATTGGGTAAACCCAACCCCTTCAATATCCCTGTATGCGTCTTCAAGTGTTTTTATGCGTTCAAGCACACCCTTTGAGAACACAGAGTCACTCTTTATAATCACCATTGCAAGGCTGTTTCCACCAAATACTTCACCAATCCGCTTGTATTCCTTTACAGCAGGGTCACCAGGTGGAAGGAAAGAAAGGATGTCTGATTGAACCCCAACTCTGGGAATAAATAAAGCAATTCCCACTGTAAGAATCAGTGAGACAATGATGATTAAGAGGCTTCTTTTCGCTATGAAACCACCCATAGACTACCCCAATTTGGAAAGGATTTCATTCAACTTGTTTTCAAGTCCCTCAATCTTCTCCTTCAGTTTCTGCACCTCTTCACCGGGCACTGTCTCAGAGGATTCCCTGAATATCTGGGATAATTTCTCCTTAAAGGTCTTCCTTGAATTCTGGAGTGTGTTCCATAGTTCCTCAACCATCTTCCCTGCCTCTTCTCTGGCGAGCCTACCTTCCTTAACGAGCATATCAACAAATTCCTTCACCCTGTCACGGGATATGGATAGGAATGACACTGATTCAGTGATGGATTTTTGAACCAGGTCAGCCATGGCAGTTGTTCCACTCATAATCAATTCTTTCAAGAGTTCAGCCACCTGTTCCTGTTTCTTTTTCCCCTTTTCAAGTTCAACAATAATCTGGGCAAGTGTGAGGTTTGTAATGTCTTCACCTGTGTCATTGTCAATTACCTGGATATCAATGCCCTTTGAGACCATCTCACCAAGTTCCTCAAGTGTGATGTTCTTGGACGTCTCCGTGTCATACAAACGCCTGTTTGAATACTTCTTAATAACCCTTTTACCCATTTTGACCTCCTTTTTGCATTGCATTAGTGCGTCGCATTTATACATTGCACTTGTGCGTTGCATTTATGCACTGCACAAAATATATACAAAAAAATTTTTTTTGTCAAGGGGTTTTTGTTAAAGAATGATGTACTTTTTTATAAGGTCCAGGAAAAAGGGGAATTTTTTTATAATCAGGTAATAAACAGAACCACCAATAAGACCGAGAAATATCAGGTATTCAAGGAAGTTTGTGAATGCCTCAAAAGATATTTTCAGTTTTGTCCATATGGATGGTCTCATTATTTCTTCCTCTTCTTCCTCCTCCTCTTCTTCAAGAGGGGGTTCCTTTGTTAAGAGACCCATCTCAATAAGGTTGAAAAGGGCATTGTATGTGCGGAATTTACCAAGTGCACTTTTTTCAATGTATTCCTTCACCTTCATGCCGTCTTCGTGTATCTCAAGGATTCTCTTTTCTTCTTCACCAAGTTCAACATTTATCTTGGCTTCCTCCCTTCTCCAGAGTTTGATTTCCTCATCTGGAAGCACAACCTGTATCCTCTGCCACTCGTCAATCCTTCTCATCCCCTCCATAACAAGGGCATTGGGTTCAAGTGCAACCCGTACTTTACTATTGGGATAGATTTCCTTGCCAGGCTGGAATTTGTATGTTCCATCCTTCCATGTGAGTGCCTCGTCCACTATTTCCTGTATTTTGAACTGAATAACGGATTTTATCTCCCTCTCATCAATAATCCCTTCATTCTTGAGAAGTTCATCAAGGGATATATCAAGTTCCTCAGCCCTGGCCTTGAATTCTTTGAGTTCCTTTTTTGTTATCCTTCCAGACTTAATGATGTATTCCTCAAGTGGTTGGGGTGTTCCCCTTTTCCCATAGAGGGCAGCAACGATTTTTCCCCCTTTTATTCCAAAGGTTATTTTGTCGCCCTTATTTGTGAGCACCAAAATACCGTCTCCCTCATGGAGGGCTACAAATTGAAGCACTTCAGGAACACTGAATTCCTTCAGGTCACCTTCCAGAGCCATACTCTGATACCCTCCCTGTTGAGATTATGAGGAAGATGAAGAATATAACCAGTAGTGCAAACCATCCAGCAGAACTCTCCATAAGTGCAATATTGAAACCTGATTCAGTTATGAGGAGTTTATCACTGTACCTTGTTCCAAGTAGCAGTGTGTACAGCATTGAGTAAAAGAGGCCATTCATTACGAATCCATTGTTAATATGGGCTATACCTGGAAATATCATGTTGAGTATGAGATTTTTTATCTGTATGATTGTGTCCGCCTTTCTCTTTATCCTTTTCTTTATCCTCTCCCTTATGCCCTTGGAATGAGACTGTGCAAGTGCAATATAGCATTTTTCACAAACCTTCTTCTCCTCCAGTTCAAGTGAGATCACAAGGACTGTTCCACACACACTACAATACATGTCGCCTTTTGACTTTTTGGGTATGGAGATTGCAAGGAGAATAAAACCTGCAATGAGAATGTATAGAAGATTCAGTGGAATGGAACTTTTGCGCATCCTGAATATGGTCTCCCTGTACCATGAGAGGGGTGGATAGACCTCTAATATGTCTGAAAGTTTTTTCTGTGAGCCCTTTAATTTTGCAAAGTACTGGGATGCCTTCTGGAATTCAAGAAGGTTTGTGTATGTCTTGGCAATGTTGAATATGTACACAGGAGAATTTTTTTCCTTTTCCTCTGCTGCCTTGAAATATGCAAGTGCTGAATCATATTTCCCCTCGAGAAAGTAGGAGACACCAATATTGTTTGAGAGTTCATCCCTGTACTGTCTGTGCACCTTCAGGTTTTTGAATACCTGCCTTGCTTCGTAGTACCTGCCTGTTTTCAAGAGTTTAATCCCATACAGCCACCTTGTGAATTTTGTCTCACCAAAATCCTTGAAATTTACATTCACAGGGTCGTAGTAGGCGAGTATGATTTCCTTTTTCTCATTATCCTTCAGATAAGGAGAGATTGAGTTCATACCAGTAAAGAGTAACCCTGACATAACAAGAAGCAGTCCTGCCCATATTCCCCTCTGTTTCCCAATCCTCAAAAGGGTGATAAGGAAGGCAATGATTATGAAGACCCACAGAGGCAGGAAGACAAATAGTGCCCATGTAAACCCTGGAATCCAGAACATCCTGAAAGGTGTTTTTATCCTGAATGCGCGTGCCATAAATGACATACTGTCAACAAAACCCCAGGCAACAAGACCAATACCCACGAAAAACAGGAATAGTCCTATTATTACTATCAGGTTATAATAAAAAACGTATCTATTGTTAACAAATTTGATGCTGGATATATAGGAAATCAAAAAGGGTACAAATCTTGCCTTTTTATACCGTAGAGCGACCTTTGCCCCTTCAAGTGGTATCCTTCTTATCATTGGAGCAAGAAGATTTGCATATCTGAATAGATGGAGAGAACGTTTAATATTCCCGAAGTTGTATTCCTGTATGGCCATCTCCTCATATTTACCAGAAATCATCAGGTCAGCACGGAGGTTTTTTTTGTTGAGTAACAATATCATCTTGTCCATAATTTCACTGTCCAATGAATATATGTCTCTGTAAATTAAAAGGATGTGTATTAAAAACAACTGGTTCAATGTTTTTGCCCTTGTGATTGCCTCTTTATAATACTTTCTGTAATCTTTTTTCTGGAGTCTTTCTATCTCTCCAAGTGCAAATGGGAAGAATGGGTTTTTACCATCATCCCTTGCAGAATAGATGTATTTAGCATAAACAAAGTCAATAGAGGGGATATAGCCCCTTCCCTCCATCACCTTACCAAATTGAGGATAGAGAGATTTTACCCTCTCAAACTCCTCAAGGGCAATAGGCTGGATTAGACTAAAAACTATAATTATCATTGCAACACAATCTTTTTAAAGTGAACCTCCAGTTTTTTGTCAACAGTTGAAAAACCAATGTAAAATGGGTGCTTATAACCCTGCACATTCCTGAAATCACTGTAAAGAACCTGAATGTCTTTCCCTCCATTCAGTATGACAACCTTAACAGGCAATCTGTTTTCCCTGCTCAACAGAATGTCCATATCCCCCCTGCTGACAAGTATTCCATTATCCACAGGAATACCCTTCTCATTTATTACACTGGCATCAAAGTCATACCCGAAGCACTTAACAAAGAAATCAAGTGGGATTCCAGCAATATTTAAAAGACTATCAATGTTAACATTTCCACCAGTGAGTGTTTTTGCCTCAACCCTTGATGGGCTTATGATAAATTCTGCAACCTTTACACCAAGAAATCCATAGAATGAGCCCTTCAATTCTTTTATTGTTTTGTCATATGTAAAATCAAACATAGCATTGATACTTTTTTCAGGCGTAATCAGGTGCAATTCACCCGAGCCCTGTTTGAAGGAGAACTTTTCAGTCCATACTCCAGGTATTACTGGCGTTTCCTGCTCTTTTATACTTTTTCTGTTGCAGGATACCAGAAGTAAGGTTATTATTATTCCTGTAAACCATATACGTGTTGACATAGTCTGATACTTATGATATTAAAATTTTGCAGGAATGTCAAGGGAGAATGATGAGGGTAATAACAAGGAACAGAAAGGCCTTTAGAGAGTATGAAATAATCCAGCGGATGGAGGCGGGAATTGTGCTCCATGGGAATGAGGTAAAATCCGTGAGGGCTGGTAAGGTGAGTATCCAGGAGGCTTATGCTGGTATAGAGGATGGAGAGGTGTTTATCTATAACATGACAATCTCTCCCTATGAAAAGGAATCCTATCATACTGACCCTACAAGGAAGAGAAAACTTCTTCTTCATAAAAAGGAGATAAAAAGGCTCATCGGGAAAGTGAAAGAAAGGGGCTTTACACTTGTCCCATTAAGTGTATATATAAATGACCGCGGTTATGTTAAGATTGAACTGGCACTTGCAAAGGGAAAGAAGATATACGAGAAGAGAGAGATAATAAAAAGAAGGGAGATGGAAAGAGAAATGGAGAGGTCTAAATGATACTGATACTTTTTGCCTTTCAGGTTCAGTACGGGGATAATGTTTATCAATTCAATAGCATCCCTGTTCAGGACCTTGATTATGTTTCACTCAAGAAGTTGAGTGAAAAACTTGGTTGCTCCATGCTTTATGATAGTACTTACAAAATTTATACCATACAGAAGGAAGCAAGAATCACCATTGTTCCAGAGAATCCCTTTATTAAGTATGAAGAGAAGTTTATCCAGTTGACATATCCTGTTATTGAGATAGATGGTGATCCATTCATTCCCCTGTGTGAACTTCCTGGAATCTTATCCCTTCTCTTAAACTCAGAATTTAAACTTCAGGGTGGTGATGTTGTTGAGGTAAAAAAATTGAATGTATTCAGTTTTAAGATAAAGGTAAAGAGTGATGAAACAGTGGCCACGCTCAAGTACGCCCCTTCCCTTGAAATCCTTTTCAGGGGGGAGGATACCATCTGGGTTATTACCATTTTTGATGCAATTTACAACCCTGATATCTTCCCTACAGAGGGTAAGGGCTTTATAAAGAGAATTCTTCCAAGGGCAGGGGAGGGGTTCCTTGAATTGAAGGTAATAACCGCACCTGATAAGGATGTGAATATAAAGAAACTTGATGGGAGACTGAAGATTGAAGTGAGGGAGTACAGAAGGAAGGAGATTAGAACCATTGTTGTTGACCCAGGTCATGGTGGGAAAGACCCTGGAGCAATAGGGAATGGGTTGAAGGAGAAGGATATTACATTGAAGATTGCAAAATACCTTTCTGCTGAACTCAAGTCAATGGGTTTCAATGTAATTATGACCAGAACGGATGACACCTTTCTCAGTTTGAAGGAAAGGACAGAGATTGCTGACAATGCAAGGGCAGACCTCTTTGTGAGTATCCACTGTAATTCCGTCAGGAACAAAAGTTATGTTGCGATGCATGGAACAGAGACATACTTTTTATCCGTGGCAAAGACAGATTGGGCAAGGGCAGTTGAGGCAACAGAAAACTCTTCAATCAAGTTTGAAGGGGCAGACGTTGCCCAGACAGGGCTTAAATATGTTTTATGGGACCTTGCCCAGAGCCAGTTCCTTGAAGAGTCCCAGCAACTTGCCATTGATATTCAGGAATCCATTGTTGATTATTGCAGAACCTACAACAGGGGGGTTAATCAGGCGAATTTTTATGTGCTCAGGGTTAATTACATGCCTGCAGTCCTTGTTGAAACTCTCTTTATAAGCAATCCAGATGATGCGAAAAAACTGAAGGATGATGATTTCTTGAAGAGGCTTGCCAGGGGAATTGCCAGGGGAATCAGGAAGTACGTTGAGTCAAGGAATGGATAATCTGGAAAGACCCATAGGGATATTTGATTCAGGTATTGGTGGGCTCACTGTTGCAAGGCACATAATGGAGGTTCTTCCAGATGAGAAAATAATCTACTTTGGTGACACAGCCAGGGTTCCCTATGGTAACAAGTCCAGAGAGACAATAGAGCGTTTTGCAAGGGAAGATATAGAATTTCTGTTGAGATTTGATGTAAAAGCAATTGTTGCAGCATGTTTTACCGTATCGTCAAATGCGCTTGAGAACATTAGAGAAGATTATAATATCCCAATCATTGGCATGATAGACCCAGGTGTCCAGGAAGTGCTTGAAGCGGGTAATCTTAGACGTATAGGGGTAATCGGTACCACTGCAACTATTGAAAGCAAAGCGTATGAAAATGCCTTAAAGAAACAACTGGATGTTGAGATATATGCTTACTCCTGTCCCCTTTTTGTTCCACTGGCAGAGGAGGGCTGGATTGAACATCCAGCAACATACATGATTGCAGAAGAGTATCTGCATCCTCTGAAGGAGAATAGGGTGGATGCTGTTATCCTTGGTTGCACACATTATCCCATTCTTAAAGGGGTTATACAGAAGGTTATGGGTGAGGATGTTTTGCTTCTTGAACCAGGGTTACAGGCAGGAATGATACTCAAGGACTATCTTGAGGAGAAAGACCTTTTATCCAGTAATAATGGTGGTATTGAGATTTACTTATCTGATATACCGAGAAAATTTAATGAGATCATTGACCGTTTTCTGGGAGGCAAGAGGGATAGGGTACTTGGTATTGAAAAGGTCAGGCCCTTCCAATCCCCCTGTAAATAAATCCCAATTTTTCCATCTCATCAGGTTCAAATATGTTTCTGCCATCCACAATTATGGGTGTTTTCATGAGGCTCTTCACCCTTTCAAGGTCAAGATTCTTGAATTCTTCCCATTCAGTTAGAATAAGGAGTGCATTTGCATCACCAAGGGTGTCATAGGGATTTTCTTTATAATCAATGTCTGGAAAAATCTTTTTCATCTTCTCCATTGCAGCAGGGTCATAGGCAGAGATGTTGGCACCTTCCTTCAGGAGTTGTTTGATTATGTATATTGATGGAGCCTCTCTTATATCATCAGTGTTTGGCTTGAAGGATAGACCAAGAATTGCAATTTTCTTACCCTTTATGTTCCATAAGAGATCTCTTACCTTGGTTATAAAGTACTCCCTGATTTCCTGATTAATCTTGAGCACTTCCCTCAGAAGATTCATATGATAGCCAAGGTCCTCAGAGATTTTGATGAATGCCTTCAGGTCTTTTGGGAAGCAGAAACCACCAAATCCTATACCTGCATTTAAGAATTCTTTGCCTATCCTGTGGTCAAGCCCCATGCCACGTGCAACCTCTTTTACATCAGCACCAGCCTTTTCACACACCATGCTTACAGCATTTATGTATGAAATTTTCATTGCAAGAAAGGAGTTGGATGCGTGCTTTATGATTTCAGCACTCTGTATGTTTGTAACAATGAACGGAGCATCAATCTTCTCGTAAATCTCCCTCATCAATTTCTCAGCCCTTTCATTCTCCACACCAATGACGATTCTGTCAGGATACAGAAAATCTTTTATTGCAGAGCCTTCTCTCAGGAATTCAGGGTTGGAAGCAACATCAAATTCAATACCCCTTTTGTTGTTGAGTTCAATGGTTGTTTTAAGTTTCAGTCCTGTTTGAACAGGGACAGTGCTTTTTTCTATGATGAGTTTGTACTCTTCCATTGTCTCAGCCACTCTGGTGGCAACAAATTCAATGGAACTGAGGTCAGCGCTTCCATCCTCCCTTGGAGGTGTTCCCACGCATATGAAGATGGCAAGCCCGTGTTTTGTTCCCTCTTCAATGGAGTCGGTGAAGGAAAGGGTTCCTTTCTCCATCCCTTCTTTAAGAAGTTCCTCAAGTCCGGGTTCGTAAATAGGTGATATTCCCTGTTTAAGAAGTTTTATTTTTTCAACATCATTGTCAACACAGACAACCTGGTGTCCCAGATGGGAAAGGCAGACCCCTGTTGTGAGACCCACATAACCAGAGCCAATTATTGTGATTTTCAAATCAAAACCTCCTTGCTCATACTCAATACACTTGAAATACCCTTTTCTTCCATTGTCACACCGTATATATAATCTGCTTCTTCCATGGTTCTTCTGTTGTGGGTAATCAGGATAATCTGGCTGTCCCCAGTTTCTTCCCTCAGAACCTCAAGGAATCTTTCAACATTTTTTTCATCAAGGGGTGCATCAATCTCATCGAGGATAACAAGCCCTATGTTTCTGGTAAGAATCACACCTATAAGAAGGGAGATGGCGGTAAGGGTTTTCTCACCATCTGAAAGCAGTTCCATCTGGCTCATCTTTTTACCTGGTGGCCGTGCATAGATGTTAATATCTGCCTCAAGAGGGCTTCTTCCTTCCAGCCTTATATCCGCCTGGCCACCACCAAAGAGCCTTGTGAATATCCTCTGGAACTGTCTTCTGATTTCATTTATCGTCCTTGTGAATTCCCTCTCTGCCCTTCTATCTATGGAGTTGATTGCATTGATAATGTCTTCCTTTGCCCTTTCAAGGTCCTTTTTCTGCATCTGAAGCCTGTCAATTTCCTCTTTTATCTTCTCATACTCTTCAACAGCAAGTATGTTGACCTCTTTCATTCCCTCTTTTCTCTTTATCAACCTGTCAAGTTCCCCTTTCAGTTCATCCAGATTCTTTCCTTCCTGTGGAATGGGGGTCTTTTCTGTCTCCCTCATCACCTGCTGCACAATATTTTCCTTCTCAATCTCAAGCCTTTTTATTTCGCTTTCAACCTGTTCCTTATCAAGGCTGGCATCCAGAATATCTCTACCTGATGCTTCTATGCTTTCATTTATTTTGTTCAACTCATTGCGGAGTTTATTGAGTGTGTTTTCCCCTTCATTTTTTTGTTCGGAAATAGACCTCAGTTTTTCCTCAAGTTCGTTCCTTTCCACCTCAAGTTTCTCATACCTGGTCTGGTAGTCGGATATCTCTTCCTGAATCTTTTCGTATCTTTCAAGCCCACGTATGGTGGCTTCAAGTTGCCTGTATTCCCCCTCCACTGTTTCAAGTTCAGTCAGCAGTTTGTTTCTCTCCCTGGTCTTTCTTTCCTCTTTATCAACCTGTCAAGTT
>Ga0136651_10000551_pt1 | contig 20707 bp, 18 predicted proteins | sample Mar14236cmmetaG_FD_94867 | JGI IMG/M metagenome (GOLD analysis project Ga0136651, IMG submission 94867) | Marine hydrothermal vent microbial communities from Guaymas Basin, Gulf of California to study Microbial Dark Matter (Phase II) - Marker... ... | reverse complement strand
GATTTTTCCATCGAAGATGTGGGGATCGTATATGCTTCCAGCAGAAATGTACGTATGATCGTTGCGGCAACTACGGCAAAAATAATGGCATCCGTCCATTCACGTACAATTCCTTTTTTAATTTCCGGTCTTTCGTCAGGGTCAACATATGGCATGTCGCTTTGAAGACCTAAATAAGGCAGATAAACAAACGGAACCACGACCGCAAGGAACTGTTCCCAAAGTTTGAACCTGTTGAAACATTTAGCCAGTTCTACAAGCATCAGCATGTACATAAAAACATTCAGAAAAGGCACCAGCAACAGCAGATACCACCAAAGCGGTTTTTTAATTATCTGAAGAAAAATATACAGGTTGTAAAACGGAATCAGTGTCTGCCAGCCATGTTTTCCGGCCTTTTCAAAAAGCTGCCATGCGAATATTGTAGGAATGGTAAATGATAACGGGAGTAATATGAATAATGCCAGCATGATATCTTATAATTTTTGCTGCAATATAGCCTCAATAGACTCTTACAGAAGTTAATATTTGTTAACAATGAAGCCGCAAAGCTACTAAAGTTTTACCTAATCTGCAGTACAAACCAGCGGAGATTCAGTCCGCCTGTTCGCCGGATAACTGATACCGCAATTCTTTGCCGTTTAAATTTAATATAACGCCCCCGCTTTTGGCTTCCTTATTAAATACCGACAAGTCGAACAGCAGTTTTTCGCTAACAACAGAACGACAGGGATCGTTATCGGTTAAGGTCAGAAACAAGTTGCTTTTGTGGGGCATAACGGCCATCATTTGCGGTTTATAATACATGTTAAAATCGACCTCGCCGCAACCACCTCCGTAACTTACAAAAACTGCCAGCGTCTGGCTCTCAACAGCCATTGAATCAATATTGAAATAGTCGGATTTTAAATCTTTGAACGGCTTGTTGTACAAGGTTATTTTCTGTGCAACCGCTTTTGCAGTTGCGTCATCTTCTGTTACTTTTTTCGTGCTCTTGCATTCCGAAATCGTAATGATAAGGGCAAGCGAAGCTATAATCCAAAATATTAATTTCATTTTTCCGTGTTAATAATTCAGTAAATCATTCATTGTGAACACACCCTGCCTGTTCTGAATAAATACAGCAGCAGCCAGCGCTCCCAGTGCAAAACCCGAGCGGTTTCTGGCTTTGTGGACCAGTTCTATCTTATCGGCATCCGAGTTGTAAATTACTTTATGCGTACCTGTCACCTCCCCTTTTCGTTTGGAAATTACAGGCAATTTATCGGGTTCCTTTGTTTTTTCGTTTACCCAGCCGGTTAACGAATCCGTGTTTTGCACGATGTCATCGGCAATCCTGATAGCCGTACCGCTTGGCTGGTCAAGTTTATGAATATGGTGCGTTTCTTTAACCCTGATGCCGTATCCATCTACTTTGTTCATCAGCCGGGCGAGGGTTTTATTTATGTTAAAGAAAATGTTTACTCCAATACTGAAATTGGGTGCATAGAACAGCGTTCCGTTTTTTTGATGACTCAGTGTAGTAAGCTCTTCCAGAGCATGGTACCAGCCCGTGGTGCCCGTAACGACAGGTATGTGCATGTCAAAACATTTTTTAATAATGTCAACCACAACATCGGGCTGGCTGAAGTCGATCACCACATCGGCTTTTTGTATGTCCTGATGATAAACCTTCCAGTCGTTCGCATCATCCAGTTTGGCAACAATTGTATGGTTGCGGGCCAAAGCTGCTTTTTCCACTTCGCGCCCCATTTTACCATATCCTGACAGAGCTATATTCATTTATCTCAAATATTAATTTTTCAGATTATTTCTCTCCGGTATCAGAACCTTAACGAGACGGTGACACCGTTAAATGCTTTTTTGCTGCCCGGTGGTTGTCCTGTTATGCTATTTCCCGTAAATGCTGTCGGGTCGATTGCAGGCTGCACACTCAGTGTAGTTTCTTCGTCTATCTGCCAGTAATATAAATGGGCATCCACCGTGGCATCCAGAATTTGTAAAACATACCATGCCGCCATAATGATGAACGACAGCTCCATATTCCGCCGGTAGTAGTCGCGAAGGCTTAACAGATCATTTGCGCTGTATGCCTGCGCCAGCGGATCCTCACACTCATCTTCCAATTCAATCTTGCAGATATAGGCTTCCCGGTAATCGATGTAATAATCCCTGTTGGAGAAGGCGAAATACCCCGTTGCCGCAAAACCGGCATAAACGATCGGCAATTTCCAGTATTTTTTATTGTAAATCTGCCCAAGTCCCGGTACTAAGGCGATCCATGTGGCCACTTTCGGATTTGGTTTCTCAAAAAACTTATCGAACTTTTGATTAATTCGCTCCGACTGTTTCATCAGCAAAGCTGTCCGGGGCTGTTTTTTTACCGCGGAAGTTTTATCGCTTTTTATTTCATTCTGCGCCAGTAAATTACTGTGCATCATGATGAGTACGACAAAAACACCGGCTACTGCCGGCAACCTTGTGTTATAAATTTTTTTCTTCAAAACAAAAACTAATCCTGGATGATCGAGATAATGTTATCCAACTCATCATCATCTTTAAAACTGATAACGATGCTTCCGGTTCCTTTATTGTTACGACGTAAACTGACTTTTGTTCCGAATTTCCGGCTTAAAACGGAAGGCATTTCCTTATATTTTTCGGGGATACTGACAGTTTTTTTATTCCCCGGTTTTTTACCTCCGGGTTTTCCAAACTCTCTGACTAATTGTTCCGTCTGGCGTACACTCAGGTCTTCACCAACGATCTTCTGAAGGATTTCTTCCTGTGTCTTACTATTGTCAACCGAAATCAGAGCCCGGGCGTGCCCCATGCTAATTGATTCGTCACGCAGTGCCACCTGAACCAAAGGCGGTAGTTTTAACAAGCGCAGGTAATTGGTGATCGTTGACCGGTTTTTTCCCAATTGATTACTCAATTGTTCCTGTGTTAACCGGCATTCGTCAATAAGCCGTTGGTAACTTATGGCCATTTCAATCGCATTCAGGTCTTTACGGTGAATATTCTCAATCAGTGCCATTTCCAGCATTTGCTCGTCGTTAGCAACCCTGATGAATACAGGTATGAGCTCCAAACCCACCATTTGTGAAGCCCTTAGCCGGCGTTCACCGGCAATCAGCTGGTACTTATCGTAACCAAGTTTCCGGACAGTTACCGGCTGTATAACACCTTGTGTCTTAATAGATTCGGCCAGCTCTCTCAGATCCATTTCATCAAAATCGGAACGGGGTTGAAACGGATTAGCTTCGATATTGGCAACAGGAATTTCGGCAATGGCTCCGGCCACATAGCTTCCGGATATATCCTTCGATGTTATATCTGTATCGGGACTTCCTAAAATAGCATCCAGACCTTTTCCCAAAGCTCTTTTTTTATTCTTGTTGTTCGTCATCAGCTACATCTATAAGTTTGTCAGCAGTGTTGATGGTGGTCATATCGTTTTTTTGCAGTATCTCCCTAGCCAGGTTGAGGTAGTTGACCGCACCGGTACTTGTGGCATCGTACATAATAATGGAACTGCCAAAACTCGGAGCCTCCCCCAGCCGTGTATTCCGGTTAATAATGGTATTAAAGACCATCTGCTGAAAATGCGTTTTCACCTCTTCCACTACCTGTTTCGATAAGTTTAGCCTTGAGTCGAACATAGTCAGCAGGATACCTTCAATATCCAGATCGGGGTTCAGCCTGCTCTGAACTATTTTGATGGTGTTCAATAATTTGCCCAAACCTTCGAGGGCAAAATACTCACATTGTACGGGAATGATCACCGAATCGGAAGCCGTTAAGGCATTTACAGTTATCAACCCCAGTGATGGTGAACAGTCGATAATAACAAAATCGTACTTGTCTTTTATCTTGTCGAGGGCCATCCGCATTTTCTTTTCGCGGTTGGGAAGATTGATTATTTCTATTTCAGCACCCACCAGATCAATGTGAGCCGGTAAGAGGTCCAGATTTGGGGTTTCGGTATGCAAAATGACATTGGACGGCTCTACATTATCAATGATGCATTCATAAATACTGGTTGTAATATTTTTCGGATCGAAGCCAATGCCCGAGGTTGCATTCGCCTGAGGATCGGCATCAACGATCAGTGTCTTGTATTCCAGAATGGCAAGGCTGGCTGCAAGATTTATCGAGGTTGTAGTTTTCCCTACTCCTCCTTTTTGGTTCGTTATGGCTATTGTTTTTCCCATAATTGTCTGTTCAGAACTTTCTTCGTTGCTTTACAAAATTAGCTTATTCGGTTTCCACGGCTGGTTGAATAACCTTTAAGTTATTAACACACGAAAAGGGCTCTTTAACAAATAGATAAACTACAGCAAAAGCCCAATTTGAATAAAACACTTAAAACTTTTTCAGCGGTAACCGCCGACACAAGTTTAATCTTTTTCAGGTTCTTTCTCTTCTTCCTTACCTAAATCTTCAAAAGTCACATCGGTAGAAACCGGTTCTTCAGCCTTTGTTTCTTCCTCTTTTTTGGCCGGTTCATCTTCAGCAGGTCTTTCTCCGGTTTGTATAAACCTGATAGCCGTTTCAAAACCGTTTGAGAACTTTTCAAAATCCTCCTGATAAAGGAAAATCTTATGTTTTTCATAATAAAACTTTCCCTGTTCAGGGTCAAACCTCCGCTTACTTTCTGTGATCGTCAAGTAATACTGGTCTGTTCGGGTTGCTTTAACATCAAAAAAATAAGTACGTTTTCCTGCTCTGATAGCCTGCGAAAATATGTCCTCTCTTCTTTCCTGTTTTTCCTTCTCTTCCATTCTTACAGCAATTAATTGATTAATTGTTAATAGTAACAAAAATATAAATTTAATTACTCGCTGCGTTTTCTGAGGAAGATTTGTTTAAAAAAATTGTCTTTTGTTGATAACATTGAATATCGGTTAATGGTTTCCGGAAGAATCACAAATAATCTATCCCTTTTTACCGATAATTTAATAGTTTCGCAGTTTAATAAAACAACCCATGGAATTAGCACTAAAACGCCCCATTGCCTTCTTTGATCTGGAAACGACCGGACTGAATGTAGCCAAAGACAGAATTGTTGAGATCAGTATTTATAAGATAAACCCCAACGGGACCGAAGAGGTGAAAACGTGGCTGCTGAACCCTGATTATCCGATATCGGAGGAAGCCAGCAGCATACACGGTTATACCAACGAAGATGTAGCCAATTATCCGACTTTTAAAAGGGTGGCTAAAGACATTCGCGACTTTTTAGAAAATTGTGACCTGGCCGGTTTTAATTCCATCAAATTTGACATCCCGTTGCTGGTGGAAGAGTTTCTGCGTGCTGAAGTGGATTTTGACGTCAGAACGAGGAAACTCATTGACGTACAGAACATTTTTATGAAGATGGAACAGCGGACGTTGAAAGCAGCTTACCGTTTCTACCTTGATAAAGACCTGAAAGACGCTCATTCGGCTGCTGCCGATGCCAAAGCTACCTACGAAATTCTAAAAGCACAACTGGACAGATACAAAGAGGCGGAATACACGGATTTCAAAGGCAACACATCCAAACCAGTGGTAAATGACATGGAGGAACTACATAAATTCTCAAGTCATCACCGCAATGCCGATCTGATGGGACAGATCATCATAAATGACGAGGGTATGGAAGTGATTAACTTTGGCAAGCATAAAGGCAAAACCGTGGAAGAGATCTTTGCGAAAGAACCTTCATATTACAACTGGATGATGAATGCCGATTTTCCGCTGTATACAAAAAAGCTTATCACGACCATCAAGCTGCGGATGGGATTGAATAAAAAGTGATCTGGTTACTGGTTACTGGTTAATTGGATGGTACTTAAGAACCGAAACTCAAAAGTTATGAAGATAATTTGTATCGGAAGGAACTACAGGGAACATGCGAAGGAGTTAAACAACCCGGTTCCTTCTAAACCTGTTTTCTTTATGAAACCGGATACCGCATTGCTGCAAAAGCATAACCCGTTTTTTTATCCTTCTTTCTCAGAAGATGTGCATTACGAAGCGGAACTGGTATTACGCATTTGCAAAAACGGCCGGCATATCGGTGAAAAATTCGCCCGCAATTATTTTGACCAGATAGGCATCGGTATTGATTTCACCGCACGGGATCTGCAGGCCGAATGCAAGAAAAAGGGGCTGCCCTGGGAAATCGCCAAAGCGTTCGACCAGTCGGCACCTATCGGACAATTTCTGCCCGTCAGTGAATTCGATAATCTGAGCGATATCAATTTCTCGTTAAAAATCAATGGCGAATTAAGGCAGGCAGGAAATTCTAAAGATATGATCTTCTCATTTGAACAGATCATCTCGTATGTTTCAAAGTTCATCACGCTACGCGAAGGCGATTATATTTTTACAGGAACACCCAAAGGGGTCGGCCCGACTAAAATTGATGACCACTTTGAAGCATTTATCGAAGATAGTAAACTACTGGAATTCAGGGTCAAATAAGCCATGCAGTAGTTATTAAACACTTAGGAAAGGCAACTACCTGAACACAATATCCTCAATCACTTTTTTCCCCACTTCGTCGTTAAGCATTTTTACAATTTTAGAACGCGACATCATCAGCTCATTACGCAGGGCCGATGAATCGAGGTTTACGTACAGTATCCTTTTTTTGATTACCATGCCGGTCGTGTGCTTTCCGATGATACCACCCACCACCTTTTCCCACGAATCCTTTATCCTTACCTCATCCAGACGGTCGTCCCACTGATAAGCTTTGAGCAATTGCTCAATTACTTCTTTTAAGGTATAATCGTTGTCTCTTTTAATCATCTGTCCGTTCTACATTTCCCTCATCAACCGCAAATATGTTGTGGTCAATTTTTACTTTTCTGAATATTTTTTCAATACGCTGTTTTTGCGTATCCGTTATAAAAATCTGCCCGAAATTATTCTCACTCACCAGGTTGATAATGGACTCAACACGTGTATCATCCAGCTTATCAAATATGTCATCGAACAGTAAAATGGGTTTAAATCTTTTGATGCGTCTGGTGTACTCAAACTGGGCGAGTTTAACGGCAATCACAAACGATTTCTGCTGTCCTTGCGAGCCGTATTTTTTTACCGGATAACCGTCAATTGTAAAAACCAGGTCATCTTTATGTATCCCACAGGTAGTATAGCGTACAGCCCTGTCCTTTTCTACCGAACTTTGCAGCAGGCCGGTCAGGTCTTCCCTGTGCATTTGCGCCTCGTAATCAATCTTTACCGTTTCTTTGCCGCCCGATAAATAGTGATAATAATCGTTGAACAAAGGATTGAACTCTTCCAGGAAGGCTTTTCTTTTCCGGTACAATACCGAACCCAGCTCCGCCAGTTTCTCATCCCATATCTGTAGTGAAGCCTTATCGAAGTAATATTTCTCGGCAAACTGTTTTAACAAAGTATTCCGCTGTAGCAACACCTTGTTGTAACTTATCAGATCGCTGAGATACAACCTGTCGAACTGCGAAATAACACCGTCGATATATTTTCTCCTGCCTTCGCTGCCTTCATTGATCAAATCCCTGTCGTAAGGTGAAATCATCACCAACGGAACCTTACCGATATGATCAGCCAGGCGATCGTACTCCTTTTTATTTTCCCTAAAAATCTTCTTTTTATTTCGTTTCTGGATGCAGCTGTACAGGTTGTCGGTGCTTTCCTTGTTGCTGAATGTACCGTGAATGGCAAAAAAGTCGGCTTCGTGGCGGATGTTTTGCGCATCAACCTGGTTGAAATAGCTTTTGCAGAACGACAGGTAATAAATGGCATCGAGGATATTGGTTTTACCTGCACCGTTATTACCAACAAAGCAGTTAATCTTATCGCTGAAATCCAGCTTTGCTTCGCCGTAATTTTTAAAATTTATCAGGTTTAATTTCTGCAGATACATCCGTAGGAATTTAGATGCGAAAATACGAATTTATAGAGTAATCTTATGTTAGAATTCTGGAATGATTAAATGGCAAATGGGATAAGTGATTTTATCTGGAGTAATAAAATAAGCATCGCAGAAGAAAGAGCAGTAAGAATCAGCTATTGAACTTTGTTATTCTTCGTGAATGAGCTGAAATCAAAAATAAGTGAGATGTAATTAGGTGATCCCACCAGGTGATAGGTCGACCTCGAATAATTGATCCTGAATTTATACACCCTGATGCCAAATCCCCAGCTGAAGCCCACCATACCCGGTTTTTCGTTCAGTTTGAGTTCTTGCCTGCGGCGGTAGTTATAACCACCTCTCAGCACAATATTTTTGCCCAGATAGATCTCCGCACCCACTATGAAGTGCCTCAGTAACTGGTCGCCGAAATTGGCCGCACCTGTTTTATACTGCGGCTCTCCTGTAATCGGGTCTGTTCCGCCTGAGGGATTCAGCGGGTCTTTATAGGTCATATCCCATTTTTCGATATGGTCGTACGTCAGCGAGAACAGAAACGGCACATGTTTCAATCTTTTTGTCACCACATACTGCAGATTAAACGGCAACGGACTTCTTTGCCCGGGAATATATGTCGAAAGCTGCGTTCCGATATTACTGGCCACCAACGACATAGTCCAGTCTGTTTTACTACGGTAAGTACCGGCTACATCCACAGCCAGTCCAAATGAATTATAGGATTCGTAATACGAATAGATCAGTTTCAGGTTGGCACCAATTGAAAAACGATCGCTTAACTTTCGCCCCCACCCTATCGTAAGCGCATAATCCTGTGCGCCAAATGTTCCACTGGTATTTCCCGCTTCATCGGCATAGGTAAATTTCCCGTAATCCATAAACTGAAGCGTAGCCATAAAACTTCCCACTTTCTCAAACGAATTGGCATAATGCACACTCCCGTAATTGATATCGGTGAAATAATCGACGTAATTAAGCGCAATACTGTTGTCGTATCCTGTATGAATTAACGAAGGATTGTTGTACCCTAAGTTGATATCATTGTCGGCTATGGCTGCCAGATTCCCCCCAAGTCCGGCAACGCGTGCCGAAACAGGCATTTCGAGAAACGAATAACTGTACCTGCCTCCAATCTGCCCGAATGCCGTGGAAAAAACAAAGATTAAAAAAACGAAAAGGGTATATATTTTTTTCACAAAAGTCTTATTGATTATCCAAATAACGAAGGATAAAAAGATTTATTATGAATCTGTTTGTTTTAAGCAAAAGTAAATTGAAACTTAGTTATTTTGCCTCTTTATCAGATTCAGTGCACTTCCTGCCCTGAACCATTCTATCTGGTTCGCGTTGTAGCTATGATTCGTCCTTATTTCATCCGTTGTTCCATCGCTGTGATGCACTACAACCTTGATTTGCTTACCCGGGGCAAATTCACTCAACCCGAGCACGTCAAATGTATCGTCTTCCTGAATTTTATCATAATCAGCTTTATCGGCAAAGGTCAATGCCAGCAGGCCTTGTTTCTTCAGGTTGGTTTCGTGGATGCGTGCAAACGATCTTACCAGCACCGCTTTAACTCCTAAAAATCTCGGTTCCATGGCTGCATGCTCCCGCGAGGAGCCTTCGCCATAATTTTCATCACCTACGATGAGGGAACCCATACCGGCATCCCTGTACGCTTTGGCCGCTTCCGGAACAGGAACGTATGCTCCTGTCAGTTGGTTTTTCACAGCATTTGACTTATCATTAAAATAGTTAATAGCGCCTATCAGAAGGTTCTGTGAAATATTTTCCAGATGTCCGCGGTATTTAAGCCACGGTCCGGCCATCGATATATGGTCCGTTGTACATTTGCCTTTCGCTTTGATCAGCAGCTTCAATCCGCTGTAATCTTTTCCGTCCCATGCCGGGAATGGTTCAAGCAACTGCAGGCGATCTGATTTCGGATCTACCACCACCTGCACTTTACTGCCATCTTCGGCAGGAGCCTGGTAACCCGGATCGTCCACAGCGAAACCTTTAGGCGGAAGTTCAAATCCTACCGGCTCTGCCAGCTTCACTTGTTCCCCTTTATCATTCGTCAGCGTGTCAGCCATCGGGTTGAAATCAAGCCGTCCGGAGATAGCAATTGCAGCGACCATCTCAGGCGAAGCCACAAAAGCATTGGTATTCGGATTGCCGTCAGCTCTTTTTCTGAAATTTCGGTTAAACGAATGCACTATTGAGTTTTTCTCTTCCTTCTCAGCACCCGGGCGTGCCCATTGACCGATACAAGGCCCACAGGCATTGGTAAATATCTTTGCGCCGGCTGCTCTGAAAATATCCATCAGACCATCTCTTTCGGCTGTAAAACGCACCTGTTCGGAACCGGGGTTAATCCCCAGTGTAGCTTTGGGCTTTATTCCTTTATCAAGGGAAGTTTTGATGATGGAAGCAGCCCTTGTCAGGTCTTCATACGATGAGTTGGTGCATGAGCCTATCAATGCCCACTCAACATCCAGCGGCCAGTCGTTTTTGCGAGCCGCCGCTGCCATTTCCGGTACGGGAGTCCCCAAATCGGGTGTAAAAGGGCCGTTCAGGTGAGGCATTAATTCGTTCAGATCAATCTCGATCAGCTGATCGAAATATTTTTCCGGATTGGCATACACCTCTTCGTCACCTGTAAGGTATTCTTTTATTTCGTTAGCCATATCTGCCACATCACCGCGCTTGGTAGCTCTCAGATAACGCTCCATACTTTCATCATAACCGAATGTGGAGGTAGTGGCACCAATCTCAGCACCCATATTACAAATAGTTGCTTTTCCGGTAGCCGATAAACTTTTGGCGCCATCGCCGAAATATTCCACCACGGCACCTGTTCCGCCTTTTACCGTAAGTATTTTTGCCACTTTCAGGATAATATCTTTCGGGGCCGTCCAGCCGTTCAGTCTTCCGGTCAGTTTAACACCGATCAGTTTGGGCATTTTCAGTTCCCACGGCATATCTGCCATCACGTCCACCGCATCAGCACCGCCAACACCGATGGCAATCATGCCAAGTCCGCCGGCATTTACCGTATGTGAGTCGGTACCTATCATCATACCGCCCGGGAATGCATAATTTTCGAGTACAACCTGGTGTATAATCCCTGCTCCCGGTTTCCAGAAACCGATACCGTACTTGTTGGATACCGACGCCAGGAAATCGTACACCTCCTGGTTGGTATATTTGGCTCTTTTCAGGTCTTCTTCGGCACCGTCTTTTGCCTGGATCAGGTGGTCGGCATGTACTGTAGAAGGAACGGCTACTTTGTCTTTTCCGGCCTGCATAAACTGCAGCAAAGCCATCTGCGCCGTTGCATCCTGCATAGCTACCCGATCAGGTCTGAAATCGACATACGACTCCCCTCTATTGTAAGTTTGCTCCGGAGTTCCCTCATCCAGATGTGCATATAAAATCTTTTCGGTTAATGTCAATGGTCGTTGCAAAAGGTCTTTTGCCGCATTGATGCGCACGGGCATGCTTGCGTACACCTTCTTTATCATATCAATATCAAATGCCATGGTGTGTAAATTTTTCTTAATTAATTATGTAAAATACCCGAACAGAAAACAGGTAATGAATCCTGTTAAGCGCTGGCAAAAGTACGAATTTTAGTAAAGGAATAAAACAGGTAATTAAGGTATCTCCATGCCGGTTACTCCTTGAGTCCCCTGCCGCTTTTATTGATCTTTCCTTCCGATTTGAATTCTCCGATCAGCTTGTCAAGTACGCCATTCACAAAAACCTTGCTGTTGGCTGTGCTGAAATATTTGGCCAACTCAATGTATTCGTTCAGAGTTACTTTGAGCGGAATAGTTTCCATTTCCTGTAACTCGTTAATTGCCATTTTCAGCAGGATAATATCCATCAGCGGGATGCGGTCGTACTCCCAGTTTTTTGTTTTTGACTTGATGATCTCCGTGCTTTCATCATCTCCCAGGATAGTTTTCCTGAACAGTACTTTTACGAAATCGAGGTCTTCATTCTTCTCTTTGTATTCTTTATAAATACCGGGCATTGGGGTATCTTCAGTAAACCTGGGAGAGGCTGTTTCAAAAAATTTGATCAGCAGTAAAAGCACCAGATCGTAACCATCTACAAAATAGATGCTTTTCTCTTCATAGAAGAATCTGAGTGACTCAAACTCTGACAACAGCTGATCCGTCATCTGGATCATGAACTTTTTATCTTCGTCAAAGGAAGAAGTGACAGATGACATATATTTTTTGTAGAAATTTGTTTTTCGCAATTCAGCATAAAACTTCCGGATCATCTCTTCCTCGTCCGACCAGTTTATTTTATAAGATGCCACAAGCCTGTGAAAACTTTTGTTGGTTTCCAAAACTTTAAAGACAGGATTCTGCACAAATTTCAGATTCGGGTTCAGGTCTTCTTCGGTAGGATAAAACTTCTTTTTGTTCTGTTCAAGACGCTCTTCGGCGAATTTTTTCACCTCTAAAACAAATGAAAGCTGGTAAATGAACAGTTCATATAATTTATCGATTCCATCGAGCAGTTCTCTTTCAGCTTTTGGGAGCTCCGACTGCCCCCCGGTGTACCAGGAATAAAGCGACTGCAACACTTTTATTCTTAGATGCCTGCGGTATAACATAATTATATGAACTTATAAATATTAGCTGCAAATTTAAAGTTTTAAATGGTTTATACAACCGTAGGAACACAATTAAAATGGAAGAAGGAGAATCAGGAATGTAATAACTGAGAAAAAACCAGATATAAATGAAAACACCTACATTTCATTCAATGGGATTTTTCACCCGTAAACATTTTGCCCCAGGTATCTGAAGGCATACAAAACAATATTCAGGTCTTTCCAGATGTTGTAATCACGGGCGTAGAGGATATTCAGTTTTCCGGCTGTTTCTTCATCTGTCTCTTTCAGTTTCATCGCATTGGCCGGATTCAGCACTCCTTTCCTGATCTTCGGCAGGTGAATTTCTTCGCTGGTGACAGGACAATACCCCACCCAGCTTCTGAAGCCAAAAAGGACGCTGAATATATTCTTCAGAAAACCTGCCGGATATTTCTGAAAGAACACCGCTACAGGCGATATAACTATAAAGACAAGGCTCAGCACAATATCCAGAAGTCGTTTATTCCTTCTGTTCGCCACTTTATCTACGGCATTAATATGTACGGTGTACAGATCGCCACGTGTATGTATGGAGTTGCTGCCAATAATCGACAGGCTGTCTTCAGGAGCTATTTTATAATCTACCTGCGTGTGTTGCCACTCGGTCATTTTGTCGATAATCATCTGATGGGGAATATTCTTAGAACAGAAAATCACCTCATCGATATTATAAATAGTGATTATATCCAGAACCTGGTTAATGTTCCCAACAAAATCCTTATCCTTTTTTAGTCTTTCGCTGCTGCTCACCAGGCCAACATATTCATGCCTGGCATAGGCCGACTCGAGTAATTTCGCCACTCTTTTAGCTTCTTCTTTTTCGCCGATCACAAGAAACCGCTGGCTTTGTTTTTCGCCTAATTGTATCCATGGTACTTTAAACAAATATAAAATCAGCCTGATGGCAGGAAGTGCTAATATACCCCAGACAGTACCCAGCAGGATCAACGCGCGCGAAAAACGCAGCGACTCGGGAAGTAACGCATACAACACAAGAATGATCACTGTTCCGGCACCCATACCAATGGCCGATTTCAGAATACGCACCGGTTTATCGTAACCACCACTGAAGAATATGGACAAGAGCCAGATAATTATGTACGAAGGAATGACATACACGTAAAAAGCATGCGGATAGCTACCCCCTTCGGTATAGATAAAACTCCTGCCCCAGATACCGGTGATGGCCAGTATTCCTCCCAACAACGCAGCGGCATCAATAACAGGCAGCAATAATTTTTCAAAAAGTCGTGAAAGAATCGCCAGAAAAGCTCTGAAATAAATAGCAAGGTTTATCAGGTAAGTAAAAAGGCGGGCATTTTTATAGGTAAAATGCTTTTTAGCAAAAATGACCATGGCATTATAAAACACAAGGACATAATTCACACTGCTTTTCTTGGTGCTTTCGCCTTTGTAATGGATGATGCGTGTTTCGGGATAATAAAAGTTTTTATATCCTGCTTTAATCACCCGGTACGACAGGTCAATATCCTCACCATACATAAAAAATGTTTCATCGAGCAAGCCGATTTCATCTAAGACTTTCTTACGCAACAGCATAAAAGCTCCTGATAAAATATCTACTTCGTGCGTCTCATTCTCATCCAGATAGCCCAGATGATATTTAGAAAATACTTTTGACCTGGGGAATACTTTGGAAATCCCGAACATTTTGTAAAAAGCAGCGGCAGGTGTTGGCAATCCTCTTTTTGATTCGGGCAGAAACTTTCCGGAGCCATCCACCATTTTAACTCCCAGTGCCCCTGCTTCGGGATGCTCATCCATAAAACCGATGATCTTTATAAACGTATCGTCTTCAACAACAGTATCCGGATTCAGCAGCAGCACATATTCGCCCTGTGCCACCCGGATTCCCTGATTGTTGGCTTTTGAAAAGCCCAGGTTTTCGGTGTTTTCCATCAGTTTAACCTCAGGAAACTTATTCTTTACCATCAGGTTTGATCCGTCAATCGAATTGTTGTCAACAACAATCACCTCGCCAGCCACTCCTTTCATAGCACGCCGCACTGCATGCAGGCACTGCTCGAGGAAATACTCAACGTTATAATTGACGATTATGACTGACAGCTTCATCGGGCACCAAAATGAATTTCAAATATAAAACAAATGAGGGGCAAATATACCGCCAACAATTATTAAAACAAACGGTGCATGATAATTCTTATTTTTGCGTTTAACTTATTGTTATGCTAAAAAAGATTATTGGCACCACCGGAACAAGAGTGTTAAATGCCCTTATCAGCCTGGTTATCTTATTGTTAATTACTAACAAGATCGGGAGCGAAGGACTTGGCGTGATTGCATTGATTATGGTTGACATTACCATTATCCAACTGTTTGTTGACCTTGCAGCCGGAAGCACACTGATCTATTTCAGCTCGCGGGCGGGTCTGGGACAGTTAATTCTGCCGGCCTATTTATGGACAGGTACGGTTATTCTCTTTTTTTTCCTGCTTTCGGTGTTCATATGGACAGTTTTTCCCGTTGTATATGCCACCGTTATTCCGGAGGGTTACGAAATACATATCCTCATGCTGGCCCTGCTGAATGCACTCATGAATACACATTACAACCTTTTACTGGGCAGGGAAAAAATTAAGGTATACAACATCATTTTTACGGTGCAGATAACGGTACTCCTGTGTATTTTCCTCTATGGTATTTTTATCATCCATGATGAGACCCCTGTGTCTTACATTCGCGCATTATATATTGCCTATGGTACAGGAACAATTTTAGGGTTCTATGTGCTATTAAATAAAGCAGGAAGATTATTTATCAGCGGGTGGAAGAATGTGCTCAGGAGAGTCATTAACTATGGAATCATTTCATTTTTGGCCAATATTCTTAATATTGGTAACAAAAGGTTAAGTTTTTATGTGCTGAGATATTTTACGGGGCTTTCTGCTTTAGGGGTTTATAATGCAGGTGTTCAGCTTACCGAAGGCCTCAGGATCATCGGCCAAAGTATATCGCTGGTGCAATTCTCAACCATATCCAACACAAAAGATCCGGACTATGCAAAACACCTGACCATTCAACTTATGAAGTTTACAGTGATGTTGACACTGGGTGCAGTACTTGTTTTAATTGCCATACCTGAGCACGCATATTCACTATTATTCAGCAAAGATTTTACAGATGTAAAGCCCATAATTATGGCCCTGAGTCCCGGGGTGATTGCCCTTGCCGCAAATAACATCTTCAGTCATTATTTTTCTGGAATGGGCAATCCTAAGATCAATATGCGGGCCAATCTTGTAGGTCTTGTGTTTACGCTGCTATTAGTTTTTACCCTTGTACCTTTTTTCGGTTATATGGGAGCAGCTATTTCTGCTTCAGTAAGTTATATTTCCACCGTAATTTACCAATACATCGTTTTCAAAAAAGCGACAAAAACAGCATTTTCAGAATGGATGCCCGGAAAGAAAGATTTCAGTGATTTTGTAATACTGACAAAAGGCGCTCTGAGGAAAAGCGAAGCCAACACCTCATCTTAATCCTTTATATCAAGTAACTCAGCTACTTTAAGTAAAGTGAGCAAATGTAGCAGGGATTCATTTGACAAAGCATTCAGGTCCGGGTTTTTATTCAAATTTAACGGCACTCCTGCTCCTTTGGCAAGAAGTGTGTTCACCAGGTCGGGCAAACCACTAAAAATAGTTAGAGAAGCCTTCTTAAAAGAAAACAGTCCGTTCACATTCTGTTTAATAGCCTGCTTAGCTAATAAGTAGTTTAATTTACCTTGTTTACTAACCGGAAAACCCCAATTAGCGTTCGTAATATTGTTTAAATCCGGATCAACCAGCGCAGTAAACGAGCGGTAAAGCCGGTAATTCTTTTTATCACGCTCATTTATGGAATGTACAGCTTTGAAGAAACCGGGGTTGTAAAAAGGAGAACTGCTCCAGATGTAGTTCCTGTTCCTGTCTTCACCTTCAAAAAGCCAGTTTTTAGTGCGTTCAAAAATTAAAAAACGTTTGTAAGTCCAACCGGGCTCTTTTTCATTCTGTTCGTTCAAATATGCTATCATCTCTTCTTCCTGCTTTATTAAAGCAGAACTGAACAGCTGTTCACAGGTTTTATCTGATGTTACTTCATTCCTGCTTAATATCAGTTGAGCCGTATCACTGCCGAATAAATTCATGCCCGGAAGTAAATATGGAAGGGTCTTATCTCCGCCGTCACCGGTCAGCATCAAATCAAAGCCTGATTTCATTTTCTTCAAAAAGGGAACCAGAAACGCCATTCCCAAATAGTTCATCCCGGTTTTAATATGGATAAGTTCATTGAAATTCTCAGGTGACCACTCTTCCAGTTCAGTTAAGCCGAATTGCCTTTCATAATGATTGCATAATTGGTGCACACTTCTGATATCGGCATCAATAATCGCATTTGTATAATGAAAACTTTCATAAGCAACCTTACCGTTTCCTTTTTCAATCTCACCCATAATGATTCTTGAGTCAAGTCCTCCGCTCAATGAAAGAACCACTCTTTCACTCGATTTGAGCCTGACATCCATTGCTCTTTTGAAATGTTCATAAAGATATTCTTCCGGATTCCCGGATATCCCTCCAGAATCGTGCAATTCTTTTAATGAAATCTTTTGGCTTTGAATGTTTACTTCTCCTTCAATTTCAATTAACGAAGATGGTGGCAAACGATACATATCTTTAAAAAGAGTTGTATCTCCCAGCGGATATCCTAATCTCATATACTGATAAACACCCGACTCACTGAATTTCAGACTACCTGAGGTTTTATGAATAAGCCCGATATCCCTCCCGATTGTAAAATGATCGTTTCGGATGTAATACACCGGAAGCCGGCCAAGGTAATCATTGATAATAACTACCTTTTTTGTCGATTTATCAATCATGTAAAGGACGAACTCACCATCGAGGCTCCGTATATAACGTAAACTGTCTTCCTTATTTTTATTGAATAATACTCCATGAGTACATCTGGAAAAATCACCGTCATTCAATACATCTACACCATATATTTTACCTTCAACAATCAGCGTATAATCCTGATGATTAACTTCCCGGACAGGGTAATCCTCTATCTTTTTTTGTAGTAAAACAAACTTATCTTCTCTATGAAGTATACTGACATCTTCAGATTTGCCAAGCTTCCCTTCAATTTTTTGTAAGAGTGACGATTCTAATTTTTCCTGCCTGTATAAAAGGGTGATTCCTGCCATTGAATGGATTCAAGTGTTAACGTATTAACTCTCAAAAATAAGCTATTTTAACGCTTTTACGTGCTCCTAATAACGAATAATTACACAAGTTTTTCAATACGCAAATTTATGAAGGAGAAGTCAACCTCAGGCAGCGGCAACAATCCTCTGAAACCATTGCTATTAAAAAGATTTCAACAACACTTGTTTAAAAACTATTTCCTGTAATCCCTTTTTTGATCAGCGAACTTTCTACTTTTGTGGCAAATTTGGGTGAAATGTCGGCAGAATACACAGAAGACAGCATACGATCGTTAGACTGGAAAGAACATATCCGGCTCCGGCCCGGTATGTACATCGGCAAACTCGGTGACGGCAGTTCGCATGATGACGGGATTTATGTGCTGATGAAAGAGGTCATTGACAACTCGATTGATGAGTACGTAATGGGGCATGGAAAAGTAATTGACATCGTTGTCAACGAACAGGAAGTAACCATCCGTGATTATGGGCGGGGCATGCCGCTGGGCAAAGTGGACGAATGTGTCAGCAAGATCAACACCGGAGCCAAATACGACTCGAAAGTGTTTAAAAAGGCTGTAGGACTGAACGGTGTGGGATCGAAAGCAGTAAACGCCCTCTCCTCATATTTCAAAGCGCAGTCTGTTCGTGAAGGCAAAACGAAAATCCTCGAATATGAACGCGGCGCAGTTATTAACGATTTTCCGGTGGCGCCCAGTGATGAAAAACAAGGTACGATCATTACATTTGTTCCCGACGGTGAAATATTCGGGAACTTCCATTTCCTTTTCGAATACATTGAAGAAATGCTGTGGAACTATGTTTTTCTGAACAATGGTCTCACCATCCTGTTTAACGGTCAGAAGATGCAGGCAAAAAATGGCCTGCTCGACCTGCTGGAACACAACATCAACGGGAACGGACCACTCCTCTACCCGATTATCCATTTCAAAGAAGATGATTTTGAATGTGCATTCAGCCACAGTTCGAGAGCTTACAGCGAAGAATATTTCTCGTTTGTCAACGGGCAGCACACTACCCAGGGAGGTACACATCAGAGTGCTTTCAGAGAAGCTATTGTAAAGACCATCAGGGAGTTTTTCAACAAAGATTTTGAAACGAGCGACATCCGCACATCCATCATTGCGGCGATGAGCATAAAGATCGTCGAGCCGGTTTTCGAGTCGCAGACAAAAACAAAACTGGGGTCGCAACACATTGAACCCGGCGGGCAGACCATCCGTAATTACATCAACGATATTGTTAAACGCAACCTGGACAATTACCTGCACATTCATTCTGAAACTGCCGAGGCATTGTACAGAAAGATCCTGCAATCGGAGAAAGAGCGGAAAGACATGGCCGGTATTAAGAAACTGGCCCGCGAAAGCGTTAAAAAAGCCAGTTTGCACAATAAAAAATTACGCGACTGCCGTGTCCATTTGAATACCAGTCACGAAAAACGGCTGGACACCACCCTGTTCATTACCGAGGGAGATTCGGCCAGTGGTTCCATTACTAAATCGCGCGACGTACAGACCCAGGCGGTTTTCAGCCTGAAAGGCAAGCCGCTGAACTGCTATGGTCTCAGTAAAAAAATTGTGTATCAGAACGAAGAATTTAACCTGCTGCAGGCAGCCCTCAATATTGACGACGGGCTGGAAAACCTGAGATACAACAACATTGTAATTGCCACCGATGCCGATGTGGACGGTATGCACATTCGTTTGTTGCTGCTGACATTCTTCCTGCAGTTTTATCCCGACCTGGTAAAAACCGGTCACTTATACATACTGCAAACACCCTTGTTCAGGGTCAGGAATAAGAAACAGACGATTTACTGTTACAATGAAGAAGAACGAAAGTCCGCCATCAGTAAATTAGGAACAAACCCGGAAATCACTAGATTTAAAGGGCTTGGAGAGATCTCACCTAATGAATTCAAACACTTCATAGGTGCCACCATGCGCCTCGATCCGGTCATCCTGAGAAGAGAATCGTCGGTAGCAGAAACGCTGTCGTTTTATATGGGAAAAAACACACCGGAACGGCAAATATTTATCATCGACAACCTGCGCATCGAAGAAGACATCGTGGATAAGGTGGCTTAGACATGCGTACCGGCCAAAAACTTTCCAAATTCCAGACACGCCATATTGAGCATGTAAAGAACTTTGTGGCAAAAGCCGTCAATGATTATAAAATGATCGCACCTGGCGACCGCGTGCTGGCTGCTGTCAGTGGCGGGAAGGATTCACTGGTTATGCTGGAAGCACTTTCGGTACTCCGGAAATTTGACTCATTCGACTACGAACTGGAAGCCCTGCATATTGATGTTACGGATGTACCCTACCAGGTTGACCAGAAGAAACTTTTCGGGCTTGCTGAAAGCTTACAGGTTAAGTTGCACATCCTGAAAATAAAAGCCGATCTGGAGCAGCGCGGCAAAAAAGCCCCCTGTTTCGTATGCTCGTGGCACCGGCGTAAAGCCTTATTTGAATTTGCCAAAGAAAACGGGTTCAGAAAGCTGGCTTTTGGCCACCACATGGACGATGCCGTGGAAACTCTGCTGATCAACATGGCCTATCATGGCAACATCTCCTCTATGCCTGGAAAACTCAGCATGTTCGATGGTGCGCTGGACAGCATACGTCCGTTGATCTTACTCACAAATAAAGATACTGCCGAATTTGCCCGTATCAGAAATTATCCTGAATTAACCGCTAAATGCCCTTACGAAAATCAGACCTTCCGAAAAACCGCCCGGGACTTAATAACAGAGCTTGAACAACTACACCCGAAGGCGAAATGGAATCTTTTCAATTCCATGGGAAATATTGATCAGGAGTATCTACCGTAAGGTTCTGGTTACTTGTTACTTGTT